>Ga0209755_10004781_pt1 | contig 15797 bp, 11 predicted proteins | sample TergutCo191P1_FD_187301 | JGI IMG/M metagenome (GOLD analysis project Ga0209755, IMG submission 187301) | Cornitermes sp. P1 segment gut microbial communities from Petit-Saut dam, French Guiana - Co191P1 (SPAdes) (version 2) | ecosystem: Host-associated > Arthropoda: Insects > Digestive system... | reverse complement strand
AAGCCCATTATGAACAGCCCTGTAACTGAAGCTGAACTTAATGAATGGGCAGCGCTGATGATACGGTAATGACAATGCGCAAGCCAGAATGGCTCCTGGCTCTGCCGCCCTTAGCGGCAGTTGTGTCCTGTTTTATAATTCCGTACGGCGCGAGTTTTTTTAACGCTTTCCGTGGAAATGTAACAGTTTGGGATAACTCCGCTATATTGCACATAACGGGCTTTACATTGCAGCAGGCTTTTTTCAGCGTCCTTGTTTCCCTGGCTATCGGGCTTCCCGGCGCGTGGTTTATCGGCGCGAACCGCTCACGGCTCACTCCCCTTTTGCGAAGCTTTACAGCGATTCCTTTTGCCATGCCTTCTATTTTGACTGTACTGGGGTTTGTGCTTTTTTTCGGCAACTCAGGCTGGGTTAATCGTATTATATTTTATTTCACAGGCGAAAGCCCTTTGCGGATTCTTTACAAACCGGAAGCAATTATCCTTGCGCATGGTTTTTTAAATTTTCCGCTTGTGATTCGGCTTGCGGGCGACGGACTGGACAGAGCGAGAAGGGCTTATGATCCCGCGGCAGCCGTTATGGGAGCGTCTCCGTTTACAAGATTTTTTACAGTGATCCTGCCGCTAACTTTTCCGGCTATTATGTCGGCTGCCCTTCTTGTTTTTCTTTACAGTTTTACAAGTTTCGCCGTAGTGCTGGTTTTGGGCGGAGGTCCCGCGTCAACAACATTGCCGGTGGAAATATACCGTCACGCAAAAGTCTTTTTAAATTATCCTAACGCGGGAGCGCTGGCTCTTGCCGAAACTATAATCGCGGTTTCTGTTTTTCTTGTCTACATTTTTTTAGGGAAAATATTCAGAGAAACAAGAACAGATGTTCATGAGCGTATTATAGAAAAAAAAGAAAAACAAATAATACCGCGTATACTAATGATAATTTATATGATGTTTGCCGCTGTTTTTATTTTCGGACCAATTGGTTCTGTACTGTTAGAATCGCTGCTTTACCAGCCCTCGCGCTCGGCTTCGCAGGTTTTTACCATGCGATGGTGGCTTGCGTTAGGTGATACATGCTTTCCCGCTTTTTTACGATCCATTGTTCTGGCTTCGTTTTCCGCGACTTTTGCCTGCATTCTCGCCTTCCTTGGCGCGAGTTCCGTAAAATTATTGGAAGACCGCGGCAAGGGAAACAGCGTAATGACAAACATTGTTCGTTTCTGCGCGGCCGCGCCAATAATTTCTTCCGGGATAATCTTAGGCTTGGGATGGCTCATTGTTTATGGAAACCGGCACAGCGCTTTTGCTGTGTTTCCGTTTAAACTTGTTTTACTTCATGCTTTAATCGCTCTGCCATTTGCTTTCAATTTTATATCAGAAGGTTTTAGAACACTGCCCGCGAATATTTTAAACGCGGCGCTTGTGTCCGGCGCAAATCCAATCCGCGGATTGCTTACAACAGTTCTGCCGCTTTCCGCCAGCCATCTTCGTTCGGCATGGGGCTTTGCCGCGGCGTTAAGTCTTGGCGAACTTAACGCGGTAATGATGCTTGGCATAGACGGCTTTGAAACTCTGCCACTTTATATTTACAGAGCCGCGGGAGCTTATCGCTACGGTAATGCTTGCGCCGCGGGAACACTTCTTATACTTGGCTGTGCAGCCGGACTTTTATTATCTGAATGGAGGCGCGGCAAAAACGTGAGTAAACAATATGGCTCTTGAAGTAATTGGAGTAAAAAAAACATACGGAAATTTTTCTGTTTCACTGGATTTCTCCGTGGAAAAAGGAGAAACCCTTGCTCTTGTAGGACCTTCCGGTTCAGGCAAGACTACTGCGCTTAACCTTATCGCGGGGCTTGCGGAAATGGAAGAAGGCAAATTGATAATAGATGGCGAAGACTTAAATCTTCTCCCATGCTGGAAGCGCAATATTTCTGTAGTGTTCCAGGACTTGGCTTTATTTCCGCACCTTGATGTTGCAGGTAACATCGCGTATGGTTTGCGCGTAAGAAAAGTTCCAATAAAAAAACAAAAAGAAATAATTGATTCAACTCTAGAACTTGTCCGCCTGCAGGGCTGCGCTTCCAGGCGCATTCACACGCTTTCCGGCGGCGAGAAACAGCGCGTCGCAATTGCCCGTTCTCTCGCGTGTAACCCAAGAGCGCTCTTGCTGGACGAGCCTTTTTCAAGTCTTGATGCGCCGCTTCGTAAAGAAATGCGTCGCGAATTTCTTGAGATTCGTTCCCGTTCCAACGCGCCGTGTATATTTGTTACCCATGATCAGGAAGAAGCGGCGATGCTTGGAGATCGCCTTGCTCTTATGTCAAACGGACGCATTACCGAGACCGGCACCGCGAGAGAAATTATTCTTTCACCTAAAACAGAATTCGCGGCGCGCTTTTTCGGAGCCGGTCATGTATTGCCATGTAAAATATTAACAAAACGCGAAGCAGGAACAGAAGTATCAACTTCGCTGGGCGATTTAATTGTTCCATGCAGCTCTGAATTTGATCCTGCAAACACAAAAATATTTATTCCTCATGATGCAATCAGTTTGCAGGAACAGCGTGAACCTGCATGGAAAGTTTTTAACGCAAAATGCATCGGCACTGTTTTTGAAGGTTCAAAACTTGTAATAAAACTTTTGCCATTTGAAATAATCGCAGGTCCCAGAACTCCTCCTCCTTCACAGGACAGTACTGTAACATTTTGGCTGGATCAGAGTCTTTTGCGTTTTGTTACTTAAGTTCGATAAGCTCAAAGCTTACCCAGCCGCTAATACCTTCGTATTCAACTTTTCGTAATCCATAAAAAGTTAATTCCTCTGGCGGACTTTTATATGCACTTCTCTAAGCTGTTGTTCCGTAACTTCGCATGGCGCGTTCATTAGAAGATCCTGCGCGCTGCTGTTCATTGGGAAGGCGATTACCTCGCGGATGTTTTCTTCTTCTGTTAGGAGCATTACAATTCTGTCGATGCCGGGAGCCATGCCGGCGTGAGGCGGCGCGCCATAGTGGAACGCGTTCCATAAGGCAGGGAATTTTTTCTCGATGTCCGCTTGCGTGTAACCGGCGATTTCAAAAGCCTTGGTCATAACTTCGGGGAGGTGGTTTCGCACGGCGCCGGATGAAAGTTCTACGCCATTGCACACAATGTCGTATTGCCACGCTAAAATGTCCAGCGGATTTTTTGTTTCAAGCGCTTCGAGTCCGCCTTGAGGCATGGAAAAGGGGTTGTGTGTAAATTCAATCGCTCCGGGATTTTCTTCGCTTTCTCCGAACATTGGGAAGTCGACAATGAAGCACATTTCAAAACTGTCTTTGAGCAGTTTTAACTGGTTTCCAAGTTCTGTCCTGATTTTACCTGCAAGACCGTCAACAACTTTCGGTTCGTCTGCGATGAAGAACAGCACATCGTTTTCTTTGAGAGCCATATTTCTTCTTAACATGGTTTGTTTTTCTGCATTTAAAAATTTAACGATGGGACCTTTGAGACTGCCGTCTTCCATTACGGAAATGTATCCCAATCCCTTCATGCCGATTTCCAGAGCGAAGGTCAACATTCTTTCAAAGAATGATTTTGACTGCTTCGCGGCGTTTTGCGCAACAATGCCCCGTACAGGAGTTTTTTTAAACGGCGCGAAATCTACATCCGCAAAGAATTGCGTCATGTCTTCGATAACAAGCGGATTTCTTAAATCCGGTTTGTCGGTTCCGTATTTTAACATCGATTCCGCGTAGGTGATTCTTTTAAAAGGAACTTCGCTTACCGGTTTATCGGAAAAACTTTTAAACACGCCGTATAAAACATTTTCCGCAACGTCAAAAACATCTTCCTGCTGCGCGAATGACATTTCAAAGTCGAGCTGATAAAACTCTCCGGGGGAACGATCGGCGCGCGCGTCCTCGTCGCGGAAACACGGCGCAATTTGGAAATAGCGGTCAAAACCGGAAACCATTAAAAGCTGCTTAAAAATCTGCGGCGCCTGAGGAAGAGCGTAAAATTTTCCGTGATGTTTTCGGCTTGGAACAAGATAATCGCGCGCGCCTTCAGGAGAAGACGATGTCAGTATCGGTGTTTGAATTTCCGTAAAGCCCAATTCTTCCATTTTTGAACGCAGGTAACTTATCACCTTTGCGCGGAATAAAATATTTTTTTTAACAGCGGGATTGCGAAGATCCAAAAAACGGTGACAGAGACGGACTTCTTCGCGAGTATTTTTTGATTCGGTAATTTCAAACGGCAGTGAATGGACCGCCCTGCTCTGCACTGTTATTTCTTTCGCGTGCACTTCAATAGTTCCTGTTTCAATCTTTGAATTGACAGTATCCGCATCGCGTCTTTTTACAATGCCGTTAACAGTGATAACGCTTTCCTTGCTTACCTTACATTCCTCGTGCAGCACAACCTGAGTAATACCATATTGATCGCGAAGATCGAAAAATGTAACTCCGCCGTGATCGCGGATTGTTTCCACCCAGCCTGACAATAAAATTGTCTGCCCGATTTGTTCTTCTCTTAATTCTCCGCAGTTATGCGTTCTGTACTGATTCATAACTTTTAAACTCCGTTTATCCGTTTAATTTTTCCTGTAATAATTTTTTAACCAGCTCGGGGTTTCCTCCCTTGCCTAACTCTTTCATTACCATGCCCATTAAAAAGCCGAAAACTTTTTCCTTGCCTGCGCGGTAGTCTGCGACAGAATCCTGATTCGCAACCATGACTTTTTCTATGGCTTCAATAACCGCTTTATCATCGCTTACCATCATTAAACCTTTTTGCGCGATGTAAGCCTGCGGCTCAACATTGTTCGTGAAGACTGCTTCAACTGTTTCTTTAAACGAAGCACGGTTAATTTTTCCGCCTGCAACTAACCCGATAAGCGTTACTAATTTATCAGCGTCTATGATTAAATCTTCGGGGAGCATATTCGCGTTGTTCATAAGCCGCATTATCTCTCCGCTGATTAAGTGGGCGGATTCTAAGGCTGCGTTAGCTGCCAAGGCTGCTTCGCTTTTTTGCGCTAGCGATTCAAACAAACTTGAAATATTTTTATGACAGGTGAGGACGCCAGCTTCGTCCGCGGAAATTTTATAATCGCGTATATACCTTTCGCGTTTTTGGAAAGCCAGTTCCGGCAGATTTTTTTGCACACGGTCGATCCATTCATCGTCAATACTGATTGGCAAAAGATCGGGGTCGGGGAAATAGCGGTAATCCTGCGCGTTTTCTTTCGAGCGCATTCCCGATGATGTTCCCTTGTCGTCGTCCCAGCGGCGTGTTTCCTGAACAATTTTTCCGCCGTCTTCGAGAATGTCTGCCTGCCTGTCAATTTCGTATTCAATCGCGCGCGCGATTGCTTTAAACGAATTCATATTTTTTGTTTCTGTGCGAACGCCGAGTTCTTCGCCGGGACGGTGCAAGGACAGATTGATGTCGGCGCGCATAGAGCCTTCCTGCATTTTGCAGTCGCAAATATCGAGGTACAAAAGCGTTTCGCGCAATTTTTCCAAATAGGCGATTACTTCCGCCGCGCCCGCGAAGTCGGGATGGGAAACAATCTCAAGGAGAGGAACGCCGCAGCGGTTAAAATCCATGAGCGACCCTTGCGCGCTGTGGTTAAGCTTGCCTGCGTCTTCTTCCATGTGTATTTCGCGGATTCCGATTTTCTTTTTCGTACCGTCTACATCGATCTCTAAAAAACCATCGCGGCAAATTGGCGCGTACAACTGCGAAACCTGATACGCTTTGGGCAAATCGGGATAAAAATAATTTTTACGGTCAAACTTGCAGTACCTTGTTATCGAGCAATTAAGAGCGAGCCCGAGACGCAAGGCATCTTCCACAACTTCACGGTTTAAAACAGGCAGCACACCGGGCATTCCCGAGCAAACAGGACAAACATGAGTATTGGGATCTCCGCCGTAAGCGGTTGTACAAGAGCAGAAAATTTTAGACTTGGTAGAAAGCTCGGCATGCACCTCAAGCCCAATGACAGTTTCCCATTTCATAAAGACGCCCTCGCTTTATGATGATCGGTATGCTTCTGGTAAACGCGAGCAGTATCAATTAATTTTTTCTCCGAAAAAGCATCGCCGATTAATTGGAAACCAATCGGCAGTTTTTGCTTGCCGCTGCCCGCTTGCGAGCAACCGCAGGGGAGAGAAACAGCAGGAAGTCCCGCGAGATTTATCGACACGGTGTAGATGTCGCCCATGTACATTTTGATCGGGTCGTCAACATTTTCGCCGCGTTTGTAGGCGGTGGTCGGAGCGACAGGAGAGAGTATCATGTCGTATTGGGTAAACAATTTATTATAAGCGTCTTTGATTAACGCGCGGGTTTGTAAAGCTTTCTTGTAATAAGCGTCATAGTAACCCGATGACAACACGAACGAGCCTAACATTATTCTGCGTTTTACTTCCAAACCAAAGCCTTCGCTTCTTGATAACCTGTAAACATCGGATAATGTTTTCGCGCTCTCACTTCTGAAACCGTATTTAAGTCCGTCATAACGTGAGAGATTTGACGACGCTTCGGCGCAGGCGATGATGTAGTAAGCCGGTATCATGTAATCCATAAAAGGCATTTCAAATTCTTCAATGCTTGCGCCTGCAGCCTCAAGTTCTTTCGCCGCCGCAAGCACTGCGGTTTTCACATCTTCGTCTATCCCGCTCTCAAAATAATTTTTCGGTAAACCGATTTTTATACCTTTTATATCAGCGTAGTCTTTTTCCAAATCAAACTTGAACGGCTTTTCGATGATACAGGTGCTGTCCCTTGTATCACAACCGGAAATTATTTCCAACAGCGCGGCGCAGTCTTCGATGTTCTGTCCAATCGTTCCAATCTGATCGAGCGATGATGCATACGCGATCAAACCGTACCTTGATACCGCGCCGTAACTAGGTTTAATACCTGTTGTGCCGCAAAAAGAACACGGCTGTCTGATACTGCCTCCCGTATCCGAGCCAAGCGCGATCGGCACTTCGCCTGCGGCAACTGCCGCCGCACTGCCGCCGGATGAGCCGCCTGCGACCCGCGATAAATCCCACGGATTGCAAACCGCCCCGCCTGCGCCAGTCTCGCTGGAACCGCCCATCGCAAACTCGTCCATGTTTGTCTTGCCGATAACGATCATTCCTGCCTGTTCAAGTTTTTCAATTACAACGGCGTCAAAAACTGGAGTGTAGCCGCCCAGTATTTTTGAAGCGCAGGCAGTTTCTATTCCTTCTGTAGAAATATTATCCTTTACCGCGATTGGAACTCCGGCAAGAGGCGAAACCTCTCCTGAGTCAATTTGCTTCTGCACTTCTTTTGCTCGCGAAAATGCTCTCTCCTTCGACACAACCGTAAATGCGTTTATATTTTTTTCGTTTTCTTCTATCGTACTGATATATTTTGACACCGCTTCCGGCACACTGAGTTGTTTAGATTTTATTGCTGACGCTAATTCCAACGCTGTCATCAAATCCCTCTTAAAAAATAATCCGCGCTAATCTGTTTAATCCGTGCTAATCCGCGGTTCCTGTATTCCAATCTTCACTCCACCGTTTTTGGTGCAATTATCATTTCTTCATTTTTAACAGGCGCATTCATCAATATTAATTCCTTGTCAAATGAAGGACGCGCTTCGTCGTCCCTAAAGGCATTTACATTATCAAAGGGATGACTGCGTTCGCTCACGCCGCCGGTATCCAGCTCGCTTAAACGCGCCATATAATCGAGTATTTTTTGTAAATCGCCTGTTAACCGGCTTTTTTCGCCGTCCGAAAGCGTGAGACAGGATAAATCTTCGAGATATGATATTAAATTATCATCAATCTGCATAAAAACGCTCCGTATTATCAGAATACCATAATAAATGATAAAAAAAAGGCGCTGTACACGATTGTTAAGCGAATTTAACAACCAAATACAGCGCCTTTGCTGATATATTTACACTTTATGATAATTTGAACCGCCTGTCAAGGAAGAAGTTTACAAGGAAATAGCTGGACAATATTCAAAAATTTGATATAATCTTTCAATAATGAAAAGCTTAAGAACGACCTTTTCACTACTTTTTACAGGGCTGTGCCTTGCCTCCGCTCTTGGTATCGGGCTGATAATATTTTTCCAATACCATTCGTATATAAAAACAAGCTATTCCCAGGTTATTGAAAACACCGCCCATTCGGTTGAACAGCTTTTTCCGGAGCTTAAGGACTCACAATCAATTACTAATGAAGGAAGAAACGGAGAGCAGTCTTATTTTGACCTTGTCAGACGGATAAACGTTATCACAGAGTCTTACAATTTTGCCTATATTTATTATCTTCAGATAAAAGGAAAGGAAGTACGCTTCTTTCTGGACACTGATGATATTTCCATGTTTGACGAAGGCGCGGAAATAGACAAATACGTGTTAAAGCCGTATGACGAACCTCCTGACGAAGTTTTTGAGGCATTGTCGAGCAGGAATTTTACAATCACTAAAGAACCCTATACCGATGAATGGGGCACTTTCGTTTCCGGCTTTCTTCCGGTGTTAAATGATTCAGGAAAGGTAGAAGGCGTTCTTGGACTCGATCTTGATGTCAGTTATGTAAAGGGTTTGGAAAACCGCGCGATTTTTACTTTCCTTATTTCACTCGCGATATGTCTGGGAGCGGCGGCGATAATCTCGGTAAATGTCGCGTTTTCGATCACCAAACCCATTAACGAAGTCGCTGTTGCGGCTAACACGCTGGCGCAAATGCGCTTTGATATTAAGACATCCAAATTAAGAAAAGACGAAATCGGCGTTATGCAAACATCTCTGTACGCCATACGCGACACCCTGCGTCAGACGATGGGAGAAATCAACGACGAACAGCTTGGCAAACAGTTAAACATCAGCAGGAACCTTAATAAAATTATTAATAAATCAAACGAAGAACTTCATACCATCATCGAAGGCATGGAAGTGCTGGTTAAAAAAAGCGAAGGCGAAAATATATCTGTTCAGCAGACTTCTAAATCGGTGGATGATATTGTCGCCAATATCGGAACTTTGAACAAAGCTGTAGAATCACAGTCGGACAGTATAAATTCTTCTTCGACATTAATTGAGCAAATGGTCACAGGTATCCGCGAAGTTAAAACCGCAGTGCAGGAAGCAAATGAGATAACAGAAAATCTGGGAGAGTCATCCAAAAACAGCAAAAAAACTCTGGAGCAGCTAACCAAAGAAATAACCATCTTAACAGAACGATCCATCGCGCTTGAAGAAGCTAATAAAACTATATCGGGAATCGCGGCGCAAACCAACATTCTTGCCATGAATGCCGCGATAGAAGCGGCTCATGCCGGAGAAGCCGGAAAAGGTTTTGCGGTAGTCGCGTCGGAAATCCGCAAGCTCGCAGAATCATCTAATAAGGAATCAGACTCCATCTCTGAAGAAATAAAAAAAATGACTGGCGCGATAAATAAAATAGAAAAGGTTTCAGGAGAAAATGCTGAAAGCATGAACGATATTTTTGTCAAATTAACTGAAATGAATTCTTCTTTCGCGGGCATTAAAGATAACATTGATATACAGGCGTCAAACTCGGGGCAGATCATGGAAGCCTTAAATAAAATCAAAAGTATGGTAGATGAAGTAAACAGCGACTCTGTAAAAATTAAAAATGACAGTTCAATAATTTCAAGCACTGTTTCCGACTTGCACTCTGCTTCAAAAGAAGTGAGTTCGAGCGTTAACGCGGCGCAGAGCGCAAGCAGGCAAATCGCGGATTCTTTTTCGATGGCAAAAAAAATCGTGGACGGAAAAATTATTATCCGTCCCGATAAAAACCAATAGGCGGGGATATGTTTTTTAAGAAAAAGAAAGAGGAATTGACAGATCAGCTTGCCGCATTTCAGGAGCGCGGAGCGCCGAGGTGGGGAATGCCGCAGTATGATCTGGATGCAGGCGTAACCATCGTTGGTTTCGAAGGTGAAGGTCAGCTTGGGAATGTCAGCGTTTCGGGCTGCAGCATGAAAAGCGTTACATATATTAATATTGTGCCCAACGAAGTTTATAATGTTACAATAATTCCGGGAAAAGAAGATAAATTAAATCCTTTTAGCCTTAAATTAAAACTGAGCTGGACAAAAAGCAACGAAACTATTTTTCTTGCGGGTTTTTCTGTAGAAGACTCGGACAGTACTGGCATTTCTCAGCTCAAGCAACTTGTGGAAGCGCTTCGGTCCCGCGGACTTTTACCTGATTACGGGAACATGAAGCGTTAACCGCATAGTATATTTTTCCTAAATTTCTCTATATACTCTGATTATGGATAAAATTTTAATTCTTGACTTCGGAAGTCAGACGACTCAGCTTATCGCAAGACGGGTACGCGATCTTGGCGTATATACCGAGATAGCGCCGGGAGACGCAGAATTATCTGATAGTATTATTACATCGGAAGTGAAAGGGATAATTTTATCCGGCTCTCCCGAATCGGTAAACGGCGAAGGCGCTGCGCCCGATAAAAAAGTTTACAACTGCGTCCGCTCAAGCGGCGATACAATGCCGCTTTTGGGGATCTGCTACGGACTCCAGCGAATGACTCACGACTTGGGCGGAAAGGTTGAATCTTTACCTCATGTTGAATACGGAAGGAAAGAAGTTTTTATTAAGGACAGAGAAAAAAACGCAGAAAAATTTTTAAGCGGATTCAAAGACTCATTCACCGCGTGGATGAGTCACGGTGATACGCTGACGAAACTTGCGCCGGGTTTTAAAGAAGTAGGCACAAGCGCTTCTAAGTTTCCTGCCGTTGTAGCACACGAAGAAAAACCCTGGTTCGGGCTTCAATTTCACCCTGAAGTAACCCATTGCGAAGACGGCGATAATATTCTGGATTCGTTTGTTTTCAATGTTTGCGGCTGTGATAAAAACTGGAGCATGGAGCACTATATAGAAGAATTAAACCGAACTCTGAAGGAACGCGCCGGCAACAATCCTGTTCTGCTTTTAATTTCAGGCGGAGTTGATTCCACTGTCGCAGGCGCGGCGCTTTTAAAATCGCTGCCTGCTGAACAGGTGCATTTAATGTATATGGACACAGGGCTGATGCGCAAAAATGAAACTGAAAATGTCCGCTCCATTCTGGAAAAACTCGGCGCGAAAAATGTCCATGTAATCATGTGCGAACAGGAATTTCTTACAGCGCTTAAAGGAAAAACAGACCCGGAAGAAAAACGAAAAACAATCGGCGATTTGTTCATAACGATTCAGGAACGCGAAGTCGCGCGGCTTAAACTGCCCGACAGCTACCTGCTCGCTCAAGGCACTTTGTACACGGATTTAATCGAGAGCGGAAAGGGCGTTGGCAAAAAAGCGCGTTTAATAAAAAGCCATCATAATGTCGGAAGCCCTCTTGTGGACGCAAAACGAAAAGCCGGAAAAATTATCGAGCCTTTGGATAAACTCTACAAAGACGAAGTGCGCCGTCTCGGCAGACACCTCGGCGTTGACGAAGACGCTATCCGCCGTCACCCGTTCCCAGGCCCCGGACTTGCAACACGCATACTCGGCGAAGTGACAAAAACCCAATGCGATATCCTGCGCGAAGCGGACGCGATTTTTATCGAAGAATTAAAAAACCGCCATCTTTACGACAAGATTTGGCAGGCATTCGCGATACTTCTTCCAATCCGCTCCGTCGGCGTCGCCGGAGACGAGCGCAAATACGGCTGGGTTCTGGCGTTACGCGCCATCATCAGCGCCGACGGCATGACCGCCGATGTCTACCCGTTTGAAGCTAAAGACCTTCTTGAAATATCGACACACATTACAAACTCAGTAAAAGAGATTGGGCGCGTAACTTACGATATTTCCAGCAAGCCCCCTGCTACAATCGAGTGGGAATGATAGAGACTAATATTTGATTTTAATATCATTTAAAATCAAAATCTCGGGGCGATATTCAAAGTGCATTGTGTCGATTAGAGCCCAGTTGCCGCCCCAGATGAAGCCGTGTTCCTCAAAAATTTTAATAACAGTTTCGGGCGGCAGGTAATAAGTCTTGCTGTCTATTTCGGCGCCGACATTGGTGTCGCTGTTCCAGCGCCAGTATGTCAGGCGGCCTTTTAAATCTCTTGGAAGCAAGTCAATTGCCGTGCCGTAGGAATGATTACTGCGGCGGTTGGTTCCGGCTATCACGCGCCAAGTCCAGCCGAAACTTGGAGCGCCTGTATGCAGTTCGGCGATCCACCTGTTAATGCTCGAATCAGTCCTTGCGGCTGCGCGAATTTGCGTCAATATACTGTCCAATTTTGGCTTAATCAGCGGATGTATCAGCATTTTTACGCCTAAAAACGAATATTTTTCCTGTAAATTCCAGCTTTCGTCCTCTGCCGGCGATGAATACAATGTTTCAAACAAAAAGGACGAGCCTGCGGCATAAACAGGATTGTCAATAAAAATCTTCCTTTGCGCGGCAGTGCCTTTCCACGGATAAGCGTAAAAATCGTAAGGCAGATAATTTTCCCATTGAACGCGAATTTCCTCGGGCAGAAATCTGCCGTTCGCGTAGTAAAAACGCTTGCCGTTTACAAGCATTGTCCAGTCATTGTTTAAAAATTCCACATTGCTGACATTGCCGGGATACCCCTGAGCAAAAGCCAAAAGTATTTTATGCTGAGCGTCTAAATCACCCGCGATTTTTAAAGTTGACGCGACGGGTAATGAAGGATCGCACTCGGCTTCCCTCACACTTCGGCACCCGGGAAGGAATAATGTAAAAATGATTAAAAACAATACAAGCGCGCTGCCCGTGTAAAGATGCAAACCATAAGTCCGCCTGTGCGCCTGAAAATAATCTGTGTCAGTATGTTTTATCATGAGTCTAATTATCGCTAATTGTATACAACACAAGGAGTTAGGTCAAGCATTCTGTATTTATTTTTAAATATGTTTGCCGCGTAAAGATTTGAATTAGCCTAAAAAAAAGCCCCGGTTAAGGGGCTTTTTAGAACATCGATCATTTCTTCTTTGCGGGTTTCTTAGTAGCTGCTTTCTTCGGCGCGGCTTTTTTCGCCGCCGGTTTTTTTGCTGCTGGCATAATTAACTCCTTATAAGTTTGATGCTATTTATTCTAACATTATTATTAAAATATGTAAAGAAAAAAACGAAGTTGTTAATCAATTTTAAAATATTTTAAAATCTGATAATAACAACCAAATAATATCAACCGATTAAAAATATTTTCACTTTTATTAATTTTCGAGCAAGCTTTTCGGTTCTCTCGCGCCATATATAAGTATCCCTTTTCAGGGAAGGAATAGCTAATTTATGGAGGTCTAACTTATGGAAAAAATGACAGAAGAGAACAAGCTCATGCCCATTCAAAACATGATTTACGAAGTTCGAGGGCAAAAGGTCATGCTTGACAGCGATTTGGCAGAGCTTTATGAGGTACCAACACATCGTTTAAATGAAGCCGTAAAACGCAATATTAAACGGTTCCCGTTGGATTTTATGTTCCAGCTTACGAGTGAGGAATGGGGTAATTTGAGATCACAAATAGTGACCTTAAATGAAAACACCTCTATCTTGATATCGCAAATTGCGATATCAAAAGAAGATACCTCTGACTTGAAGCCGCAATTTGTGACTTCAAGTTGGGGCGGTAAAAGAAAATTACCCTATGTTTTTACTGAACAGGGAATTGCCATGCTTTCGGGGTTATTAAACAGCGACATAGCTATAAATGTAAACATCGAAATAATGCACGCTTTTGTCAAATTAAGGCATTATGTTTTGTCACAAAATGTCTCAAATGAACAAATCGCAGAGCTTCGAAAACTTCTTATGCTTCACATTGAAAATAACGAACAAAAGCTATCTGAACATGATGAAGCGATTAATAAAATCATCAAGGTATTGAATAATCTTTTAGAAAAGCCAAAACCTGCCAGAAGAATAGGGTTTAGTGTTGATTAAAGACTAAAAACTTTTTACCCGTATGCGTTATTCGTCCGCTTCTTGTACCTTGAACTCGGCGCGGGCTTTGATAACCTCGTCGGCGATTCTGCCGGAGATCGGCGCGTAGTGGCTAAAGTCCACGTTGAAAGAGCCGGTTCCCGAAGTAATTGAGCGCAGGTCTATCGAGTAGCGCAAAAGTTCCGCCATGGGGACTTCGGCGCGGACTTCGGCGATGCCGCCTGCGGAATCCTGACCGAGGATTTTTCCGCGTTTGCCGGAAAGGTCGCTCATTACATCGCCGAGGAATTTTTCTTCGATAAAGACTGTAAGGTTCATGATTGGTTCAAGCAGAGTCGGGTTGCCCTGTCTCATCGCTTCGCGGAAGGCGTTGCGAGCGGCAAGTTTGAACGAAAGTTCGTTGGAGTCTACAGGATGGTACTTGCCGTCTGTAAGTTTGACTTCCACGTCAACGACAGGATAACTTGCCATTGAACCGTGCACCATTCCTTCGATAAGCCCCTTCTCTACGCCGGGGATATAGTTCTTAGGAATCGCGCCGCCGAAAATCGCGTTCACAAATTGATACCCTTCGCCGCGCCCGAGCGGAGCAATTTCGATAACAACTTTTCCGTACTGACCGTGACCGCCTGTCTGCTTTTTATGCGTATATTCGGCGCCGGCCTTTTTCGTAATTGTTTCGCGGTAAGCGATCTTGGGAACGCGTGTTTCAACTTCTATTTTCTGATTCGACTTAATTTTATCAAGAATGATATTGATCTGTAATTCGCCCATGCCGGAAATAACAGATTCTTTTGTCTCGCCGTTGTAATGGAAACGGAAAGTTTTGTCTTCTTCGGTTGCGCGTACAAGGAACTCGCCGAGTTTGTCTTCGTCTTTTTTCGCAATCGCATTGACCGCAACCGAATGAACAGGCTCGGGCAGTCTGAGCGGCGCAAAGCACGGGCAATCGGCGGCGCCCAATGTATCGTTTGTTTTCAAAGTGGCGGCTTTGGTAATAATACCTACATCGCCTGCGCAAAGTTCGCGTACTTCTTCAAGTTTCTTGCCCTGACAGGTATAAAGTTTGCCGATACGCTCTTTTTTGTTTTCCGTAACATTGAGCATTTCAGAATCCGCGGCAAGTTTTCCCGTAACAATTTTAAGCCACGAAAGTTTGCCGGAAAATTGATCGTAATTTGTTCTGATTACAAGCGCGGACATCGGCTTGTCAGGATCGATGGCGACAGGAGTTTCCTTGCCCTCAGCGTCAAGAGTCGCGTCTTTTGCCGTACGCGGATTTGGCGCCGCGTCAACGATAAAATCCATCAGCGGAATGATGCCCGCGTTCTGTAACGGAGCGCCCGCGAAAGCCGGAACGTATTTATTTTCTGCGAGAGCTTTTACAAGCCCCATTTTCATTTCATCGATAGAAAGCGAACCGCTTTCGATATATCTTTCCATTAAGCCGTCGTCGCCTTCGGCAGCAGCTTCGATCAATTTTTCGCGGGCCGCGGCGACCGCGTCTTTAAAATCCGCCGGAATGGCTTCTTCTTTTTCTACAGCTTCGCCCTGCATGATGTACGCTTTTTCGTGAAGCACATCGACAACACCCTTAAAGCCGCCGCCTGAGCCCATCGGCAGAGTGATCGCCACAGGCTCAATCTTGAACTTTTCTTTGATGTCGGCAAGCGTCTTGTTAAAATCAGCCTGATCGTTGTCGAGCTTGGTGATAAAAACACCCCTCGGCTTTCCTGAGTTATCGAGGTTCCGCCAAAGTTTGACAGTCTCAATTTGAACGCCGGATTTTCCGTCAACCATTAAAAGCGCAAATTCCGCCGCGCGGAAACTTAAAATGACGGCGCCTG
>Ga0209755_10004780_pt1 | contig 15798 bp, 16 predicted proteins | sample TergutCo191P1_FD_187301 | JGI IMG/M metagenome (GOLD analysis project Ga0209755, IMG submission 187301) | Cornitermes sp. P1 segment gut microbial communities from Petit-Saut dam, French Guiana - Co191P1 (SPAdes) (version 2) | ecosystem: Host-associated > Arthropoda: Insects > Digestive system... | reverse complement strand
GATTGTCAGCTCTTGAAAAAGAGGAAGCAAATTAGTATTTGACAAACACTTTAATAAAGTTTAATATAAAAAAGGTGAGGTTTTCCAAATGATTGTATTTAAAATAAGAAAAATAATTATTCTTTTTGTTTTAATATTCATTTTTATAAAAGATATTCTTTTTTGTATGCAACCGCCAACTGAAGAATATTTAATATTAAATAATTCCAAATCTAATTTAATTTTTATTATAGGTGTAATTGGTGATAATTTACAAGTCTTTAACAAATTTAATTATTATGATAATTTTGGTAATTTGACCGGCTCTCTAATAATTAATTTAACATGGTTTAATCTTGAACCAGAAGAAAATCATCTGCAATCAAAGAATAATGCTAGACTTTTTGGAATATATAAAACAAGACATTTGGGAGCATTAAAAAAATTTATATATATTATTAAAAATTTTGTAATATTTGATGAAAACAGAAATATTATTATGACAAGTGAAGATTTACGCGAAGGAAATATTATTGAATATGATTATGACGAAAAAGGAAATCGTATTATTAGAAACAAACAAGAACGTGAAGGTAATATAAAAATTGAATATTTTGGAAAACCTGATAATTATTGGACAGAAGTACATTACACTATCGAAATAACAGATGAACTTATCGAAAAAGGACGGCAAAAATATGGGACTCGATAGTGTTAATGTGATTGCTGGTTTTGTGGTGATGTTGAGAAAGAAGAAATAAGGTTGGCAGGGAGAGGATAATTTTTTTAATCATTCCTTACTTCGGCAGCTGCTTGTTAATTTCAGCCAACACATCGCTCATTTTGTAGAGACGTAAATATTGCTTATTTTTTTCTTTCTCCTTAGCCCAGATTTCATCCGCATAGCACCAGCCATGAACGGGATGTTCAACAAATGTGCCTCGGTCTGAATGAAATTTGTCATAATTAGCAGACAGTACAGGCATGCTTATTCCATTGGGATAACGGGCATCCAGATGAAAAAATGCTCTTTTATATAAATCTTCATTGTGTAAACCAGAATACCCGCCAACAAGAGTTGTAGCCCATTGAGCGTTAGCGGAAATGGTAATAACTTCATCAAATCTTTTATTTTCCGGTATTAGATAATCCAAAGGTAAAACTTTTATATCTTTATAAGTATCGTTCCATGTTATTTTTACTTTTTTCTTATTGCCGAATTCACCAATGTCTGTAAATATATAGCGTTATTCAATGTTAATATTATGATCATAATATATTATTATATTTTGATTTCCAATATCTGTAAGCTTTTTTGTTAAATCATTTTTAGTAATTTCTTTTGTTTTCCAGTTATAAAAACAATACTCTTGTTGTCTATTATTGTTGGTAATTGTGTATTTTATTGCTAAAAATATTTCTTTTGTAATAGGAAAATAAAATGAAATTTGCTCTCCCTCTTCAGGACTCCTATACAATTCAATATCGTTCTTGGCGTTATAAATAATGTTATAACAAGGTTGATAGCCAGGACTTTGTCTATATCTATTTGAAGCACGATAGCTAAAAAGAATTATTTGATTTTCAATATCCAAAATTTTCGGTATATTTTCATTCCATCTCCAATTCCAAACAGGTCTATACTCCTTTGTCTTTTTATTTAAAACATCTGCGATGTAAAACATTGTACTGCTGTTAGCAATAAAAAGATTACTATCTGGTGCAGCTACTAATCGCCTGTCAATTCGCTGTTTCGGGAAATCCACTAAAGCTTTTACTTTAAAGCCATAATCGCCAACAAACAAAATCTCAGCGAAGCGTGCGTTTCCATCCATGGTGGCAAGTGTTCCTTGTTTCCATGAACGGAGCATCCAGAAAAAATCAGGCGCGGGTATATCTATCGAACCGATTGTTCCAGCTTCTGTTGGTGTGTTTATTATTACTTTCCCCGCTGAAAGCTTTTCGGTTTGTTTTTTATTAATTCCGTCAATTTGTGTTTTGCAGGAAAAAAGCAGAAGAATTGATAATGCTAAAAGTATTTTATTCTTAACCATTTGTTTTCCCTTTTAAAAAGGCTTCATAGAGCAGTGTAACATAAATGGTAATGATTGTCAGCTCTTGAAAAAGAGGAAGCAAATTAGTATTTGACAAACACTTTAATAAAGTTTAATATAAAAAAGGTGAGGTTTTCCAAATGATTGTATTTAAAATAAGAAAAATAATTATTCTTTTTATTTTGATTATCTTTCTTCCGATTTATATTTTTGGTCAAAATGTGAACGATTTCCAATTTAAAGAAGAAAATGGCGGGATTACCATGATTGGATATGATGGAACCGAAAAAAATGTAGTTATACCAAGTACAATAAACGGAATACCTGTAATTCAAATTGGAGAACGCGCATTTTTTAATAAACAGCTAACAGGTATTACCCTTCCTGATACTATTATAGCTATTCAAGGAGCTGCATTCAGGCAAAATTTATTAACCAATATTATTCTGCCTAACAGTATTACTGACATTGGAGGAGCTGCTTTTCGGAATAATAGGTTAACAAGTGTAACTCTCTCAAATGGCCTTAGCGTGATTAAAAGTGATGCGTTCAGAAATAATCAGTTGACAAGTATAGTTATTCCTGCCGGCGTTACCATTATTGATAGAGGTGCTTTTACAGATAACAATTTATCAAAAGTAATTTTTCCTGAAACCTTAACTCAAATTAGAAATTACGCATTCAGCGGTAATGCATTATCATCTATAACTTTGCCAAAAAGCTTAACTACAATTGGCGAGATTGCCTTTAGAAGAAACCAGTTAACCAGAGTCGTTGTCCCTAGGTCTGTTAAAAGTTTACATGAAACAGCCTTTGATCCGGATGTGGTTATAATAAGAGAATAAAAAAGCGTATAATGATGTAAAAGGGGCTGCGGTGATTGTTGGCGTTGTGGTGTTGTTGAAGAAGAAGAAATAAGGTTTGACATATTTAAAATATTGGTATAATATTAATAATTGCGGAGAAATTATGAAAAGAATAATCATTTTAATTATTGTTGCTTTGTTTGTTATTATTTCATGCGAGAATAAAAATAAAACTGGAAAAGTACTTGAAGTAGAAACAGAAGTAAGAGTAGGAGCAAAAACTGAAAGTAATATAAACGAAGCTGTAATAAATACAGATTGCGAATATTGGAAAACATATGCGGGTGAACTTTCCGGGAAATTATCAAAAGGGCAAATTGTAAATATTCTGGGTAGATATAATTTTGGATTTAGAGATGATGATAGTTTTGATATTTATGTGCAAATTGAAACAATTGACGATAAAATTAAAGGATATGTAATTGAGCAGAATTTAACTTATTTATATGATATTGGAAATAATTTATTATTTAAAAACATTCTAATGACATTTGAATATTATTATAATGGTACAATGGAAGAAATATTTAATAAAAGATATTTACCTGGAATAGAAAGAGGTTCTATTACCAAAGAACAAGTGGTTCTCCAAATGGGACATCTCTCTTTAAAAAGATTGCTGATTACAGAAAGACATTTATCCATAGCTATCGGAGATTATGGGGAAATATATAGAATAAAATCAATAAATAGAAATAATAATATATATAAAATGACTCTAACACATAGAGATGAAGATGATATTATCATGACAATAATTAACGATGATTCTTATTTTATCATTGATTCTTTTTCTGAAAACAATGATTTAGTAAACGATTTAATTAATATCAGGCTAATTCCTTATAATAAAGAAAAAACAGAAGTTTTAACAAAAAACATAAAAGCATGGGTTAATGAAAACAGCAATGATTGAAATTTAACCTATCTTCATGTATAATGGATAAGATAATGTTTATATACTTAAGAGGGATTGGCGGAGAGAAGAACTTCACGCGGAGAAAAAAAATAAATGAATAAAAAATATTGTTTTTTCATATTTTGCTTCTTTATAGTAAATTATTGTAATGCGCAAGAAATTAATATATGGGGTGTTTGGAATACCGGCAGTAAAATAGATAGTTATATACTAAATACTGAGGATGGTTCTTTTCTATATTCTGGAGACATAACATCGTTTATATTTGAAAGTAATGATTATGGAAATGGACCAATAATTAAAGATGTTGGAAGAACCTATAAGATTGTAAATATTTTAAAGAGTGATAAAAATATTATTTCATTATATGTTTATTTCATGTTAAGACTTCCGAATGAATACCCAATGACATATTTTAAACTGAATATCTATTTAATAGATAATGATCATATTTGGATGGAAGTTGATTACAATGATAATAAATATCCGACAGATTCAAGGTATAATGGTTATCCTTTTAATACAGGAAAAGATGTCATATATTGGCGTGAGAAAATAAATTAAACTTACTCTTTTCACATTACGCCATAAAACATTGGAAAATTATATTAAGAAATCCATTAGTTACCAATTCTTTATGTGCTTTGTTCTTAAAATTGGCTGCGATAGCTCTTTTGTTAACCATTGTTTTAGGTTGTTGATTTTTTTCTTTTTACCATGTATAATAATTAAATATGAAACACAGATTTTTTATAATAGTTTTATTTTGTTTAACATCGATCCTTTTTGCGCAAAACAATCCTTTCTTTACAGGCGCTGGAGGAAACGGTGTTCGTATCGCTGTATTGCAGCCGTCAGGCACAGGTCTTTCGGCTCAGGAACAGTGGCTTTTGCGTCTTGTGCAAAGTACGCTCACCGGAGATTTTAACAGATACAGCGCAATGACAGTTATCGACCGTCAAAATTTGGAGAAAATTTTGGGTGAGCAAAATGAATCTCTTTCGGGGAATTATTCAGATAAGGATTTTGTCAGCATTGGGCATTTGACGAACGCTCGCTACATTTGTGCGGGAAATCTTACAAAAACCAGAAGCGGCTTTATGCTTGAACTGGCTGTATCCGATGTGCAGTCGGGTGTGCGCTCAGCTTCGTTTACCCCAAAGAATTGCACTCTGGATGATTTGCAAAGCACATCGATTATCAGGCAAGCTTCGGAAGATTTGCTCTCTCAAATGGGTGTTACTCTGACAGACCTTGGAAAACAATCTTTAAAAGACAGCGTTTCGTCTGTGCCGCAGACAGCAGGTGCCGCAGACAGCGCCGATACTTCTTCGACTGTAACGTCAGCTAACGGAGAGCGGCTTTCATTTATTGATTATCTTTCGCGGACAGCCGACACTCTTTACGCGATAGGAGAAGGGCAGGAATCGTTATATTATTACAGAGCCCTTACATATTATTTTCCGTGGTATTACAAAGGCTGGCTTGGCATAGTCCGTTGTTTTTCCCGCGATTATACCAATTTTAATTTTATAGACAGCGAAGTATACATGGAACGAGCCAGTATAACTGCTGTAAAAGATTCGGAAAAACAGGAAGTGCAAAAAGTACGCGCTGCTTTTGACGCGCAATGGCCCAGTATTGTAAAGTCGCGCGAACAGCAGGCTATCGAAGAAGCAAAACGGCGCGCAGATAATTTTCATCGCATGAAATTTAAACAGGAAGGCAATAAGTTAATTGAATACACAAATAATAATGAAGAAGTAATCATTCCGGAAGATATTACAATTATTGGACATGCCGCATTCCGGCAGAAAGCCAGAATAAAGCGTATTGTGCTTCACAATAAAGTTACTACAATAGAGCGTGAAGCGTTTGCAAACTGCGCAGGTCTTGAAGAAGTTGTAATTCCTTCAAGTGTTACAAGTATTGGAAGCAGGGCGTTTGCTAATTGTACAAGTCTTACAAGTATTGTAATCCCCGCGGGAATCGATACAATCCCCGAACGTCTTTTTGAAAGCTGCAGAAATCTTAAAAACGTAACAATAGGTTCAAATATTAAAATTATAGATAGGTCTGCATTTAATAACTGCGAAAGTCTTACCTCGATAATAATTCCTCGCAGTGTCCAATCTCTGGGCGATTTTGCTTTTTCTAATTGCAAAAACTTAAAAAATGTTACTTTGCTCAACGATAAAATAACGATAGGAAGACGCGCTTTTATGGGATGTCCGCTTGCCAACAAGGAAGAAATGATAAAACGTTTCGGCGAAACAATTTTTAATTGAGGATTATATAAAGAGTTGATTCGCGGTAAAAACTTTCTATTTCTCAAAAATCATCTTAAACTCACTCAACATATAAAGCGGTATGTCAAACAGATTGCCGTTTTTGTTATAGTTGGCAAGTGAAGCGCGGACTTCGGTTTTTGGCGAGAACTTTTCGCGGTAAACAGACAGGCTTTTCGCTTTAAGGTTAATGGAAGATTTTACCTCAATGGGAATAATTTTACTGTCCATCTGTATAACAAAGTCAATTTCCGCTGTGGCACTGTCGTTTGTCCAATAGGCAAGCGTTGTGTTATTAAAATGTTTCATTTCCTGACAAACATATTGTTCGGTTAACGCCCCTTTAAATTCCGTAAACATAGCATCGCCCTCCAGAATTGTTCTAGCTTCTAATCCGGAAATTGCGGAAAGCAAGCCAACATCGCAAAAAAACAATTTAAATGCGCCTGTGTTTGCGTATCCCTTTAATGGAAGCGCAGGTTTGGAAACACGGGGTACTTTATGAACAAGACCGCAATTTTCAAGCCATGCAAGTGAAGTTTCAAAAGTAGAAGCTGTTGCGTTCTTCTGAACATCTTTATAAATAAATTTTTTATTTTCTTTAGAAAGCTGTATGGGGATAGAATCCCATATAAGGCATGTTCTTTGAAGATCGTTTGCAGGAATATGTTTAGAAAAATCTTGTTGGTAAGAATTTAAAATGTTATTCTGTATTTCTCTGGCTAAATAAAAATTACGATCTTTAGAAAACTCTAAAACTACCTCGGGCATTCCGCCCGTAAAAAAATACATTTTTAAATAATCGATTAACTTATCTTTAAATACTTTGATTAATTCCCAATCACAGCTTTTAATTAGGTCTTTTAATTTTTCTTCGTCAATTGCGGCTAAAAATTCAGAAAACGCAAGAGGATAAAGATTCATAAATTCTACTTTACCAACCGGAAAAGATACGCTTTTGTGCATAAAAACGCCAAGCAAACTGTCGGCTGCGACAATGTCATATTCCGGTGCGTTCTCATTAAAATATTTAAGCGCGGTTATCGCATTCGGGCACTCCTGTATTTCATCAAAAATAATCAGCGTATTTTTTGGGTCAATTTTTTTTCCGGTTTCTAGTTCCAGCCCTGTCAAAATTCTGCGTGTATCCATATCTGCGGAGAACAAATCCTGTAGCCTCGAGTTTTTCTCGAACAGGATATATGCCGTGTTTTCGTAATGCAGCCGCCCAAATTCCTTCATAAGCCAGGTTTTACCAACCTGGCGAATTCCATTGATAATCAGCGGTTTATGCCCCTTTTTTGCCTTCCAATCCCTTAATTGATCTATGTTCTGTCTTCTCATAAATCAATTATACAACTTTCCTTGGCAAAAAACAATAAAATCAAGTTTTTTCCTTGGCAAAAACTGGTAAACAAGTAGTTTTTTCATTGGCAAAAACTATGAGTAAAGTGGTTATAATCCCTTTTTTTGGCTGTTTATCCGGTCACGAATAAAACGTTCAAGATCAATTAAAACCTGGGTTTGCCAGTCTGTTTCTATCTTTTCCTCATAAGGTACAAGGGAAAACAGCTCATATCCTTTTTTTTGCAAGGCTTTGGCTATTTTTTCAAGCATTGTGTCGGTTGGGAATCGTTTCCCGTTTTCGATTTGGGCTATGTAATTCGTTGCGGTATCGACCAATTCCGCCAACTTGACCTGAGAATAGCCAAGCTCCGCTCGATAAGCCTTCATATTGGCGCCAAGTATTTTTCTAAGCTCTGTCATATATCAATCTATTTGCTTTATAAAGGAATTATATGTAGCTAAAGGCTCTTGACACAAACAGCGTAATGCTCTATATATGATTATATAAAGCATATAGCTATATTATTCTTGAAAGAATAGCTTATAGCTCCCTGCCTGTATTAGGTGGGGGAATTCGATACCTTTATGTATATTACGTACATAAAGTATGAAAAGAGGTAATTTTATGAAAAGGATTAATTTCGTTCTAATTGCAATTATTTTAATTTTTATTTCTTGTTCAGAATCGGGAAACTATGGTTCTGGTTCTGATTGGACATGTTATCACCATTGGGATTGGGAAGTTTTAAAAGAACCTACAACAACGGAGGCAGGGGAGGAAATATATAGTTGCTATCGGTGTGGTGAAATTAATAATACACGAAAGGTAATTGCTTATGTTGACATCGGCGTTGGTATACCAATAAATGGTGAAACGCCGAACACAACAGCTTTTACAACAAATGTTGGTTACACTTTAAGTGATGTAACATGGTCACCGGACGATAATATGTTTCGCGGAGATACATATTACAGTGCTGAGGTTACCCTGACAGCAGATACTGGCTATGTCTTTTATAGAGAAATATACGCTTCTATTAACGATCGATACACAGAAGTTTTATACAACACTGAATCAACTATTACTTTGACATGTTATTTTGTAACATCGTCAAAGGTAGTCACTGACATAGAATTAAAATCTCAACCTGATAAAATGTCATATATACACGGAGATATGCTCGATTTGTCAGGTCTTGCTGTAACTTTTATTTATGATGATTTTACAACCGAAGACGTAAATAATTATTATTTCAATTACAGAAGTATAAACGTTAACCCTGCAAGTAATACCCGGTTGGTTCATTCAACTCATAACAATCAACCTATTATAATAGCATATGGAAGCTTAGAGTCATTGAATACTAGTGATTTAACTGTAAATCCCAAAGTAATGAATTTTACAGTTGATGCAATTTCGGCACAAACGTATAATAGAAATGCTCTTACACCAACTATAACGGTAAGAGATGGAACTACGATACTAACGCCAACTACAGATTATATTGTGGAATATGCAAATAATATAAATTCAGGAACAGCTAGTGTAACTGTAATAGGTACTGGTAATTATGCTGGCAGTACCGGAAGCAGGACTTTCACTATAAATCCAAGAATAATAAGTTTAACAGTTGATGCAGTTCCAGCGCAAACATGTACCGGTATTGCTCTCACTCCAACAGTAACAGTAAAAGATGGATCGAATATACTTACCCAGACTATTGATTACACAGCAATATATTCTAATAATATTAACGCAGGAACTGCTACTATTACTGTAACGGGCGTAGGCAATTATAATGGCAGTACTGGAAGCAGGACATTTACTATTAATAAAGGTATTGGTGTAAACGTTAATACTCCTACTATTAATGGAACACCATCGTATAACAGAATTTTACTTAATGTAGTAACAACACCAAACAATGGTCAAAATGTTGAATATGCCAGAAATACAAATGATTCCGTTCCTTCCACAGGTTGGCAGGATAGTACAATTTTTACAGGATTAAGTCCTTCAACAACTTATTATATCTTTGCACGCTCAAAAGAAAATTATAATTTTAACGCAAGTCAACCAAACGAAGGATTACAAGTTACAACTAGAACACCTGAAATATATCCATCAGGTTATATTTTTAGTGTTACTAATTCAGATCAATGGGAAGATGCAATTTTTAGTATTGGTTATGGTGGTAATTCAAAAACTTATACAATAAACGTTAATGAAAATATAATTACATATGGATTTAATGCCTCTATAGGTGCAATTGGTTCTTTATCTTCTGCTGATGCAACTTTTGGAGGTGCTACAAGTATAACTGTGACTATTACAGGAAACGGAAAAATATCACTACAGACAGGCACAACTGGCAGTTTGCTTAATATTAATACTGGCCAAATAGTTACAATAAATAATGTTACCTTTGGAGGTCATAATTCAAATAATAGAAGTCTTGTTAATGTTTATGCCGGTGGCAGACTAACAATGCAAGGAGATGCTTCTGTGTCAAACAATACTAATAGAGTGACTAATGATGTTGCTGCCGGTGGAGGTATATCTGTAACTGGTACTTTAATAATGAGAGGAAATTCTACTGTGACGGGCAATACTGTTAGTGGCAGTGGTTCTGCTCCATCTTCGGTAGGTGGCGGAGTTTACGCAAGAGGTATAGTTGAAATGTATGATAATGCTTCTGTTACAAACAATAATTCGAGCTCAGGAGGAGGTGTTTTTATCTATAGTTCAACAACAACAATGAATGGATATTCTTCAGTTGTGAATAATAGAGCAGGTACTGGCGGTGGTGTGACGGTTGCAGGATCCGGCACAGATAGAGGCACTTTTAAAATGTTAGAAAATTCCTCTGTATCAGGAAATACAGCAACTGGTTTAAATACAAACACAACACCAATGTATGGCGGTGGAGGGGTAAGTATATATAATGGAATTTTTGAAATGAGAGATAATTCAATAATATCTGGAAATACAGCTAACAGTACAGGAGCAGATGCTGGTGGTGGTGGATTATATATTAACGGTGGAAGTATCTTAAAAGTAGGCGGAATAATTTATGGAAGTAATGCAACGGTTAATCTTAGAAATACAGCTAGTTCCAACAGTGGTCATGCATGTTATTCGCCAGGAGGTGCTCTTAGTACTTCCAGATGGCGAAATAACACTGCTGGACTAGATATTATGCATCATTCTGAAGCAAGTTGGTGGGAAAATTGATAAAATGATTAATATTGTTTTTATTATAGGGATATAGTTTCTCCAATAATATATTGCTTTATTAGGGTGAGTAAAAGCAGTTTTAATATTTTTATAAAGTGTATGCCGAAAAATTTTCTTGAGGGGTGCCGGAGAAAAAGGTGCTTTGCGATGAGCAAAGTGCTTTTTTCGCAGGCAGGACCCCAGAAAAAAGCTCTAGGCATACACTTTATAACCCAGCCATTTTAACCAAATTTTAACAATTTCCCCGCCGAACCCTGACACTGCGAATTTTCTTATTGAAGGCAAAGAAATGAATTTCTAAAATGCTATTCCACTAACATTTCGTTTATAATATTTTTTAATATTGCAATTTTATCTTTATCCAATTCGCCGATTTTTCCATTTAATCTGCTTTTATCTATTGCTCTTATTTGATCCAAGACAACCCAACATTCTTTTCCTGCGGTAATTGTTTTTAGTCTTGTTGGATAATCGTGCGACTTGGTTGTAAGAGGAGCGATGATTACAGTATCTATGTTGTTATTCATATTATCGGGAGTGATTACTACACCTGGTCTGGTTTTTTGAATTTCACTGCCTATGGTGGGATCAAGATTTATCCAGTAAATTTCGTATTGCCTTATTGTCATTTCCATTCCCATTCAAAATCGGAATTACTTTCAGGAAAATAAAGCTTATCGTCTCCGTTCTGATGCATTTTTTTGAATGCTTCATCCCAATTTTTCCTTGGAGAGTTACTTTCAACAGTGGTTATAACTATTTCATTTCTACGGGTTTCCATGACAATTTTGTCATTTATTCCAAAAGCGTCAATTATAGAAGAAGGAAAACATACTCCTTTTCCTCCTGTTAATTGGATTACGTCTAATACCATACCGCCTCCATATACATAACTACAATCTACTGTCTGATCGGGGATTTGTCGAGGGGTCTTAAAAATTAAAACCCCAGCAATTTAACCAAATTTTAACAATCTGCTCACCGAGCCTTAACACTGCAAAATTACATTTTTATTAGACTTTTTAAATAGGAGTAAATTATGAAGATTAAATTAATTGCCGTATTAGCGGCGGTCGTAGTTTTGGCAGGAGCATGTAATAAGGGTACAAGCCAGGGAGGAGCAGCGCAGCCTTACACAATTGAGGTCGGCGGATCTACTTCTGTAACGCCCTTAATGGAATTGTTTGCACATGAATACGAGAAAGTAAAACCAAATATCAAGGTGAATATTAACGGAACAGGATCGGGCGACGGTATCACAAACGCGGGCGTAACTTACCAGATTGGAATGTCCAGCCGCGATCTTACGCCGGCTGAGCAGGGCAGGGGACTTAACGCGGAAATTGTCGCGATTGACGGCATAGGTGTTATCGTGAACAGCAGCAATACAATTGCGAATCTTTCACTTGACCAAATACAAGGTATTTACACAGGCACTATCACAAACTGGAATCAGGTTGGCGGTAAAAGCGCGCCGATTGCGGTTGTAAGCCGCGAAGAAGGCTCCGGCACCAGAGGCGCTTTTGAAGAGCTTGTAAAATTTCAGGGTAAGCTGCTTGCGAACGCCAATCAGCTTACAAGCACAGGCGCGATTCTTGCCAACATTGCGCAGAACGAAAACGCGATTGGCTATATTTCGCTTGGATCGGTTAATGACACAATTAAGGCTATTTCTGTCGGCGGAATTGAACCGACAACAGCGAATGTAAAGGACGGCGCATATAAAATTGCGCGTCCGTTTATCGTTCTTACAGGAAATAATGTTCATGCGGAAACTAAAGCATTTATTGAATGGACGCTCAGTTCCGCAGGACAGGCAATTGTCAGCAAGAGTTGGATTCCTGTAAATTAATACAGCGTTAAGCATGAATAAAAAATTTGCCGATGTTTTTTTTAAACATCTGGTCAGTATTGTCGCCCTCTTTTCCGTTCTGGCATTGGGGGCGATTTTGCTTTTTGTTTTCGCGCAGGGGACAATGCCGTTCCTTACCTCTACAGCGGACGGTATCCGTCTCGTAACACAGCGAATCAACGAAATAACAGTTAACGGCACATCGTATAAAGATCATAACACTTTTATTTATATTCCAAAAAATACAAATTTTATTTCGATTCGTTTTGACGATACAACGCTTGATATAAGTATTAATAATAGCGAAAAAGACCCGGAAAAAATGCTTTCCTTTAATTATAACACAGAAGTAAACATTACATATCCCGAGGCTTATGTTTACACGGCAGGGTTTCCCGCAAATATTGCCGCTTTGGAAAAAAGAATACACGTTATTCTGCCGGAACCTCCGTACGGTATTTTTAGTTTTCTTGGCGGACTCCAGTGGCGTCCGAGCAGGGACAAGGTCTTCGGCATTTTCCCCATGATTGCGGGGACTTTATTAGCAAGTTTCGGCGCCATTTTAATTGGGGTGCCGATTGCTTTGTTATGTGCTCTTTTTATGTCGGAATTTCTAAAGCCGAAGTTTGCCGCTATTATACGCGCCGGCGTTGAGCTGCTTGCCGGTATTCCTTCCGTTGTGTACGGCTTTTTCGGCTTAATGGTGATAGTTCCCTTTGTAAAAAACGCGTTCGGTGTTTCGTCGGGAAGCACTCTCCTTTCTGCTGTCATCGTGCTGGCTCTTATGATTCTGCCGACTGTCATTACAATCGCAGAGACTTCTCTTCGCGCAGTTCCGCTTTCGGTTAGGGAAGCGAGCCTTTCGCTTGGCGCGAGCAAGATGCAGACATCATGGAAGGTAGTTTTGCCGCACGCAAACTCAGGGGTTATCGCAGGCGTCATCCTTGGGATTTCGCGCGCGGTAGGCGAAACCATGGCGGTAATTCTTGTCGCGGGTAACTCGCCTCAGCTTACGATAAATCCTCTCGCGAGCGTAAGAACGCTTACTTCTACGATAGCCATGGAGATGGGTTATGCGTCAGGCAGACACAGCGAAATGTTGTTTTCGATCGGCGTTACGCTGTTTTCGATAATATTGATATTGAACAGCGTGATTTTGTGGTATCGCCGCAAGGTGGAGAGTGACGTATGAAATTTATAATAGAACACCTCACACAAAGGCACAAAGGCACAAAGACACAAAGGTTAAGTAAAAGGAAAATACTGGACGCTGTAATGTATAGTATTATGGTTGCGGCTTTAGGTATTGTTATTATTGCTTTGCTATTTGTAATTGTATACATATTCCGCTCACAGGCTGGGTTTTTGAATTGGTCATTTCTTACCAATGCGGAAACAGGTATTCTCCCGATGATTGTAACAACCCTTTATGTTGTGATTGTTTCAATCGCGGTAGCTCTTCCGGTGGGGTTGGCAACTGCGATTTTTCTTAACGAATATTCCGGTAATTCTTCGTTTATCAGAATCCTGCGCTTAGCGATAGAAACGCTTGCCGGTATTCCTTCAATTATTTATGGTCTTTTCGGGCTCTTAATGTTCTGCCGAATGTTAAATCTTGGTCAGTCAATAATCGCTGGTTCTCTTACCTTAAGTATAATGATACTGCCTGTAATCATTCGTACAACGGAAGAATCGTTAAAGTCCATTCCCGATTCGTTTAGAGAAGGATCGCTCGCTCTTGGCGCGACAAAGTTTCAAACAACCATACATGTTGTTTTGCCTTCGGCTCTCCCCGGAATTTTAACGTCTGTTATTCTTGCAATCGGACGTGTAATCGGCGAGTCTGCACCCGTGCTGCTTACAGTGGGGCTGACTAAAAATATGCCGCGCACAATTTTTGAATCGGGAAGAACATTAACCATTCATCTTTACTATTTAACAAGTGAAGCGGTGCGCCCGGAAGATTTCGGTATCGCGTTCGCCACTGCTTCGGTGCTGATAATATTGGTTGTGATTATTAATACGGCAACAAAACTGCTAACAGCCAACTTCAGAAAAAAATTAGGAGACATTTAATATATGGAAGATAAAATTGATGTAAAAGATCTCGACCTTTTCTACGGCGATTTTCAAGCGCTGATAAAAATCAACTTTTCTATTAAGCAGGGAGATGTCGCCGCTCTTATCGGTCCTTCGGGCTGCGGAAAATCGACATTTATCCGTGTGCTAAACCGCATGAACGATCTTATTCCCTCATGCCGTATAACAGGACAGGCGCTTTTAGATGGACAGGATATTTACGGCGACATGGACGTAACAGAGCTTCGCAGCCGCGTAGGCATGGTGTTTCAAAAACCAAATCCATTTAACATGTCGATTTTTGATAATGTCGCTTACGGTCAGCGAATGCAGGGCGTAAAAGACAAGCGCGTTCTTGCTGACATTGTAGAAAATTCGCTTAAAAAAGCTGCGCTCTGGAACGAAGTAAAAGACAGATTAAAAAAACCGGCGCAGGCTCTTTCCGGCGGACAGCAGCAGCGTCTCTGCATTGCAAGAAGTATAGCGATGGAACCTGAAATTATTTTAATGGACGAACCGACAAGCGCCCTGGATCCAATCGCGACGGGACGCATCGAAGAACTTATCGGAGAGCTTAAAAAAGATTACAGCATTATTTTGGTTACTCACGCGATGCATCAGGCATCCCGCGTCAGTAATAAAACAGCTTTTTTTCTGCTTGGCGAATTAATAGAGTACAATGATACAAGAGCGGTTTTTACCAATCCGCAGGACAAGAGGACAGAAGATTATATTTCTGGTAGATTTGGTTAAGGGGAAGTTATGGAATCGCGAAAATTTTTATCTGATGAAATGGACAGGCTGCGGCAGGATATTTTAGCAATGTCAATCAGGGTGGAAGAAAATCTCGGCAAGGCGCTTACTGCTCTTAAAACGCGCAACAGCGAGCTTGCAAAAGAAGTGCGCGCGGACGATTCGGAAGTTGACGCTCTTCAAATGAGAATCGAGGATAATGCCGCGATGATTATCGCTACACAGCACCCTGTGGCGCGCGATCTCCGCGAAATGGTCGCGATCTTTAAGATTACAAGCAATATCGAAAGGGTAGGCGACTATGCGGTTCACCTTTCGCGCGCGGCAAAGAAACTTGCAAAAAGCGACGCCTCTCCTTTCGGCGCGCAGGATCATTTGGAAAAAATGGCGAAGATAGGTCAGCAAATGCTTCGCGCCGCGATT
>Ga0209755_10004779_pt1 | contig 15799 bp, 6 predicted proteins | sample TergutCo191P1_FD_187301 | JGI IMG/M metagenome (GOLD analysis project Ga0209755, IMG submission 187301) | Cornitermes sp. P1 segment gut microbial communities from Petit-Saut dam, French Guiana - Co191P1 (SPAdes) (version 2) | ecosystem: Host-associated > Arthropoda: Insects > Digestive system >... | reverse complement strand
AGGCGGCGCTGTTACAGCCGGAAGCGGAACCAGAACACCCTACGACGGAGAAATTATTAACTTAAGCATGTATACAACGGGAGCAAGAAGAATAGTGGATCAATTTGGTAATGAGGTTACCAGCGCTTCTGTACAAAATTTGTCAAGCCTTATGCCTGCAAACACGCATATTTATATTAAGAGATCAAGGCCGCCCTTACCTGATGCAAGGTTATTTAATACCCAGTTCCAGAATTTAACTGATGTACAAAAAAATACGAATCAAGTGCCCACTTTAACAGTTAACGCAACGTCAACAACCGGTACAACAGCCCAGTGGGAGGATATAAGACGGTATTCAATTGACGGCGGAAATAATTGGACTTTATTTACTACAGATTTTAACACATTCCCTCAGGGTACTTATAATATACACGCGCGCTACGAAGACAGGGCAGGAAATATAGGTAATGCAAGAACCACTACTATCGTAATAAATAACACCTTCCCGCGCTTGTTAGGCGTAACAGCGGTTAGCTCCTCAGGAACATACAAGCCTGCGGCAACAGGAACACAGCCTACGCTTTCATTTGCATTAGACTTTGCGGCTCCTGTCAGATTTAGGACAAATTTTGCCAATACTGACAGTATCAGCCTTACCTTGCGTGATACTACAAATACAACAAATAATCCAGACGGCGAAACAAATTCTTACGAGAAGAGGCTTTCAGGCGCGGCTGCGGATACAAACTCTACCGTAACTGCGGCAGCAGCTGGCAGCGCAACGGGAAGCACTACTGTCACGTTTACATGGACTAACCTTACCGGTAAGGATATGTTAAACGGCTTAAGGGTATACCAATTAAACTTGAGCGGTTTGGAAGATATCTATACGAATACAGGACCGGCAACAGCGGCTATTACGGTTACACAAAACACAACGCCAACTCTGGGCGGAACTGTTACTTACAATACAAACACTCCCGCTAACTACAATATGTCAGGAATTATTGTAAGCGGTATAAGACCCAGAGCAGATACATGGACTCCTGTTAACGCGCAAGGAAGAAGCGGTAATATTACAACTTCTGTTTCGGCAAACAACAGGGTAATAACCATTACCTTTACAAAGCCGGTACAAAAAGGAAACGGCACTATTACAGTACGGCCGCACGGCGATTATGCAATACCTGCAGTATTTGAAAACGCAGGTTATTATGTGCAAATAGATACTAATGGCAATATAGTAAATGACACAGAAGGTTTTGAAGTAAGAAGCAGCACAAGAGCGAGTAATAACCATACATGGGTAGCAGGTTTTTCTGATATTTATAACAGCACCGGTGTAACTAATACAATGAAGAATTATTTAACGGAATCTGCGACAGCTGCATCCGCTCCTGTGAGTACAACCTTGGATACTACTAACCCGAGCATGAGCCGTCTTAGAGTGAGCCCATGGACAGGTCTTAGCGTAGGGCCCTATGTAATGACAACACATGGTCTTACGAGGGGTGCAGGTTACACAGGCAGCTATGGTAACGCAACAACTCCAACAGATGCCTTACCGGGAATAGACGCCCCGGGTCCCAGAGGCACAAACTTTATGGTTCCGGATATTACAGCAAAATGGGTGCTCCGTTACAATATTGCAGATACTTTTGGCGTAAATAATACGGCGGATGCAACAGGTTCTATTAATCTGCAAACAGCCGCGGCAAAAAATACTGCTGTTACTAATATTAGAGCGGCTCTTACTGCGGCAAAATTCAGGTGGCAGGAAATACCTGTAACTCATTCCAATGTAACAATTGCCAATACCGTTGTTACAATAAATCTTATTGAACCCTTATTACCGGGACTGCAATGGACCGTGGATTTTGGCGAAGGAACATTCACAGATTTAGCAGGGAATCAGGCATTGGGGCAGACCTCAGGCGCTTACTGGTTCTTGTCCGCAGGAGCGCAGCGCCCTACAGTGCGCGTAGACAGGAAGAGCTATGATGCAAGAAGACCCAGCGACAACGACCTTTCCGGTGTACGTGTGGCAGGAGATTATAACACAGCAGGTTATGGAACAGGCTGGGGCTTTGCCGATTTTGATACAATTAATTATCGTATAAATACAGAAACACCGAATGCAAGAATTTTTTATAACACGCAAAACGGAAGAGCCTTCACTGTAACTCCTACAAGCGGAAGTATAGCAGCAGAAAATAGAATTGGTTCTGCTACAGGAGCCTGGACAGGAAGAGTTACGACTAATGCTTTTACAAATGTTACCAATACAGACACAATAATTTGGGGTAATGATACAGGGCCAATCGGAGCAAGCGGTGTTGTAACTACAGGAACATGGGTTCGCCCGAATATGATTTTTAGGAACCGGTATCAGAATCAGGTTACTAATAATTACTATAATAAAAGAGTCCGAGATGGATTTAATGTTCAAACAAATGTACGCGGAATGGATGGTGCAAACGGAGGAGTAGGGGGAGCCACAAACTCAGGTTATTTCTACGGCTTTAGGTCATATAACAAGGACGCTACAATTACCGAGTTAAATAATCTTGCAAGAACTGCAGGCGGAACGGCAGACGAAGTTCAAACATTAAGTAACTATTTTTCCTATGACAGATTCGAAGCAAGCAAAAATTATGTTGTAGCGGAAGCGCGCATTAATCATGGAAGCACAACCTGGGGTAATACAACTACTGTTGCAACTTCTCCAAGGGGATACGAGGGAGTATTCAGAACTGTAGTAATGCTTAACCAATCGGGGCTTAATGGTACTACAGGTGAAACAAACAGGGCGAGTGACACTAGTCCTCTTACAATGTTTGGCACTACCGCGGCAAACTCCATACCGGTAATTCCTGCCTTCCCAATGAAGGACGGCGTACACGAAATTGACGCAAGGTTCGGTAAGTTCTATTACCGTATTCCTGATGGTTTTGGTAATATTGCGAGTGGCAGAGGAAATAGATTCTTCTGGGTATCGTCAGAAATGGTTAACCAGTGGGTTATACAGAATTGGGGTAAAGGAAGCAGCGATGGCGCAAACACTTATACAAGAATGGGTGATGACAGTGACTGGATATCGTCAGGTTACGGCGATTTAACCTATGCTCATAACATTATGTCGTGGTAGGAAGGAGAAGAATATGAAAACTACAAGAACTTTTATAATATTAGGTTTAATTATAACGGCTTTTTTCCTTGCCTGCGAACTGCCCGTGGCTCTTGGCGCCAAACTGGATCTAAAAGGGCCTGTGATAGAAATAATATCACCGGGTCCAAGGTCTGCAATATCAGCGGAATTTTTCCTGGAGGGCAATGTATCGGACGACAGCCAGATTAAAAGAGTACTCCTTATTGTAAGCAAGGGGAATTCTCAACTGCCAATCCAATGGCGTTATTTAAAGGGAGATTGGTCTATATCTTACGACTCAGGCAATACCTGGGCAGTTTTAGAAGGCGCCCAGTGGAATGGAAACGCAAATTCTGCAGCATGGAAGATACCCATAGACTTGTCCAAGATTAATTTAGGCGGGGCCAAAATAGACGGCGAATATTTATTCTCAATCCAGGCATGGGATATAAGTGAAATGTCGGACGATAATTCTATCGCCACACGCTTCCTCATTTTTGATACGGATCCTCCCAAAGTAAGCGTAGCAATGCCATTTCTGCACGGCTCATCGTTTTCAAATTATGATTCTGCAAATGGTTTTACAGATTCTAATGACACCGAATTAAACGCTCTTCATACAATACCTAATTCCGGAAGCGAAAGGTTCGACCCTGCGTTAATAGGGCAGTTCCTTACAAGAGAGTTTACCATGCGCTGGCAGGTAATAGACGACTTTGATTTACATTCAATGGATATCCGCTTTTATAATCTGGGTATAGAAATAGACGGTAACCCGGCTACTCCTCTCCCGGATGATTATATTTACAGATACCACGAAAACCTTCCTCCTCCGGCTCCAATAGAGGAAAGGAATGCCATGCCAAACGGTATAGTAAAGGTTCCGTCCTTAACTAAACCGTCAGGTTTTTATGAAAAAAATGCCGAGCTTAAAAGCCCGATAACAGAAAAAACAACAATAAGAGTTGTTGCGGTCTGTTATGACGTAGCAGGTAATGTAAACCAGGAAAAAGTTTTAGGTTACTTTGTCTATTGGCCCTTGGCAGACGAACCCTGGCTTACGTATCCTGAGGAAATGAAGGCTCCGGAAAATTATGCAAGTTTAACTGCACAGCAAATAGACCAGCAGGCTTTTATGATTTATCCCGGCAGGTCGATAAGGTCTCAGGCCTTCCAGGTTCATGGAGTAACAAAGGTAGTATTTTTTCTTTTTCCATATAATGCAGATACAAAAGCAATAGACAGTACACCAGAAGATGGTTATGGAAATGTAACTCTTAATAACGAGATGCGTCCAAATGGAAGCTACTCTACAGTATTTTCCTGGAATTTTTCGCCTCCTCCCCGTACGGGTTTTTATGTAATACAAGCGACTGCCTACTGTAAGGATGAGGCAGGAAACGATAAACTAAGCGATGTTAAGCAGGCGCTCTTTAAAGTTCAGGATATTTCGTTCCCGGATTTTATTCAGCCTCTAAGCCCTAACCCTTCAGATAAGCTTTTTATGCATATAAATACAACAAATAGCACAATTACAATAAGCGGCACTGTAAGGGACGCAACAGAAATAGATACTCTGGATCTAGTGTGGATTAATCCGCGTTCTGAAGGATATGCCGCGATGAGCCAATTATCGTATTTTAGAGAGCCTAATTATGACGGCTGGCTCTTGGCATCAGGAAAAGTAACACAAAAAGATGGCAGCGGTAATGTTGTACTGGATTCTGCAACAAATAGGCCTATTATAGTTGATATAGGTGGCGGAACTCCCGCTTTAACTCCGGGGCATACAACGCCGCGTTCAGAAGGAATTCTGGATTCTAATGCGCCTAATAAAATATATAGACTAAATACAACGCAAATCACAGGATATGGCAGTGCAACAACACCAGAGCAGAGAGTAGCCTGGAAAGATCAAATTGGCTTTATAGAAGGAATGCAATGGGATAATGGAGACATTGACGGACGTCAGAGGTTTACCTTTACTCGTACCATTCACCTTAGCGAATTAGAACTCTCAGGAGCTAATAGTCAGCCTCTCAAGAGCCAGATGTTCCTTTTAAGAGCGGCAAATATGGATGGAAGGGCTACTATTATTACCTTTGCTCCGCAGGGTGATACTGTAGCGCCGGAAATATTAATAACAAAAATAACCATAACAAGAGGTTCAACAAATTTAGGTGAGTATACCCCCGGGGTATATGCGCTAATCCCGCAGATTTCTGCCAATGATAATATATTAATAGAAGGCACATGGGTAGAAGACTCAACTTTAACATTACCAGTAAACCAGGCATTTCCGCAGATCATGAAAAATGGTTTTCCTATCCGGTTTGATATCTCAATTAACGGCGATACCTTGGCAAGCGACGTAAATTTTACAAAGACAGGTAATAATAACGGTACTTGGAATGCGAATGTTACTGTAGGCGCACAAACAGGAACTACCGGAACACAAACAACTTCTGATTCTCCAAGGAATCATATAAGGGATTCTTATCTTAAGGATACCCTTGTAGTTGGCGCAAACGTGCGCGATATTGGCGGAAACTTTGCAGAACACGGCGGTTCCTGGTTAATACAAAGCGATAACCTTCGCTTATTGCGTATTTCAAGCGAAAACCCCGATCGTACTTACAGAGCAGGTGAGACTATCGATATCTTCCTGGAATTTAGTAAGGCAGTTCAGTTAACTTATGGGAATGCAACTCAGGGACATGCAAGTAACCCTGTTTTAAACTTAAGTCCATCTGGGGCTACAGCCGTATATAATACAACAAGAAACCCTGCAGGCAGCCAGAGTACACGCCATTATTTTACATACACGGTAGGGGCAGGGCACACAGCCGCAGATTTGGATGTTACAAATATTACAATAGGCAATAGCGTTGCGTGGAATGCAGCTAACTATCCATTTACATGGCACAGGGGAACCGGTGAAACAAGAGAAGAAATAAGAGTAACAACAACTGCTGGACATACTGGCGGCTCTGTTAAGACTCAAATAGCTAATGCAGGTGCAGGAGAGTACTATGCACGTCGTATTCCAAGAACTACAGGAAATGGCGGTGATGCAAATGATTTACAGTATACATTGGCAGCCGGAAAAGATATTGTCATAGATACAACAGCGCCTATTGTATCAACTATTGCTGCAAACACAATGCAGGGGCATTACAGGGTAGGAGCGGACATATATATTACCGTCACGTTCAACGAAGAAGTAAGGATAGGCGCTACATTGCCGCGGCTTCAATTGGGTTTAGCCAACCAAGTGCCGGGCGTTACTCCTGTTACGTATACCAATGTTGATACAAGCAATGCTCCTGCAAACGTAACTGTAAACGGAAGAAATATGACATTCGTTTATACTGTTGTTGCCACGAATAATTCAAACGGAAGAGATATTATTGTAAACGGCTTACAAGGCGATATATTAGATCTTGCAGGTAATCAATTTAGCGGGGCTATGAACGGCACTCTTACAGGATTGTATATAGATACAATAGCGCCCCCCGCCCCTACGGTAAGGATACTCTCTGCAAACGATATAAACAGTGTTCTTTCAAACACAATTGCTGGTGCTCCTGTACAAGCAGTATCCGGTAATGCGGCAGTTAATCTTTCTAATGTTTACAATAGTAATTTATGGCTTGGAATACAGCCGGGCTCAGCCCTTACTCACGAGCTTGCAGTAACAGGCGCGATTGAATACAGGATAAGCAGCAATGCAGAACCGATTAACTTTACTGTAAATACAACTAACGGTTCGTATACGCCTGTACAGCTTACACAAACAGGATCGTACTCTATACAAGCCCGCCAGAGGGACAAGGCAGGGAATGTTTCTGACTGGTCTACAGGAAGCGCAAATATTTCATATCCTGTAAACTTTACATGGAACCCGGGCAATTTTATAACCCATATCGATTCTACAACCGCAAACGGAACCTATACAAATAATACAGCAAGAAAGGATAAGATAAACATTACCGTTCATTTTAGGGAGCCAATTGCCTTTACGGGAAGTCCAACTCTAACACTTGATACAGGCGGAACTACGGAATTAGTAGCATCAACAACCGTGGCTGATAGACCAACATTATCAACAGACAATAGATCAATCTCCTTTACTTATCTGGTTAGAGACAGCGATAATACTACTGATCTTGACGTAACAGCCATTACATTAACTGCTACAGACAGGGCAACTCAGGCTGTAACTATACCTGGGGCTCTTTTAGCTCTCCCAACTGGGACCAATACCTTAGCTTCCAGAAAAGATATTGCTATAGTGACAGGTCCTTTAAGCAGGGTTGGTCTTACAACAGGAAATGTTATAAACGATAACACAGCTCTGGATGTAACTGCCGATGCAGGCGCAACAATAAGAGCAGCCGATGTGTGGACAGGTTATATTGACATTCGTTTTAACCGCAGTATCAAAAAGAGTGCAGCAGCAAATCTTAATGTTACCTTTACCCAGCAAGCTACAGGTTATAGGATACCTGCAGTACTAACGGAGACTCAAGTTAGCAGGTATTCTACCGCAAGGAACTTTAACTCCCTTTACAGGAGGGGCGTAAACGGCTTTAATGCGACAACGGGTGTTCCCGATACCTCAGCCAAGTTTATTTTGGACTACACACAAAGCGCTGTTGTTACTCCAAGCGATACAGGTACTGATATTCAGCAGATGGCGTGGGATTTTAGGCAGGCAGAAATAGTAACAATACCAATTTCTAACCAGGATATAACGGTAGTTACTACCGGTGGTGTTACTGACAATACGCTCAGGATTAGGCTTTCCAGTTCTAATGCGCTGCAGGTACTTGGAGCAGCTTACGATATTTCATTCCCTGCAAATGCGGTTGTAGATGCGCTTGACAACACATGGCCATCTAATGTTCAAGCCTATACCTATACCTCAACAGAGGTAAACAGACCCTACGTTCGTGTTGACAAAAAGATAGACGAAGACCGCATAACAAGCACGGCAGGAGACGATAGAACGCCTTGGCTGCAAGCGCATTTTGACAGACAGATACAGACAAGGGCGCGCCTGGATTGCCGCACCCCCGGATCTGTAGTACGTTACGCTTTGACAACAAATAATCATGCAGTTACAGGCGTTACTGCAGGCACTGCTGGTCATGGACACGGTCCAGACGGCGCAAGCTGGAGAAATGATGCACAGGCTGTTGTTAACCCGACAGTGCCAACTCTTGCAGAAACAGGAACTACCGCTAATTCAGCTACAGGTGGTACATACGATTCATTTGCTGGAGCTACTACAGGGACAGGGAACGTAACGCATATAACTGTAGGAAGCGCGGCTACGGATAATGGAGAAACCGTAGACGGCTTTGGCTGGCGTGTTATGGTAAGAAGCCGAAACGGCGCAAACGGAGCTTCTAACAGCGACGCCTTCCAGGAAGTTGCATACCGTACAGTTCTTACATTAAGAGTAAACGGTCTTGGCATTACAAATAACCTGGGTGAAGTTATACAAGCCGGAGACGGGCTTTGGATAAGGGGCGGAGACGGCGTAAGCTTATCCAATACTCCCGGTCATCCCCTTACATGGATGGATGACTTCCAGCAAATGCGCGCCAATGGCCAGAGGGCTGGCGTAAGGCTTATGCGCTTTGTACAAAACAACGCCGCTGCCGGTACTAACAATATGAATAATACAACATGGAGATGGGTAACCTGGGAATTAAATGTAGAAACCTTCCACGATATTATTTCTGGTTTTGCTAGAACACCTACAAGTACTACAAGCGTTAATCCAACCACGCTTGATTCACTTGAGCAATTATGGCAATACGGTCCCCGTGTATGGAGATATCCGCGCGGCGGCTGGGTAGCAAGTAAGCACCTGTATACTCTGGTTCCGGGAAGACATCGCTGGTTATTACTTAACGGTGATAATTATTCACCAGGCGGACGCGTAAACTGGACAAACCAGGTTAACTACAGAGACATACCTGCAGCAAGTGCCGGCATAACAGTACCTGCAGCGCCGTAATCATTAAATTAGTTATAAAATGGCAGCCGCCTCGGCTGCCATTTTTTTTGGTTACGGTTTGAGGTAGCTGCTAATGTAGCTGCTAATGTACCTGCTAATATAGCTGCTAATATAGCTGCTAATATAGCTGCTACTTTGGGGTGGGTGGTTTAGATTGACATAATGTTGCAAATGACATACATTATATATAATGGAAATTGAAAAAAAGCCAAATAGAAAAAGCCAAATTCGTGCTTATTTACATGATATAGGAAAATTGTTTGTAGACATATCAAAATTATCCTTTGGCAGTTTGGTACTTGGAACTGTAATAAGATGGGATATTCCGCAGTCTACGGTTTTTACGTTGGGAATAATTTTTTCTGTAATTGTTGCTTTTGGTGGTATATTTTTATCAAGAAAATACGAGGAGAAATAATATGGAATATGTTTTTAATGTTATATTAGGCGTTTTAATATTTTTTACCGTATTTAGTATTGTCGGTATACTCATTGAACCCTTGTTAAGGGATAAAGAACCGAAAAATATTTAAAAATGTGCTAATCTGTAAACAGACAGACTAGCTCATTTGGATAGAGCGGCAGCCTCCGGAGCTGCAGGCGGCCAGTTCGAATCTGGCGTCTGTCAATACGACTGTCAACTAAATCCCTAAAAGGTCGGCGTTTTCCTTTTTGTTCCATCTTACCGCAATGTCGTAGGGGCTTTCTGTAGCGATGTTGCGTATAGTTCTGTTTGCACCTAACTGGATAAGAATATTAATTACTTCGGGGTTTCCGTATCTTGCAGCCAAATGGAGTATTGTGTTCCCGGAACTGTCACGCGAATTAATTGCCCTGCCCGAAAAAAGCGCTCTAACGCATTCCGATCCCTTTGCAAAGGAAATCTCCGCAGGAGTTTTATTGTCAACCGCCGCCATAAAGGGGTCAGCGCCCGAATCTGCAATTATTTTCGCAGCTTCATAAGAATTCATATCGACAGCAAGGCGAAGCGGAGTTTTTCCGTTATTATCTACAGTGTTTATTCTGGCTCCTGAATTTACTATTGTTCTTATAATATCTACAGAAGCCCTTTCCTGTATCGCAACATGCAAGGTAGAGTTACCCATGTCATCGGGTATATTAACTCTGCCGCCTGCTATTAATGCAGAAACCATCCGCGGCGAAACCGTCAACGATGTCTGGAAAGGAGTTCTGTTTCTTGTGTTACGTGCATGTATCGACGCATTCATTTTTAAAAGTGTGGCTACAATGTCCGGCCTGTCCATATTGACAGCGATGTGCAGGGGAGTGTCACCCCTAATATTTCTTGTAGAGGTGTCAGCGCCGCTTGATGCGAGTTTTTCTATCGATGCAATTATCGCTCCTCTTACAGCTTCCATAAACGGCGTGTTGCCGTCTATGTTTCTTACTTCTAAGTTGGCGCCTTTAGCTATTAAAAGCGTTTCGATTTCTGACATTCCAAGAGCAACGGCGTCATGCAAGGGAGTATTGCCGTTTAGAGAAAATACGTTAGTGTCAATTCCGTTATCAATTAAAAATGATGCAGATTTTAAAGCGTTCCATCTTACTGCGGCATGAAGCAGAGAATTTCCCTGAGTGTCACGGGCATCCACACTTGCGTTATTATCGATTAAAACCTTCATTGTAGGAGGGCTGTCATTTGTAATCGCCATAAAAATAGGAGTTTGCCCTGTGGCATTTGTTTCTTCTACAGAGAGGCCGTTCTTTATAATAATTGGAATTGCGTTTAACAAATTCCACTGAGCCGCATAATGAAGCATAGTATTTCCAAGCCCGTCACGCGCTAAAATTGTGTTGGAATTTATCATCCATTCGCGGATTGGTCTTGAAGAAAACGCGATATACAAAGGACTTTGTCCCGCTGAATTAAGAGAAAAAATATTAGCACCCCTTGTCATTAAAAACTCGCCGTTCTCTCTTTGATTCAATCTTACTGCCATATGCAAAGCTGTATCGCCGTCTCTGTTTCTGGCGTCAACCGGCGCTTTTTGGTCTAAGATCGCGTTAATTTGCATGGAATTCCCGCGATTTTTGACAGTTGCGTGTAACATGGTATTCCCGGCGCTGTCCCTTTGAATCACTGTTTCAGGCGTAACTAAAAGCTGAAAGATCGAATCAAAATTCTTTGACGCGATATCAAAGGGGGTAGTGCCGGAATTATCCGCCGCAAAAACTTCAGAGCCGTAAGATAATAAAAGAGGAATAATTGTATTACGTCTTTCCTGGACAGCCAAATAAAGAGGCGTCTTTCCTTGAATGTTGCGAATATGAACATCAGCAGATCCGTTTAAAAGTGCCTGCACAACTTCCGCGGAGCGGTTTAAAACAATGGCAATATGAAGCGGCGTGTCGCCGTGTTCATCGCGGATATTTGGGTTTGCTTCTCTTTCTAAAAGAATTGTAATAACATCTCTGTGTACCTGCGAAGGTATGCCTGTATGCAGCGGAGAGTTTCCTTTTGCGTCAACTGCATTTACATCAGCTCCGTTTGCAATTAATAAATTAATAATATCGATTCTTCCGCTTCTGCAAGCTTCATGTAATGGTGTAGCGCCTGATGTGCTTTTAATATTTAAATCGACTCTTTTGTCTAATAAAAAAGTGAGCATGCCCATGTAGTTGTTCATTACAGCATAATGAATTGGAGCGAGCCCTTCGTTTCTTCGTGTGTTAAAATTTGCGCTGCGTGCGGCAGGCCCAAAGTAAGAGAAAATCGGGCTGTCCGAAAAGCCGCCTATCAATATTAACTGTTCTGCAATTTCTATATGAGACCTAGAATCGGGTCTGTCCAGGGCATAATCAAGCGCGGTTTTATCGGCGCTATTTTTTTTGTTTAAAGCTTCGGTAGAGGAGCCCATCACGGAGATTATATCCATTACGGCAAGAAGGTTGCCGGCATTGCTTGCCATGTGTAAAACTGTGTTATTTTTATCGTCTGTTGAATTAATTGTTGTGGGAGTGAGCAGCGCCTTAAAAAGACCATTGCCTTTTCCAAGAGCCAGTTCTGCGGCTGTTCCATTTTTTATCGGCATGTGAATATTTGCTTTTCCAGCAGCGATTACGGCGGCAGTCGTCGGGTCGCTTTGCGTTATAGAAATCCCAAGAGCGCTTTGCCCTGTGTGGTCAAGCGTATTTGGGTCAGCGCCAAGAGCAAGGAAGAAAGAGGCAAGCTGAGGATCTTTTCGTTCTGCCGCGTAATGTAGAGGCGTTTTGCCCTCCGGGTCTACCGCGTTAACTTCCACTTCGCCAAGGAAGAATCCCTTTGCCTTCTCATCGCCAGATTTTAACATTCTCCAAACGGGAGCCAAAGGATCAGTATCTTCAACCTTTTTTGTAGCGCAGGCAGACACGACCAAAGCAAGAAGAAATAAGACGACTAAAACGCTCAAAGAGCCCTTAAAAAATGATGCCTTTTTCATACTTATATCATCGGCGTATTAAAATAAAGGTTTAGGTAGCTGCTAATGTAGCTGTTATTATAGCTGCTACTATACCTGGTACTTAAGCCTAGCTTGACAAAAATGCCTAATTTTGATAAAAATACCTTAGTTTCGCGGCCTTGGTGGAACTGGTAGACACGCTAGCTTGAGGTGCTAGTGCCGAGAGGTATGGAAGTTCGAGTCTTCTAGGCCGCAGAGTATTGGTTCACGGAAGCTTCGAGTCTTCTAGGCCGCATTAGTCTATAAATCCATACGTTGTATGGACTTATAGAATTTAAAAAAGTATAAATCTAAACGGTATATCAAATTTTTGCTAAAAAAGCCCAATGTGGGCAGCTATTTTGATCAAAGCATAAACAAAAGATGGTATCCTTATCAGCAGTTGAAATAATAATAGTTAAGGAAGAATTAAAAGGAACGAAATTGGCAAAAAAAAGGACAGAAATAACCATACATTCCTCTGCTGCGGAATATCTTACGTTTGTTGCGGCTACAGGTGATAAAGCTGAGAGCGTTGAGATGCGTTATCAGGATGAAAATATCTGGTTGACGCAAAAAATGATGGCGACATTATATGATGTGAGCGTTCAAAACATAGGTCAGCATATAAAAAAGATAATTGATGATGGAGAATTATCTCTTGATTCAGTTATAAAGAAATACTTTATAACTGCCGCTGACGGCAAAGATTACGACACAAATCACTATAATTTACAAATGATAATAGCGGTGGGCTTTAAGGTGAATAATGACCGTGCTGTCGGTTTTCGTAAATGGGCAGGACAGATCGTTAAAGACTATACCATTCAAGGCTGGACGATGGATGTAGACAGATTAAAAAAAGGTCATATGTTTACAGAAGATTATTTTGAACGGCAACTGCAACAAATCCGTGAAATACGATTATCTGAGCGCAAATTCTACCAAAAAGTGACGGACATCTATTCTACAGCATTTGATTATGATAAAGATTCGAAAACTACCCAAGAATTTTTTAAGCTTGTACAGAACAAGCTTCATTATGCTGTCCATCGACATACAGCCGCCGAGATAATAATCAATCGTGCGAATGCAAAAAAAGAGTATATGGGGCTTTCGACTTGGGAAGCAGCACCGCATGGTAAAATAATTAAAGCAGATGTTTCCATTGCCAAAAATTATCTTAATGAACAAGAAATGAATTACCTTGAACGTATTGTTTCTGTTTATTTAGATTTCGCAGAATTGCAAGCCGAGCGAAAAATTCCAATGTCTATGTCAGACTGGGCAGTACGCCTTGATGGGTTTTTAGAATTCAACGGTAATGAGGTTTTGACTGGTGCCGGCAAAGTATCACATGAACAAGCTAAACTTCATGCAGAGACCGAGTTTGAAAAATATCGAATAGTTCAAGATAAACTGTTTGAGAGTGATTTCGATAGATTTCTTCTGAGTCTTGAACAACATACCAAAGATTTAATGTAACCTAAATATCTGTTCATTTACCGGAATTGACAAAATTTGCCTGATAATGTAGCATTATTCTGATTTGGGGGCAATATGAAAAAACGGGCGTTGATCAGCGTATTTTATAAAGACGGCATTTTGGAACTTGCCTCTTTTTTAAACGAATCCGGCTGGGAGATAATTTCCACAGGCGGCACGTCAAAATATCTTCAGGACAATAAAATCCCTGTTACCGATGTTAGCGTTGTGACAGGCTTCCCGGAATGCCTGGACGGGCGCGTAAAAACCCTTCACCCGGCAATTCATGCGGGGATTCTCGCGTGCAGGGATATAAAATCCCACATGGATACCCTAAGCGCCCACAATCTTGGATCCATCGATCTTGTCTGCGTCAACCTCTACCCATTTTTTGAGAAGGTTAACGAAGGCCTCTCGCTGGAAGACACAATCGAATTTATCGATATTGGCGGCCCCGGCATGCTGCGTTCCGCCGCAAAAAATCACAAGGACGTAATTGTTCTTACAGACCCCGTAGATTACGCAAAAGTAATTGAGTGTGTAAGAATCGGAACCATCTCCTACGAATTCAAAAGATATCTCGCGGGCAAGGTTTTCAATCTTACCTCCGCCTACGACGCCGCGATTTCGCGCTTTCTCTTAGACGAAGAATATCCGCCTTTCCTTTCGCTCTCATTAAAAAAGGGGCAATCTCTTCGTTACGGCGAAAACGCCCACCAGAGTGCCTCCCTTTATGTAAACACAGATCTTCCCGGCGCTCTTTGCGGTATGGAACAGCTTAACGGAAAAGAACTCGGTTACAATAATATTAAAGATCTTGACGCTGCATGGAAGGCAGCCTGCGCCTTTGGTTTAAAAATTGACGGGACGCAGCCTGCGGGCGAAGATGATTTAAAACAGTTTATTCCATCCGCCGCGAAAGGTTTTAAAATCTGCTGCGCAGCAGTTAAGCATAACACACCCTGCGGAATTGCCTTAGCTGATAATCTTCTCGATGCTTATACAAAAACCTATCATTGCGATCCTGTATCGATATTCGGCGGGATAATCGCGTGTAATACAAAAGTTGACGAAGCTACCGCGCTCAGGTTAGGTGAATTATTTTTAGAAGTAGTCGCAGCTCCCGATTTTAACGACAAAGCTTTAGAAGTATTAAAAAAGAAAAAAAATCTTCGCGTAATAAAATTAAAAAGAGCTCCTTTACAGCCGCTTGAATACGTGTCCGTAGACGGCGGCGTTTTGGTTCAGCAGACCGACAGAAAATTAATCGAAAAATGGGAAGTTGTAACTAAAACTCAGGTAGAAGAGCGCGATATTGATGATATGATCTTCGGCATGAGAGCAGTTACCTTTGTTAAATCGAATGCGCTTGTTGTTGTTAAAGAATTGTCCGCGACAGGCATTGGAGGCGGGCAGGTTAACCGCATTTGGCCTGCAAGGTTTGCAATGCACAGGAGCGCGGATACAATATACGCCGCCTCTCAGGAAACCGCCGACACAGGCGGCAGCCCATGGAACGATAATGACGGAGCGAGAGTTCTTGCCTCCGACGCTTTCTTCCCGTTTACAGACATAGTTGAAGAAGCGCATAAAGCCGGGATTAAAGCGATTATTCAGCCGGGCGGCGGAAAAAACGATCAGCTTTCAATCGATGCCTGCGACAAATACGGCATTGCCATGGTATTTACAGGCACACGCCATTTTAAACATTAG
>Ga0209755_10004778_pt1 | contig 15802 bp, 10 predicted proteins | sample TergutCo191P1_FD_187301 | JGI IMG/M metagenome (GOLD analysis project Ga0209755, IMG submission 187301) | Cornitermes sp. P1 segment gut microbial communities from Petit-Saut dam, French Guiana - Co191P1 (SPAdes) (version 2) | ecosystem: Host-associated > Arthropoda: Insects > Digestive system... | reverse complement strand
TTCCTCTATCTAACAGGCGCATATTATTAATTGTATAACTTGTTCCGTTGTTTATTGTAGTGCGGATAATTTGCCGCCTTCCGCTTGCGTTCTGCTGACTGAATGTAAAAATGTATGCGTTTGCGCCTTGCACCTGCGACCATCGGAAAACTATCGATCTTTGCGATTGCAATTCCGCAAAACCTATTCTTCCTCCGTTTGGAGGCTGAAGATTTTGCGGAGCGGGCAATAAAGGAATAGCCAATATTTGCAAACGGCGCGGAGAAGCGCTCGCAATGCGTCCGTCAGAAGTTTGTATTTCAACCGTCCAATACCATGTCCCTTCTGCAAGGTTATTGATATTGACACTCCGCGCCGGATTTGAAATTACACGCGCCGGAGTCCCTTGCAAGGGATTTGCATTTCTGGAAAGAATGAATCGCGAATTTGTTATTTGAGCCGCATCGGAACTCCAATTAAAAACAACAGGCTGACGCAAAGCTGTAAGCCCTGCAACCTGAGCGCCGTTTACAGGAGAAGTTAATGTTACCTGCAAGGGAGGAGGAGCGGCTTCTTGCGCCGCTGCTTGTTGCGCTGCCTGCTGCGCCGCTGCTTGCTGCGCCGCCGCTTGCTCTGCAACTTGTGCAGGGCTTTCATCTAATGTAAGAAGAACGGGATTCTCTAGAACCGAAGCATCCCTTACGCGGGGAAAAATGATCTCGGGAACTAAATTAGGAGGCGGTTCCAAAGAAGGCGCTTCTGCGGCAAGCCACTGTGCAAGGCTTAATGCAACAGGTGATGTTTCATCAGCAGTACTTATAATGATCCCGGAAGGTGAAATTTTCGGAGTATTGACACCTAACATGGAAGACGAAACGCTTCCATCGAAACCTGATGCTAAAGAATCCGGATTTACCCCTGAAAGTGATGCGTCAAGCGGCAAACTTTGATTGCGCGCAGTTTCTTGTTTATTAGAAACAATTTGTTCTATACGGAAAAAAGAAATTGTTGAAAAAGAAGGACTGCCGTTATAAACAGACGGAAAAATCGCTTTCACACGCCAGAACCACATCCCTTCTCTCAGACTGGAAATAATCTGCGATGTTGATGAACTTTGAATTTGTATCTGTGTATTTGAAAAATTTGCCGTGTCACTGATTTCCAAAAGATACGAAACAGCTTCGCTTACAGGAAGCCACTGGAAATTGAGTTGAGGATAATTATTTCCTTGCTGATAAAAGAAGATACTGTTAAAAGCAGGGCTGATAGTTTGAACGCCTGAACCGTCTGCAACCGTCAACTGCCCCGTACCAAGAACTTCATTTTGATATAAAATACGCCAAAACCATAAACCTGTATCAAAGGAAACGGATGCGTTTCTGTCAAGATTATTTAGAGTATTTGCGATTTGCGAAAAATTACTTGATCTTGAAATTTCCAAACGCAATAATTGATTTTGTTCAAGATTAATTCTATTCCATGAAAAATTTATCTGCAAAGGTTCTGCGCTGTTTTTAATATAACGTACATTCGGAAAAGGACGGGTTACAACAACCGCTCTATCCAAACGCTGCGTCCCGTCACTATTCATAGTAACTAAAGACCCGGCAGAAATTTGACGTGCAGCGCCGCTGTCAAATCTTGTTCGTGTAATCCCAGTTTGTGAAATTCCTGTTTGTGCAGAAACAAGTTGAACAGCGCCTTCGTTTACTTGAATTGATTGTCTATCTTCTTTTACAGCCGCGCTCATTACAGTCCCTTGCGTTGTTTGTATTTGCTGCCCTTTTATATCTATAATCAAGCTCTTGCTTTCACGCTCGGCGGCAAGGGATAAACTTCCTTCGCTTAAATATATTTGCACGCCTTCGCCGTCTGCAGAACGTGTTATACGAATTAAAGTATTTTCATCAATATCAATACTATTTGCATCAATATGAACAGTTGCGGCAGAAATATCAGCTACACGAATCAAATCTCCTATATAAACAGGCGATTCATTTGAAAGCCTATCCCAAATGACACGATCTGATAAACGCCTTTGAACAACATTTCTTTTTACAATAACAGTTCCGACAGGTTCCACATTTTGCAGTTTAAAAGTTTGTAAAAGATCTCTTCTGAATAATTCAAGCCCTAAAAGAGCGATAATAATAAAAAAAATAATTATAAATAAATCTATAGAGCGAAAATTACTGCGGCGTTCATTTCTGACTATATGTTGTGTTTTCTCTAACGCTTTGCCGCTTGTCATTATTTTTTTTGTTCCCCGCCGATTTTATATTTTTTCTCATCTGCATTGACATCAACATTTTCTATATTCGGTTTTTCTATACCAAGGAGTGCGCGTACATCATCAATATTTTTCGGACCCTTAGGTTCTCCAAGGAAATTAATAATAGCAAATATTCTTACAGGTTTTGCTTTTCCTTTAACAGTTACAGAAGGCATTTCTTCGCAGATAAATTTATCACCTACTAAAGTCCACGTATCTTCAGAGATAAGAATATCCGCGCCTAAAGGTTTAGTGAGCGCTTCAATACGGGAAGCAAGATTTACAGGATCGCCTATAACTGTATATTCCATCCTCATATCGCTGCCGAGCTGTCCTGCTGTTACTATTCCAGAATTGATTCCGCAGCCGATGCGTATAGAAGGATTTGACGGATCATTTGCTTTGCGTGATTTATTTAAAAGGTAAAGAGATTTACGCATCATAAGAGCGGCTTTAATGCAATTGAATGCATCCTTGCGCGGGTTTCCCGCAGTGTAAGCCGTCCCCCAGTGCGCCATAACAGCGTCTCCGATAAATTTATCCACTACACCGTTTGTTTTTTCTACACAATCAACCATTTCAGTAAAATAAGAGTTCAGCCAATAAACAATTTTATCAGACGCTTCCGCGCCGAAAAATTTTGTGAACCCTTCGGATTTAGCGGTAAACTCACGGATATCGGAAAAGAAAATCGTCCCGTGTTTCGGCAAGCCTCCGGGTTTTATTTCGCCGCGCATCGCTTTTACAGCAACTTCTTTATTTGTAAATCTTCCGAAAATATTTAATGCCGAACACATCTTTTGAAAACTTTTAGTTAAAACTCCAATCTCATCTTTACTTTTAGCATGGAATTGCAAATCAAATTTTCCGCTTTCTACTTGACGCGCCGCGCCTGCAAGAGATTTAAGCGGATTAGAAATTGTTTTAGAAAAAAACCAAATAAAAATAACAGAGATGCTTAAAACAGAAATTGTTAAATAAATATTACGTCTTGTAGTCGCATTGATCCCTTCAAAAACTTTATCGTAATCAATACTTGTAATTACAACAGCGCCCGCTATATTTAATTTTGTATATGCAATATATTGACGGGTTTGCCTGTTTTCTTTTTCTGCAGATGCCGTATTTTTTTTAGGAGGCAAGTCAATTGAAATTTTACCAAGAACAAAAACTGCATATTGTTTTACCTTTTCAATTACAGATTTTGCACTGTCCAGCAAAGGAGCAAACATACCTCCGCTTGAGCTTGACATTGATTGTAAAACGCCGAAATCGGTTTTAAGAAGCTGCTGCCTGTTTCGGTCAGAACTTTTTAAAATAGAACTGACAAACTCCATTTGCCCAATATTTACACCGTTTTTTAAAAGTTCAAAATCAGGATGTGTAAGGAGAGCGCCTTCGCTGTTTAACATATAAGATTGATTTAATTCAAAACTGAAATTTTCATTTAAACTGTCTGAAGAAAAAAGAACAGCTCCGACAGCGCCGTCCTGCCAGGGAAAAAACATAGCTAAAAGCGAGCGTGAAAAATGAGGAGCGGCATTTAACAGTAAAGTTTCTCCGCGCACCGCTCTGCCTAAGGCATCACGCTGCCCTGTAAAATAGGATACTGTCAATGTTTCATCTATTTCGCGGGAAAGGAAAAAACGCCCGTTCACAAAAAGCTGTTCTGCCCTTTCCGGCACAATAAAAAAGACAGATGCAACCAGCGGATTTTCCGCGAAAAAATATTCTGTTGATTGACGGGCGACAGCAACCGCCTGCTGTGAGTTCCCCATAGAAAGAATTGTTTGAATAAGGATACGGGAATTAGAGCGTATATTGATAAGTTCTGATTGGGCTTCCATTGCCGAGCGCCTGTTCATCTCAAAGTTATTTTCTTCTGCAGAAACCCTCAAATCCTCTTGAACCAGAAGCGAAACAAGAATGGTAATGGACCCAAGAGAAATTATTACAATAATAGAAATAATCGTTATTAACTTTGCGCCTATTGAAAAACGGATTTTATCCAATTCTCGTCTTTTTTTATTAGAGCTCATATTATTATTATCGCTGTTTTTAAAGGCTCACAATAGTAAGAAATAGCATCTTTAATGAAAAAAAAACTATAAATTTCTTAACTGCCGGTAAGCTTGTTCCGCTAAGCCGAAATTTGCATTCCTTGTAAAATCTTTTGCGTATTCATCGTAAAGCATATCTTCGTACATTTTACCTGCAAAACTGTCATCGACTAAACCTGATTTTTGTACAGTGCTTCTCATACTGTTTAAAAGATTTTTAACTAAAAATGTTTCCAGTTCAAGACAGAGACCGTAAAGTTTATCATTCTTGTCGATATCTTTTCCTACTTCTCTTTGCCCTCTGCTTTCCGCTCTTTGTTCATTACTATTTGATGATTGGATTCTTTCAAACATTTCTTGAAAATTATAATTTTGAGCGCCTCTAAAAGATGTTTGAGATGAAGGACGATAATCGTCCATATTGATTAATCCAAATCCGCCGATTTCCATTTTTATCCCCTAATTAATTATCTCTTTAACGTAGTTGCAGTTCCAAGCATATTGTCACTGGTTTGAATAGTGCGCGAATTAAATTCGTAAGCGCGCTGCGCGATAATAAGATTGACCATTTCCTGCACAACTGCGACATTGGACATTTCAAGAAATTTATGACGTAAAACACCCATTCCGTCATAACCCGGAGTGCCGGGTATTGCCTCTCCTGAAGCCTGGCTTATTTTAAAAAGATTGTCACCTAACGCGGTAAGACCTACAGGGTTTGGAAAACGGTACAGTTCTAACCTTCCGACATTTACTTCAACTTCTTCCCCGTTTCTTGGAACTTTTACACTAACCCTCCCGTCTTGGGTAATATTAATTGAATCAGGAAGAAATAATTCAGGCATCATGATATCGGGAATAACCCAGTAACCGTTGCTTGTTACAAGCCGCCCGTCTGAATCAACTTTAAAATTCCCGTTACGTGTATAAGCAGTTGAGCCGTCGTACATTTGTATTTTAAAAAAACCTTCACCTGCAATCGCAAGGTCTGTCGGGACTTCTGTTTGCTGCAATGCGCCTTGAGCGAAAACCCTTTGAGTGTCTGCAACTTTTACGCCATGACCTAATTGAATACCTACAGGGATAACTGTATCTTCCGTGGCGGGAGTTCCCGCTGTTTTTACAGTCTGGTATAAAAGGTCTTCAAAATCGACACGCTGTTTTTTATATCCATGTGTATTTACGTTTGCAAGATTGTTTGAAATAGTATCAATATTTGCCTGCTGGCCTATCATTCCAGATGCGCCTGTCCATAAACTTCTAACCATTTTTATACCTCTTATTTATCATCCGAATTTTGCAACCTGATTTATCAGAGTGCCCAGCGTTGATTCTTCTGTCTGTATTATTTTTTGATTTGCTTCATAAGCGCGGTTTACTTCGATCATTTGAACCATTTCAAGAACAGGATCGACATTTGACGCTTCAATAAAACCTTGAATAACCTTAGGCCTGTTATCTGTCATAACCATAGCGGGACCTGATGTTTGGCTTTCACGGTAAAAACTTGTCCCTTGTTTTTCAAGATAACGGTCAAGTTCAAAATCTACGATTTTTAAAATATCTAAAAGGATAGTGTCTTCCCATTCGTTGGAATTCCTTCCGACTAATCGCATAGGATCATCATCCTGATAAGCTGCATTAACCCACACCCTGCCATGATCGTCAATTTTAAAATTATTTTCTTTAACTCTGATAGGGCCGTTTTCGCCGAGAACAGGATACCCTTCTTTTGTTTCAAGAAAACCTTCTTTTCCGAGAAAAAAAGAGCCGTTACGTGTATAACGCTCGCCGTAAGGGGTGTCTACAGTGAAAAAACCCTTGCCTTCAAGCATCATATCAAAATCGCTTGATGTTTCCTTTGGAGCGCCTTGGGTAAAATGAGTGAATAATTCGTTTAATTCAACGCCTGTACCCAATTTCCCGATTATAGGAGCGGCATCGGCAGAGCCGAAAGGGTGTTTATAAACGCCGTCATCGTCCATCCTGCGTAAAAGCATTTCCGGGAAAGCTTTAAAAGAAGTGACATCCTTTTTATAACCGTCTGTCGCAACGTTCGCCAGATTGTTTGCCACAGAATCGAGCCTCCACTGCTGAGCCCTCATACCGCTGGCACCTGTATAAATACCCCTGACCAAAGAAAACCTCCCTAAAAACCGGCAAATTTTCCGCCTGTTTGATTAATTATCGGTATTTCAAATGTGATCTAAAGCGCCCGGTTAAAAGGCTTTTTTGGCAGTTTTTAAGATGATTTTAATTGTTATTTAAAGGGGTGCTAAAGACGTTTTATTCCTGCCGGATTTTTTAGCGATATATAGCGCTTCATCGGCGTTTGTTAAAAACGCATCTATTGAATCATTTTTTAAAGGCGTTATAGATGTTACACCGATACTTACAGTTATTTTTATTTCATTTTTTATTTCTGAGATATTTTCAATTGAAGTTTTTTCAACATTGGAGCGTATAATTTCAGCTACTTCGATAGCTCCTTCCAAAGGCGTGTTCGGTAAAAGAACTGTGAATTCTTCGCCTCCCCATCTGGCTGCAAAATCGCCTGGCCTTCTTAAAGAATCGATAAAAACTTTTGAAATCACTTTTAAAATAACATCGCCTTGCTGATGGCCGTAGGTATCGTTAAAAGATTTAAATTTATCCAAATCCATCATTAAAAGACTGATCGGTGTTTGTTCCCTTATCGCCTGTTTCCATTCAACAACAAGACGGTTGTCAAAACTGCGCCTGTTAGGAAGGTGGGTAAGTTGATCTATCATGCTAAGATGCTCAATCGTGCGAAGCTGGTTTACTATTTGGATTTGATTTCTTACCCTGAGTTTTACAATCGGGGCGCTGAAAGGCTTTGTTATATAATCCGCCGCATCTAAGGAAAGACCCTTTTCTTCATCTTCTTCGCTGTCAAGCCCCGTAATAAAAACCACAGGGATTTTTTTTATTACTTCAGTATTTTTAATTAATGAAAGCGTCTGATAACCGTCCATTTCCGGCATTAAAATATCCAGCAAAATCATATCCGGGAATAATTCAAGCGCTTTTTTTATAGCGTTTTTCCCGTTAGTTGCAGTATAAATCGTATAATCCGAACCTAATATATGAGTTAATATTTTAAGATTGGCGTTTTCATCGTCAACAATAAGCAAAGAATTTTTTTTGGCATTTTTTTCTGAAGGGAACATAGTTGTTTGCTGCATAGGAAGCTTCGCCTCATCAAGGCCGGCTGCAAGCGCAACATTATCATTATTTTTATTTTCCGCATTTAAGTCCATACCAGTCATCCGTCCTTAAAATTATATTTGTGAAGAATATTCGTTTAACACCAAATTCAATTCATTTTCGAGAGTCCTTAATTGCTCCGGCGTTACAAAACTTTTACCCTGGCTTAATTGCTTTTCAACTTCTAAAGCGGCTTTTTGCAAAACAGTTTTACCTAACTGACCTGCGTTCCCCTTTAATGTATGCGCCAGCCTGTGCGCAAGTTCAATATCGCCTTCATTAATGGCATCTTCTATTTCCTGACATTTTCTTTGATGGCTTTTAACAAAATACACTTTAAGCATTTTTTGATATTCCGCATCCGCTTCAAGAATTATACTTTTTTCATTATTATCTCTGGCGATAGGTGTCATGTATTTCATTAAACAGCGCCATAATTCCTGTGATGTGAAAGGTTTGCCTACACAGTCATACATTCCGCTCTCTCTGTAAATATCTATATCGTTAGACATAATGTTCGCTGTCATGGCGACTATCGGAATGCCTGTTTTAAATTCCATAATTCTTGAAGCTGCTTCAAGCCCGTCCATAACAGGCATATGTATATCCATAAAAATAAGATCAAATTGTTTAGCGCCTTTTTCCAAACGTTCTTTAACTAAATCAACTCCGATCTGACCGTTATCAGCTATAACTGTATTAATTCCGATACGCGAAAGATGTTCATATATTATCTGTTGATTCATGTGGTTATCTTCGCATAACAGCACTTCGCCTGAAAAAGAAGGTTTTTCAATTTCGCTAAGAACTATTTTCTTTTCCAGCATTTCATCATCGGTTAAATCTATGGTATCAAAAGTAATATCAAAACTAAATTTACTGCCGATTCCAAGAGTGCTTTCTACATCAAGATGCCCGCCCATCATATCTATTATATTTTTTGAAATGGAAAGCCCAAGCCCGGTCCCTCCGAATTTTCGCGTAATTCCCGCTTCCGCCTGCGTAAAAGGATCAAATATTTTTGATATTTGATCCTTTGACATACCTATCCCTGAATCTTTAACTTCAAAATGCATCGTTATAGTTGTATCCGTTCTGTCCGTTAAAGCGGCAAGAAATTTTACCATTCCGTTATTTGTAAATTTTACAGCATTGGAAAGAAGGTTTATAAAAACCTGACGCAGCCTTGAAGGATCGCCCAAAGGCCTTTTCCCTGTACTTGGTTCTGCATAAAAATAAAGAGTTAAACCTTTTTCCGCAGCGCTAGGCGCAATCAGCGTCCTGCAGCTTGAAAAAAGTTCGCGTAAATCAAAGGGGATATTTTCAAGTTCCATTCTGCCAGATTCAACTTTAGAAATATCAAGGATATCGTTTATTATTTGCAAAAGCCATTGCGCGTTTATTTTTATTTTATCAAGATAATCTTTGGTTCTTAGACTGCATTCCCCGTCCAGCGCAAGTTCAGAAAAACCAACTATGCTGTTCATAGGCGTGCGTATTTCATGGCTCATATGCGCAAGAAAAGTTGATTTTGATAAGGATACCGCTTCCGCGTCTTTGCGTCTTGTAAACGCTTCATCATAGGGCCTTCTAAGTATTATTGCGGCGGTGATGGCGGCAGCCAAACTTAAAACAAACATAATTGCAGCCATTAACACAAGACTGTTCGGAACTTGTTTTAAAGCGCCTTCACTTAACGGGGCGATTATTCCTATTTGCCAATTTTCTGTAGGGCTTGAAATAGGGCGGAATGCGCATAACCACGATACACCGTCCTTTTGCAAACTTGTAACGCCTCTTTTTCCGCCGATTTCTTTTTGAAAATTAGTAATTATACCGCCGTTTTCATCGTCAATAAAAAGATGCCCTGTCCCCCAAAACGAAAACTGCGAAATAATATCGTTAAAATACAAACCCGGCAGGATTGCCGCAAGAACAAGATTTTTATTAATTGGGGAAGACACATACATGACAAGGGAATTGTCGTTTAAACCTGGCATTTTAGAAGAAACAGCTTGCCCTCCTTGAAAGGCGGTTCTCATAAATTGTTCAAGAGCGAGCTGTGACGGGATTGATACATCCCCCCATTTATGAATTAAAGTAAGCTGATCGAAAACAGCCAAGCCTATATATGTCGGATTATTTGCGCTTACAAAATTTAAAGCGCTGTCAATATCTTCACCTAACGTGAGAAAAAGATTAATTTCCCTTGCCGCTTCCTTCGCTTCTATTTTTATTAATTCAAGTTCTTTTGTAACATATTGATCCGCGATATCAACTGCAATTAATAAATCATCTTCCATTACACTGCGCACACTGTTTGTAATAAAAACTGCGCCTATTGCAAGGGCGCACAAATTTATTATAAAAACAGTAGTAATTATTATGATAAAAATAGTAATATGTGTTTTTTTGGTATTTTTATCTTTTGCTATAGCATCCATATAACCCGCCTTTATTTTTTACTGCAATTTTTTAATGAGCAAACCCGGTTTGAACTGCAGCTTAATTTTTTTCTTTTATAAGCCATTTTCTTAATGTTCCATCTAATTTTTGCAAATCAATCGGTTTAGCGATATAATCATTGAAACCGTTTGATAAAAACCATTTTCTAACAGAATCTTCATTAGCCGCAAAGTATCTGGTTCTTGAAACCGAAGCTGCGGATAACGCAATAATAGGAGTTTTTTTATAATCAATTTCATTTTCAAATCTTAATTTTCTGATTTTCTTTACAGCTTCAATACCGTCCATTACAGGCATTTGATAATCCATGAAAATAAGATCGTATTTAAAACCCTGCATACTTGCAAGTTTTATTTTATAAATAGCTTCTTCCCCGCTGGATGCAAGATCGATAAACATCCCGTAAAATGCAAGCATTTCTTTTATTATATATTGATTGATATCAATATCATCCACTACAAGAATTTTCCCTATCGGTACAGGTTCTAGTTCGGCGCTTGTTTTATCTGATTTTGATTCGTAATAGGAACGGAATTGCAAAAGATTATCAACGCCTTCTTTCCCCAATACCTTAGACCCTTCAACAACTTTCTGAGGTATACGGACTGTAATAACAGTTCCCATACCCGGTTCGCTTTTTGCAATTATTTCACCGTTCATTAATTCAACAAGTTCCATAAGGACATTCATGCCGAGACTTGAAATATCGGTCATTTTTGAATCATCATCGGAAGCTTTGTTTTTAAGGTTTGACTTTTCAGATTTTAAAACCGCTAATTGTTCTTCTATCATTCCCTGCCCTGTATCGCGTACACGGAAAACTATCATTGCACAAAGAGGGCTTGCATAATCAGATGTGATGGAATTTTTTAACGGTTGTTTTTTATCAAGAGAAACGGATAATTCAACTTCACCTGAAGAAGTATATTTAAAAGCATTAGAAAGCAAAGTATTTAAAATATTTTTAATCCTTACTTCGTCGCCTGAAAGCGAGGACGGGATATTTTTATCTACCTTTAAAAAAAATTCAACCGGCTTTTTTTCGTATTTAATAATATTTATAGCGATTATATCACCGATAAGCCCTTCGATTAAATAAGGGGCTTCGTTCAATATCAATTTGCCTTCTTCTATTTTTGACATATCAACTATATCATTTAAAATTCCTAGCATATGATCGCCGTAATTATATATTTTAGAAAACACTTCTCTTATTTCATCTGTAGTATCATCGTTATGTAAATTATTTGCCGCGTTTTCTAAAATTGAACATAAAGGTGAACGGATATCATGGCTCATTTTCGCTAAAAAAACCGCCCTGCTGCGGTTGGCGTTTTCCGCATTTTTTAACGCGGTTTTTAATTGAATTTGATTTCTTACTCTTAACCTTACAACCGACGCTGTAAAAGGTTTAGTTATATAATCCGCGCAAACAGGGTTCGCAGCATCTTTGAAAAAATCCTTTTTTTCAAATTCTTCGTCGTCAAGAGCTGTGATAAAAATTACAGGTATCTTGCTGATTTCATCACGCTTTTTAATCTCGGCAAGAGTCGCATAACCGTCCATACCTGGCATAATAATATCAAGCAGGATAATATCAGGTTTAAATTCTACAGCTTTTTCTATACCGCTCTTTCCGTTTTCCGCCGTATAGACTGTATATTCATGCCCTAAAATATGGGTTAAAACTTTATGATTTAAAACATCATCATCTATAATTAACAATGAATGTTTATAACTGCCATCCATAAGGCAAAACCGTCCGTAAATTAAAATAATTTCTACTATTTTACCATAAAACTACATTCTTGGCTATGAAATTCTTGTTTTCTTTGCTATAATCTGATAAGCGAAGGAGATAAACATGGAAGCATTAAAGAAAAACCCCTCATTCAAAGGGCGCAGAGGGCCTGTGGTTCTGGTTATAATGGACGGTGTCGGGTACGGAAAATATAAAGAAGGCGATGCAGTCGCCGATTCTAAAATGAATTATTTAAACGCGCTGACTTTAGGAGCTCATGCCATCCCTAAATGCCCGCAAACAAAACTTAAAGCGCACGGAAAAGCTGTAGGGCTTCCTTCCAATGATGATATGGGCAACAGCGAAGTAGGTCATAACGCGATGGGCTGCGGGCGCGTTTTTAATCAAGGCGCCGCTTTAGTGTCAGATTCCATTAAAACAGGGAAAATGTTTGAAGGCGCGGCATGGAAAGAGGTTATAAACTTCGCAAAAGATAAAGGGGCCTTGCATTTTATCGGGCTTTTTTCTGACGGCAATGTCCACAGCCATATCGATCATTTAAAAGCGATGATAGTTCAAGCGAAAAAAGACGGAATGAAACGTGTGAGGGTTCATGCGCTGTTAGACGGGCGGGATGTAGACGAAACAAGCGCGTTAAAATACACCGATGCGTTTGAAGCTTTCTTAAAGGAACAAAACGATGCCTCTTTTGACGCAAAAATCGCCTCAGGCGGCGGGCGCATGTGGATAACAATGGACCGTTACGGCGCGGAATGGGCGATGGTGGAACGGGGCTGGAATACCCACATACTTGGACAGGCGCGTCAATTTCCCTCTGTGCGGGAAGCGGTTGAAACTCTCCGCAAGGAAAAACCTGATGTTATCGATCAAGATTTAAAAGAATTTGTAATTGCAGATAACGGTAAACCTGTCGGCACAATTGAAGACGGCGACTCTGTTATTTATTTTAATTTCCGAGGAGACCGCGCTCTTGAAATAACCGCCGCTTTTGAAGATGACAACTTCACTAAATTTGACAGAAAAAGACGGCCGAAAGTTTGTTATGCGGGGATGATGGAATACGACGGCGATCTTCATGTCCCCAAGCGCTACCTTGTAGAACCTCCTTCGATAGACCGCACCATGGGCGAATACCTTGCAGCAAGCGGAATAAGAACGCTTGCAATTTCCGAGACGCAAAAATACGGGCATGTCACCTACTTTTTTAACGGTAACAGGACAGGAAAGTTCAGCGAAAAACTTGAAGACTATGTAGAAATAAAAAGCGATGTAATCCCCTTTGAGCAGCGCCCTTGGATGAAGTGCGCGGAAATTACAGATCATATTTTAACTGCAATAGGAAGCGGTAAATATGATTTCATCCGTTTAAATTATCCTAACGGCGACATGGTAGGGCACACAGGAATTTATCAAGCTGTAATCTGTTCGATGGAAGCGATGGATATACAGCTCGGTAGATTGATAAAAGCCGTAACGGAAGCCGGCGCTGTAATGGTGGTAACAGCGGATCACGGAAACAGCGACGATATGTACGAACACAACAAAGACGGCAAAGTATCCTTAAAAGCGGACGGCACGCCGAAAGCGAAAACAAGCCATAGCTTAAACCCTGTCCCCTGCATCATCTACGATCCTGAGTATAAGGGCGAATATCTTAATGAGCCGAAAGAAAGCTGTTTGAACGAAGGCTTGGGAATAAGTTCGATAGCGGCGACTTGTATTCAATTATTAGGTTTAATTCCGCCGGAGGATTACGATAAGTCTGTATTGAAGATGTAGAAATACCCCTTCCATTGACAAAGAAACGCTGTTTTGCTATTGTTTTTACCTAGATACAGATTTCCCTGACGGGCAATAGCGCAGTTGGTTTAGCGTACAAGTCTGGGGGACTTGGGGTCCCCGGTTCAAATCCGGGTTGCCCGACAGGGGAATTTGCGCTTTATTCTTCCGCGAAAACAGCTTCAAGATTTATTTCTAAATCAGGAAAAATACTTAACTTTGCACAAACAGAGTTTGCACAAACAGGGTTTGCATTTCCCGCGGCTTTATATGTTTTAGGAAAAATCGCACCGTCTTTAAAATTATAAACGCTTAAAATCTTATGTTCGGGATCAAGTATCCAATATTCTTTAACACCGGCTTCACGGTAAATCTGGAATTTTCTTTCCATTTCGATTGCGGTATTGGACGGGGAAAGAATTTCCGCAATAAAATCAGGCGCTCCCCTGCCGCCTTCAGGCCCGCGTTTTTTCGGGTCGCAGATGACGGTAATATCAGGCTGGACAACGGTGTCATCACTGTCATCCTCATTATAAAAAAGACGGACATCAAAGGGAGCGGGAAAAACCTTGCAGGTTTTCCCTGTCAGATAATTTGCAATTTGCTTTGCTAATTCCATTAAAATAGATTGATGATAGGTATTAGGCGCTGACATAGCGTACGCTTCGCCGTAAATGATTTCGTAGCGTTCGCCTTGCGCTAACTCCCAGGATTTATAATCAGCATAAGTGTAATTGGTATTTTTAAGGGCTAAATTGCCTATAGTTTGCACCATATTTAATAATAAGGAATAAATAAAAGACGGTCAACACAGCTATTTAGAACAATTTTTTATTTGACAATTTTATTGGGTAAGGTATAAACTTATATTTAACTTAAATCATTTATAAAAGAGGGTAAAAAAATGATAAATGTAGAAGCAGAAGTCAGTAAATACAAAACTATTAAAGACAGGGACGAGCTGGGAAGAATAATAAGAGACTATAAGGACAAGGCGCTCCAATGTTCGGGTGATTTAGTTGCAGCAGGACAATATAATATGGTAGTGCTGAAATTACAGGAAATTTACGATAAATTTCCCGCACCGAAACTAAGAAACCCTGCCTCAAGAGGACCGGGTGCTCCAACCAGAACAGCGACCACCACCTCGGATGAACAAGCAAAAATAAGGTCCGACTGGCAAAAAAGAACAGGCAAAGGTAAGGGCGGTAAGAAATAACACAAACAGAAACAGTAAATTTCGTTTGTGCATATAAAAGTTTGCATTTTCATTTGTGTTTATTATTCATTAAATTGCCATCCGCCGAGGACAAAACCTTTTTCAAAAACAAAAAATATATCGTTCACTCCGTCAATTGTTTTGTTTAAAGTAAGGTTATAACTATTAAACACGCTCTTATTTATTCCTATTAGACCGGCAAGCTCTCCGTCAGGGGAGCCGATTCGAATTTCTGCGCCGCTTCTGCCGCTTGTGCGAGCATAAATAGTTATGCTTTTTGCGCCTGCATTTCCGGCTGAAAAAGTATCAAAGTCCGCGCCGAAAACTCCGAGCCATGAACCTTTACTTTGCGCCTGCGCATACTCGCAGGGTTCATTTGATCCTTGCAGTAAAACGCTGCCGAAGGAAACTTCCGCAGAATTGCCGCTTAACGCGCCTTGATGATGCAAAAAAGGATTTAACCTTCCGGCTTGATCAACACCTTTTTTTGTTCCTGTTACAGATTCAAACATTCCGTTATTCATTTTGATTGCATCTATATGAGGCGCTCTGTAACCTTTTCGGTCTATATCCATTGCATCCTCTAGCAACTGAGAATGATACGCCAGATACCATTGCCCGTTAAATTCAAAAATATCATGATGATTGTTACCCCACACTCCGAAAAAAGAACCGGGGTTTCTAAAAAGCGTTCTTTCCAATGTAAAAGGACCCATAGGATTGTTACCTGACATTATTGCAATAACCGCATTGTCAATCCTCATAGAAGTTTTTGCTTCGTTTGATACGCTCCAGTTTGTGCAGTAAGAAAAAATATATTTTCCGTTAATTTTATTCATAAGCGATGCTTCAAAAAAATAAGGCGCGTAAATTTTTACAGGATCGCCTGCAAGAGATATCATATCGTTGTTTAAGGCAACAACACGCGCCGATCCGGGATCAGCTTCTTTGCCTGAAGGAACTCCGCCGCCAAAATATAAATACCCTTTTCCGTCATCATCAATAAAAACGGCAGGATCAAACACCCAGGGAATATC
>Ga0209755_10004777_pt1 | contig 15802 bp, 9 predicted proteins | sample TergutCo191P1_FD_187301 | JGI IMG/M metagenome (GOLD analysis project Ga0209755, IMG submission 187301) | Cornitermes sp. P1 segment gut microbial communities from Petit-Saut dam, French Guiana - Co191P1 (SPAdes) (version 2) | ecosystem: Host-associated > Arthropoda: Insects > Digestive system >... | reverse complement strand
AAGACCTGAAGATTTTAAATGGGTAATGCATTTGGGATATGCAATTTATTAGGAGGAGTTCATGAAAAAGTTTGTTTGTCTTTTGTTTGTTTTTATCTTAGCCGTTCCGTTTGTTTTTGCGGGAGGAGGCGCGGATCGGACTCCAAGAGGAAAAATAACGATCTACACATCAATGTATGAAAACGTCATCGAAAATGTGAACAATCAGCTGCAAAGACGCTTTCCAAGGTGCAATGTGGAATTTGTCTACGGAGGAACGGGCAGAATTAAAAACATGATATCCGTAGAACAAAGCGCAGGAAGACTTGGCTGCGATATTTTAATGGTAGCGGAACCTGCGTATACGCTTGAACTTAAAGAAATGGGTCTGCTTCATTCCTATATGTCAAGAGAAGCAGTAAACCTTGCGTTTGAATTTGATCGCGAAGGATACTGGTATCCTGTCAGAATCAACAACATGGTGCTTGCGTACAATCCGGCAAGAACTCCCAGAAACACGATTCCAAATTCATTTTTTGATTTTGCCAACGACTCAAGGGTAAGGGGCGCAATATCAATGAGAAACCCTGCAATTTCAGGGACTTCTTTAGCAACGCTCACTGCCCTAAGAGACAAGTACGGTTATGATTATTTTACAGCCCTTGGCAGACAGCAATTGCGAATTGAATACGGTACAGCAGGATCGCTTGGCAGGCTGGAAAGCGGAGAATATAAAGTAATCATGATACTTGAAGAATCGATTTTACAAAAACGCGAACAGGAAAATTCAACATTGGAAATAATTTATCCCACAGACGGAACTGTAATGATTCCATCAACAATCATGATCGTGAATAACAGGTGGAGCAAAAACAGAAATACGCGCGCGGCGGAAGTAATTACAGACTGGTTTTTAAGCGAAGAAGGACAAAACGCAATTGTGGCGGGCTGGATGCACTCTGTAAGAATTGATCATCCGCGCATTCCAAACGGGTCAAGACCGTTAAGCGAGATTCGCGCAAACAGCATTCAGGTTGACCTGGAAGAAAATTACCGTCAAAGAGACGAAGTGCTTTCAAGATTCGAAAATCGCAATTAATATTTTCTTAGTACGTCCAACACAGGGTTATTTATTCGCCCTGCGTTGCTGTACTGGGGGAGTTTTTCATGAAGGCTCTCCCCGATGGAAATTATTCCAAAATCAAGATTTTTGTAGTTCCAATAAGAAAAACCGATATTCATTTCTTTTAGAACGGATAATAAATCGTCGTACCAGCGCAGCTGCGCATTAAGCTCAACCGGAGTATAAACGCCAAACTCATTGCAGATAACAGCCGCGTTATATTTACTGCTGAACGCATTAACCGGCTCAAATTCTTTTGCGATACGCTCCCTGTCCCACTTGCCAGGCGATTGTATAAAACCGTACTTGCGGATAAATCCTTCTGCGTAATCGCCAGGGTATGTTCTTTCGATATTGATTTCAGGGCTTTTTACCATCCACGGAGCTTTTTGATGCGTGAATAAAAGCGGCTCATAAAAATGTACGGCGTAAATTACATTATCGTCATCAAACGGCGTAAGATGCGAAAACATATTTGGCCAATTCCACATATTGGAGCCAGTGATTATTGTTGATTTTGGAGCGTGCTTTCTAATTTCGCGGCAGAGCCTGTCTTTTACATTATTCCAGATTTCAGGAGACGGAGCTACAGGTTCGTTCAGCGTTTCAAAAAGCACATGGCCGTTTTGTCCGTAACGTTCCGCCAAAAACGCCCAAATTTTTTCTGTCTTTTTAATATACGTATCATCGTTAGCTGCAAATAATTTCTGTTCTGGGGTTTTGGTAACTTCGGAAAAATCATGGCCGGGACATTCATGAAGATCCAAAATCATTTTAAGGCCGTTAGCTTTGGAAAGCTCTGCGGCGCGATCCAGATTGACAAAACGGCTTTCTATTGGTTTTTCATCGTCATCAAAAAAGAGGTAAAAATCCACGGGAATGCGCACATGATCAAAACCCCATGATTTTACATTTGCAAAATCCGCATCAGAGATAAAAGTCTCCATGTGTTTATCGATCCCGGGAAACTTCTGCGGATCTTTTTCCTGAATGGCGTCGATTTGGCTTAACCATCCGCCCATATTAATTCCGCGCATTCTTGATTCTGAATTGAAAACCATTTTATCCTCCGTTTTTTTTTCTTACTTTTTCTTATTTTTTTAAAGTATTAAAAACTTCCGGCCAGTTTGATGTAGTTGTCTTAATATGATAATTTCCGCGCGCGGCTCTCTCAATTATCGGCAATACATTAATTTTATCAGGAGCCATGCGAAAACTCAATTTATACCCAAGGCTTCTTGCAATTGCGGCATGAACTTCCAAATCTTTTTCAAACTGAGCCTCGGTGCCGCTTCCTTCATGAAACGCGCCGTTAAAACGCGGCGACACTGCGGAAAATAAAATACCTGCATCCAATATTTCCCTTGCAAAAAAATAATGACGCAATGGCGTAGTAACTGTTTCAGATTTATCAAGTGAAATTTCAAGATCAACATCGTGTTTTCCGGATTTAAAAAAACTTTCGTATATGCCCGATGCAAAGGAAATCGCGTCTGTGTATAAAGAGACACAGGCAGAGAGCTCTTCTTCGGTAAAAATTAAAGGTATGCCTTCGATATCAAATTCTTCCTTTAAATATTTGTCGATATAATTTTGAGAAACCTGCGCGCTTCCCTCTTTTTTATTATTAATGTAACCGGAACAATCCAGCGTTATCATGGAGTACTTGAGGGACAGGGCACGTTCTATTTCTTCTTTTGTTTTTACATGCTCTGCGTCGGCGCCGAATCCTTTTTTAAAACCTTCGCGAAATACGGTAAATGTGGCAGCGTCAAGCGCGTCATCCAAAAATTCACCGCAAGACGCCTGAGCAAACATCGGAAAAACTTCGCTTTTTTTAATTAAATCGATGTTCGCAGTTACAGACAATCCCTGTCTGTCCCCAATACCGATACTTTTAAATTTTTGCAGGCCCTTACCTGGGATAGTCCATGGGAAATGTTTACGCAAAACCACAGCATTTTCATGAACCAGTTCGGCGCGAAACTTGCCGTCACCTATGTCAAAAGCCTTAAAACCTGCCGTATTTTCTCCCGTAAGGATAATGGCAGTATCATCTCCGTCTTTTGCCATATAAACAGCGGTTTCGCCTATGGAATTTAACGATTTTTCAAAAATAACATATTTTAAATTAAGCATTTCCCAGTCCCTTTTTAATTGGAAATATTTATGCGCATCCTTCCATGTAATTGCATTATATATTAATAATTAATATAATACAAGTATGAGCTTCCTATCTAAAGTTAAAATCACCCCTTTTAAACTTGGTATTTTTGCAGGTCTTGCGCTCCTTTTCATAATTATACTTTTTACTATTATTCTAAGAGAAAAGTCGATAGATGAAGAATTCTTCGCTCCGGTCATTACAATAAAACCCATTCACGGCAATCTGGAAAAAACATTACGAATTACAAGCCAGGTTGATACAGGGCGCCTGATTACCATGGTTCCGCGTGTCGGGGGCACTCTTATGATGCTTAATGTAAAAGCAGGCGATGCGGTAACCGAGGGGCAAGTACTCGCCCAGGTTGATTCATCGCCTTACCAGCTTACATACCTTCAGGCGCAGTCGTCTTTTATGACGGCGCGGACAACGTACGAAAGGATCCGTCAGGTTTATCAAAATCAGGGCGTATCCCGCCAAAGTTACGATGAAGCAAGAATGGCGTTCGAAGTTGCAAGGGCGCAATTTGAACTTGCGCAGCTCAACGTTGATTATGCAAGGATCCGCTCTCCCATGAACGCAACCGTGCTTATGATTCACGGCACCGAAGGAAGCCTTGTAGGTACGGGAAGTCCTCTTGTTACTCTAGGTGATCTTGACAGCCTTAAAATCAGAGCTGCAATTCCTGAAATTCATTACAGGTTCTTTGCAGAAAACTGGGAAACAATGCCTGTGCGCCTCATGGTTCCTGCTCTGGGAAATGAAGTTTCCTTTGATCTTATACCCTTTAGTCTTGCTCCCTATGTATCGCCGGAAAACAGAAGTTTTCTGGTCGAATACGAAATTCCTGACGGAGCGGCGCACGGGCTTCGTCCCGGCATGTTTGTAAATGTTTTTTTTACTCTCGAAAAACGCGAGGACATATACTATCTTCCTTTCAGGGCTTTAGCGTCGCAAAACAGACTTTGGCATGTAACGGAAGATAATCGATCGCAGTATATGGAATTAACATCGGATTTTTTTAATAACGAGTTTTTTCAGATTCCTTCAGAATATAAGGATTGGGTATTTATTCTTGAAGGACAGCACTTTATAACAGCGGGACAAAAATTAAATATTTTATCCGGCATTACAGCAGGCATTTCAGCTAACGAGCAGGATTCATTGGAATGAAAATCTCTGATTTTGCGATTAAACATCCTAAAGTAATTATCATGTTCCTTATTATTCTTTTTGTGTTTGGATTAATGTCCGCTTTTAATTTAAGACGGAGCCTTATCGCGGATATGAGTATGCCGACTTTAGTTGTCGTCACAACCTGGCCTGGAGTGGGTCCTTCCGACATTGAACAGGAAATTACAAATCCTCTGGAAGAAGTATTGGGAACTCTTGCGGGACTTAATCAAATGACTTCTGTTTCCAGAAATTCAGTTTCTGTAATTACACTTGAACTTAACTACAACGAAAAAGCGGAAAACAGGTTATACGAAATACGCGAAAAAATAAACACCGCAATGCCGAATCTTCCGGATGACCTCCCCTCCCACCCCAGGATTCTCCAGTACAGTACGGCGGTTCTTCCCATGATGACAATTGTTGTCAGAGGCGAAGGCAGCCGGAGCGAACTTACTAAATTATGCCATGACGAAATTGTTCCGTCTCTTTCGCGCGTGCCGGGCGTTGGAAATGTCAATATAAACGGCGATTCAAATGAAGTTGTAGAAATCAACGTAAATCTGGACAGGTTAAACGCGCTTCAAATATCATTATTGGATATCGCGCGCATTTTACCCGCTGCAAATCTTTCTTTTCCAGGCGGAGACGGCGTATTTCAGGGTTACAATTTAAATATCCGCACAGACGGCCGTTTTAAAACACTGCAGGATTTTGAAGAACAGGTTTTATCCTATAAAGACGGACATTTTATCCGGTTAAAAGACGTCGCGCAAATTGAAATAAAGGAAGATCGCAGAACAAATTATGTAATTTCAAATTACGAAGATTCTCTTGCTCTTTCCATAATTAAACAGCAGGAAGGAGACACAATAACTATAAGCCGCGAAATACGCGCCATTTTGGAAAATTACGAAAAAGAATACGGCGGAGGATTGTCGTTTACATTTATCAATGATGACGCAGAGAATATTTCCAAGTCGGTTAATTCTGTAATGCAGTCGGCAATTTTCGGCGCGGCTTTGGCCGTTTTAATTTTGTTTATATTTTTGCATAACACAAGCACAACATTGATGATAAGTTTTTCGATACCATTATCGATCCTTTTTACGCTTCTTGCCCTTTGGGTAAAAGGTTCAAGCCTTGACCTTGTCACGCTTGGAGGACTAACAGCCGCGATCGGCATGGTTATTGACGCAAGTATTGTCGTTCTCGAAATGGTTCAGCGTCATTTTAATCAGGGAAAACTGAATGCTGCAGAAGCCTCTTCCGTAGGCGTGCGCGAAACAGGGCAAGCCCTGATTGCGTCCATGACGACAACGCTTGCTGCATTTTTCCCGGTACTTTTTTTAACAGGTCTTGCGGGAATAATCTTAAAGGACGTTGCATGGACAATAATATTTGCCATCTTTTTCTCCATACTTGTCGCCATTGTCGTAATACCATTTCTTTGTTCTTTATTCCTTAAACATGAAAAAGACAAAGGCATAGGAAAATTAATCGCTCCTTATGTAGAAAAATTTATGGACAATTTAAATGCAAGATACAAAAAGTTATTAATAAGCGCAATCAACAATAAATTTTCATTTATCACAGGAACTTTGATTCTTTTTGTTTTAAGCATTTTTTCGATACGTCTTTTAGGATTTGAGTTTCTTCCGCAGACTGATATGTCGGAAATTGTAGTTAGCGTTGAAACTCCGGGCAGTTATACGCTTGAAATGACACGTGACAAAGTTTTAATGCTGGAAGAAACAATCGAAGATATTATCGGAAACGAACTAGACACCTCCTATTACATTGTAGGCCAGGGCGGAGCTTTTTCGATGGGCAGCGAACCGAATCGATCTTATGGGATTATAAAACTGACGCGCCAGCGATACAGAAAGCGTCATGTTGTGGAAATAATTAACGAACTTCAGGATGAAGTATCAAAAAGATTACCGGATGTCAGGGCGAATTTTTCAAACGGCGGTATTTCAAATCTTTTATCGATGGCGACAGGCGGCGCAGGTTTAGTCGTCAACGTGTACGGCGCAAATCTTGACACAGTTGTAAATGCCTCGCATCAGGTAAGACAGTATATGCAGCAGGATCCCAATGTTGCAAGCACTGACGTTGATATAAGATTTAACCAGCGCGAGATGAACACACGCATTCTTCATCAATATTTGGGTCTTTTGGGACTATCTTCCTACGAAGCCGCGCTTGCAAACCGCATTGTGTTTAACGGTATTTCGCTTGGAACTTTTTACGGTCCGGATAAAAATTATCCCATAGAACTTAGAACAAACCTTGGCTCAGGCGCAATTCCCCACGACGTTTTATATTCGCTTGGCTTAAACACAAGCATGGGAAATCAGGTTTCTTATGCGAACTTTGCCGAGCTTAACATAGAAGAATCAATTTCCCAAATTAATCACAGGAATAAATCGCGTTCCATTACAGTAAGCGCAAGTTTAAAAGATCCAAATGTGCGCGAAAGCACGCGCCGGCTTGAAAACCTTCTAAGAACGCACGGAATTGTTCCCGGAGCGTTTTGGGAATTGGGCGGCACTGCGGCAGAAATGCTTTCGTCATTCCGCTCTCTTTTGGTAATCTTGGCAGTCGCGATATTTTTGGTATATTCTGTCATGGTTATTCAGTTTGAAAGATTCACACAGCCGTTACTCGTCATGTCATCAATTCCTTTTACTTTAATCGGAATCACAGGCGGACTTCTTCTTTTTGGCTCCTCATTAAATTTAATTTCCATTTTGGGAATCATAACGCTTGCAGGGCTTGTCGTAAATAACGCAATTATTTTAATAAGTTACATTAATCTCCTTCGCACAAAATATTCTCTTCCGCTGGAGGAAGCCGTTATCACAGGCTCTATCTCCCGCCTTCGCCCCATATTAATGACAACAATCACAACTCTTTTTTGCGTAATCCCGCTGTCAATGGCAACAGGCGAAGGCTCGGAAAGTTACGCGCCATTAGGGCAAAGTATTTTCGGCGGCCTTTTCAGTTCCACTTTTATCACCCTGTTCTTTATCCCTGTCGTTTATCTGATTCTGGAAAAACGCAGGGAAAAGAAATATTCAACGCCTACTCAATCTTGAACCGTGACACTTCCTTAAGCAGAGCGTCAATTCCTTCGCGGTTCCTAATAGAAATCTCATTAACCTGATTCACGGCAATATTAATCTGATCTGCGCCGGAAGCCATTTCGTTCATGCCGGATGTAATTTCCTGTGTCACCTTTTCAAGATTCTGGCTTTCCTTGATTACTTCCTGCGATCCTACAAGCATTTCAGTCGAACCTGATTTTACCTGTCTTGTTATTTCATTAACTTTTCCGATTCCATCCAGTATCTGCCTGGAACCCTGCCCCTGCTCCTCCATCGCGTTACGGATATTTTCTTCCTGCTGCGCAACAGTATCAATGCTTGAATCAATCGCGTCAAATCTGTTTAATACACTTCCTGTCGAAGATGTAATTTTATCGATGGAAGCCTTTATTTTCTTTAACACCATTCCAATTGTTTTGGATTGTACGCTTGAAGATTCTGCAAGTTTACGAATTTCGTCTGCAACAACTGCAAAACCTTTGCCTGCTTCTCCTGCATGGGCAGCTTCAATCGCCGCATTCATGGAAAGAAGATTTGTCTGGCTTGCAATATTTGCCATAACTGAATTGATCTCAAGCAAACCCTCTGATTCGCCTGCAATTTCATTGATGTCCGCGGCAACTCCCTGCAATCCTTCATGCCCTATTTCTGAAGCCTCCTTAAGATGTTTTACATTTGCGCCGTTTTTTACAAGAGTCCCTGCTACCGTATGAATATTTGCTACCATTTCCTCTATAGCAGAAGAAGCCTGGGAAACGAAATTATTCTGGTCTTCAATATGATTATTCAGCTTGTTAATATTTATCGTAACCTGCTCCATTGTCGCATTAGTCTGGCTTACGCTCGCGCTTTGATTTATAACCCTTCCTTTAATACTTTGAATATTCGCCGTTATCTGATTTACCGCGGCGGCAGTTTGATTCATGTTACTCGCAAGATCAGAGCCGATACCAGATAATTTCAGCGTTTCTTCCTTTATTATAACAACAAGGTTTCTTATCTTCTTCAGGGTTTGATTGAAATAGCGGGATAAAGCAGAAATTTCATCCTTACCTTTCTCGGGAATAGTCTGCGTCAGATCGCCTTCACCTTGCGCAATATCTTTTAAGGTTTCTGTGACGGTTACAATCGGCTTCATGGTAAGATTTAAAACAAAATATACTAATACTGCAAAAGAGGCGATAATTATTATGGCAAGAATTATTGTAAACTGCGTTATTTCGCGTACTTCCGATAAAATATAAGCGTCTGTTGTCGCAACCATCACAGACCATGTTGTATCTGAATTGCCAAGTTTAAAAGGAGAAATAAATATTTCCAAAGTTAAACCCATTACCGATGAATATGAAGAACAGCGATATTTCTCTCCTTCTGCGACAGCATGGATTGCAGCTTCCATATTGTCACCGTAAACGGTGTCAACTTCCCGCATTTTTTTTCCAATACGATCAGGATACGCATGCGCCAATATAGTTCCGTCATTGCTGTAAATCGCCATTGCGGCAATTTCATCGTTGGCGGCAATTGTTTCTGAAACAATCGGCTGCATCATTTCGACATCCATCAGCATACCTACAGCACCTACCACCTGATTTGTCACAGGATTGATAATGGGAGTGACCATTCTAATCATTAAAATATCTCTTCCCTGTATATTTCTGAAAAATGGATCGGCTATAGACTGTTTCCTGGAGTCAGGACCTGTGAGCCAGATCATTGTCGGCTCCAAAAAAGGACAAACAGTAGCTTCAACAGAGCCTCTTTCTCTTGAATAAGCAATCGCGTATTGCCCCGTGGGAGTAGAACCCGGTCTGCCTGTCATTTGCGCATCCATACCGTCAACAGCGTCGGGCAGCCAGACTGTATAAATTTGCATCACATTTGACTGCGCGTATAATGTGCCCTGCAGCATACGATCAAACGTATCCCGGCGTTCTCTTGCCGGTATCTCGTCATAACCGGACATAATATCCGCCAGAGTACTGATCATTCTTAAATGCGCATCCCGCCTACCCTTCCAGTATTCGGCCTTCTCTCCGGACATAAATTTCATTACTTCCCTGTTAAGGTTTATGCTTATGTTGCTTGCTTGAGTTAACAGAAGCAAGGAAACCCCTGCTACCACGACTGTTAAAATGGCAATTACCATGATACTTAGTTTGAATTTAAGTTTCATATGCTTTCCCCCGCAAATTTTCCTGATATTTAAAAAATGTGTTTACAATAGTAAAATTTAAAAAATAATCATAAAGGAGACAAGAAAAATCGGCTTTTATTATGAGGGTTAGCGCGGAATATCAGGAAATTACGGTTTTTCTATACCGGGTTTTTTTTCCGCCACCAATGACGGTAATTGCGCCTTTATCCAGTAAAGAGCGAAGAAGCCTCACTGCCATGGCCTGAGAAATGAATAAGGCTGCCTCTACATCGCTCCTTACAATCTCGTGTTGATTATCAAAAAGAGCGATTATTTTTTCTTCATTTTCATTTAATGACATTTTTTTTCTGGCAGTTTCGTAGACACCAGGGCTCATGGATGCTACAAAACTTTCCATTGGATTAATGCGATCCTGCCTGATATTCCTGTTTGGCAGTACAATTTTAAATGCATTTGCCGTAGTTTGAATTACAGGTTTTTTTGAACAGTCTGCGTAACTGCGCATAATTTTTGGTATACCTGTGCCGTAGCTTTCAATTAAATGAAGTCTGTAGAAAATATTCGCAAGATTATCATTGCGCGGCACAGAAAGACCCAATTGAATATCGTCAAGAGAGATGCCTTTTGGCAAACCGCCGATAGAAACAAATTCAATACGATCATCAAATATACTGATAAGGGTGCTGCTTGAAAAAGCATAATCACGATGAACAAGCGCATTGAGTAATGCCTCTCTTAAAACTTCATCAGGATAATCCTGCCTATCGTAACGATACAGCCCTTTTACCTCAGCTTGCGTGTGATTATACATATCAAGAAAAGAATAAACATCATTCAATTGCTTTATAAGTGAGCCGGTAAATTCTTTTCTATCTTTAAAAATTTCCTTTCCCAAACCCTCAAACACTGCCAATTTAACCGTATGAACTGATTGATCAGAAAGAAGCATTCCCAGGTTGGTAAAAATACCTTCAGTAGTTGCAAGCTTCAGGCTTATCATTTGAGGTAAAGCAAATTCAAGATTTTTAAGCCCAAATTCCCAGGCTGTTTCTGTAAATGTTAATTCCTGATTAAGCGAACGCACTTCTTCGTATTTTTCTCCATCGGTTGCTTTAATCATGGCAAGAATTGCTGTTTCAGTCGCAGGAACAGTAGACGCTCCCTGACGCACAAAAACGCCCTCCGGACGAATACCCTTACCGGCAAGATAATAAGGACATGCCGTTCCTCTTTGAACAGTTACAACAATTACAACTGCCTTTTTAATTTTTTCTATACTGCATTCTGTAAAAAGAGTAACATCAGGTTTAATGGCCGAACGCATCATGTTGGTAATTTGAAGCAATGATTCATCGGGGTTTTTTACGCCTGCAATTGATTTATCATCGTTAATACCTATAAAAAGTACCCCGCCTGACGTATTGGCAAAAGCGATAACAGTCTTTTTTATTTCCTCGGTATATTCCCGCTTAAACTCTGTAGTAAGGTTTTCTCCGTCCTCTATACGGTTGATATCTAAAGCCATCACATTCTCCTACATTCTAATCATACTAATACATTATAATACATACTGATACTTTATAATACTTATTAATACATTTTAATACATACTAATCATTATTGTCAAGGTATTAAAAAAAATTGGGCCAAAATGTGGTTTTTAATTGAAGAACTCGTCTATTAATCAGATGAAGGAAGCAGAAAGGTTTAAAGTGGTATAAGTAACCCAGAGCCAAAGTTCCTTGCTCTTAGCAAACAGCGTGCGGATCATTCAGCATAATTATTTGTTTTTTGTCATCCGCAATAACCTCTTTTTAAAATTCATTACAGAGGTTACCTGAAAACAGAATTTTCCTAGTATCCTTATTATTCAAAAAGCGTTTATTTTTATAATTCATGTGCCGTAAAGTCAGTACAATACCCTAAAAGTATTTTAGATAATCGCAATCTACACCCCATTTTGACCAATTATTATTCGCAAAAGGAGCCCTTCCCTGCGTATAAAACAATTATTACTACTTGTTTTTATTAAATAATCATATTCTTTTTTTTAATTACATATTATAATAAAAAGCAATAACTATAAAAGTGGGACTACGTTGACAGAAAAAAACGGAAAAAATGCGGCAAGCTACACTGATAAAACAGCGAGTATTAATCAAAACGTAGAATATTTGGAACGTCCCCGTTTGAATGAGCTGTTAAAAAAAGCCATGGACTATCCGCTTATTATCGTATGCGCAGGTTCCGGTTACGGCAAGACACGCGCAGTACATTCATTCTTTAACAATTATAACGCTATTGCACCGTGGATGCAGGTTTCAGAGAGGGATAATATACCGCTTCGCATTTGGGAAAGTATTTCTGAAATGTCATTGATGGTATCGCAGGAATACAGTTCAAGCCTTAAGGAGATTGGTTTTCCAAAGACAGACCAGGCATTTATAAAATTTGTTGACTCTATGAAGCAGCATATCAGTTCATATCCGGGAAAAATAATCGGAATATTTGATGATTTTCATTTACTGCACAATCCCGAAATCTTAAGTTTTTTTGAACGAATGGTATGTTCTTCTCCTTCAAACATGCCAATAATGCTGATCACGCGCAGTATGCCGGATATAAATCTTGTAGGCATGAGCATGCGCGGTAAAGTTTTTACAATACAAGAAGACATGCTGCGCTTTACAGAAGATGAAATTGCCAAATATTTTTCTCAATTAAACCTGCCTGTAACTAATGTGGATATTCGCAATATTTACGATGACACTCAAGGGTGGGCTTTTGCCATAAATCTCATAGGACGATCTCTTGCCAAAAAGCAAAAGTATGAGCGTTATGCGCTTGAAGCAATGAAGAAAAATATTCAAAGGCTTATCGAAGCGGAAATACTTCAAACCGTATCAGAGCCGCTTAAACGTTTCCTTATGCGTATTGCGCTGCTCGATCGCCTTTCTGCAGGTCTTGTAAAAACGCTTGCAAATGATGAAAATTTAATCAGCGAAATGGAACATTTGAATGCGTATATACGCTATGACTTCAATATGGACACATACATGATCCATCATATGCTTCGTGATTACCTAAGGCTTAAGCAGGAAAAAATTTTAACAGACGATGAGAGAACGCAAACCTATGAAAAGACGGCTGTGTGGTGCAACGCAAACGGCTATCATCTGGATGCGTTTTATTATTACGAGAAATCCGCAAATTATGACATGATTATCCGAAAAGTCGCTTCTTTGAACATAGAGTTACCGTCTGATATGACAAAATATATTTTTGACATATTTGAACGGGCGTTAAAAAACGCGGTTCCTTCAAATCCATTATTTCCCGCAATGTATATGAAACTGAAAATAAACATGGGGGATTTTGAGGAAGCTAATGTCCTTGCTGAACAATATGCCAAAGACTATGAAGCGCGGCCTGAATCAGATGAGCGAAACAAGGTTTTATCCACTATTTACGGTTCATGGGGGGCCGCGCGGCTGCATATGAGCACGTACACCGACGTGTATGATTTTGATATCTATGCCGGAAAAATGAGCGAATACTTCGATAAAAATCCGTACAAGCTTATAGGAACTTACAAGCAAACATCTTCGGCATGGTCATTGCTTGTCGGAACAAACCGCGCAGGAGCAATGGAAGAATACATCGCCGCTGTAACACGGGCAACGCCTCATTTAATGCACGTAATGAACGGATTCTACAGCGGTGTGGAAGATCTTTTATGGGGTGAATTATACTTTTACAAAAGGCAATTCAATGATGCCGAACAACACTTAAAAAAATCAATTGCAAAAGCGAGCGAACACGATCAATATGTTACACAGAACAGGGCGTTAGTTTACCTTATGCATATTGATTTTACCCGCGGGGATTATGAAGGCGCAACCGCAAAACTAAAGGAAATGGAAACGCTGCTCAATGAAAAAGATTACGGAGTCCGTTATACGATATACGATATTGCCTGCGGCTTTTACCATCTTGCGCTTGAACAGCCGGAACAAATACCGGAATGGCTGAAAGGTGATTTTTCACTTTTTTCACATTCATCATCTTTAGAGAATTACGCAAACCGTATAAGAGCACGGTATCATTATAAAACAAATCAACACAGCGCGCTTTTGGCATTTATTGAAAATACCATGAAACATCCGATGATCCTGTTCAGTAAAATCGAGCTATTGGTACTTAAATCATTATCTCTTTATCAGCTTAAAAGACGAAATGAGGCTGTTGCCGCATTTGCACAGGCTTATCATCTTGCGGAATCGAACAGGATTATTGCATCTTTTACAGAACATGCGAAAGAAATGCGTACTCTAACGCTGGCCATTTCCAAGGATTCTGTCATGTATGCAGAGACCCGCCAGATACCAAAGAAGTGGCTTGAAGAAATTAATCGTATATCATCGACTTATGCGAAGAGAAAAGCAAAAATGGTAGCCGAATTTAAACTTGCAAATAATATGGAAAGCGTGGTCAAACTGACAAGGCGCGAAATAGCGATTTTAAAAGATATGGCCGATGGGCTTTCGCGCAGCGAGGTCGCATCCAACAGAAATATTTCGGTTAATACGATAAAAATGGCTGTCAGCATAATTTACAGCAAATTGGGCGTATCCAGCCTGCCCGAAGCCATTCGTACCGCAGTAGACATGAAAATTATCTAATAGATTCGCTTCCAATCGTTTTGAATCCGCAATTCAGCCAAACGTAAAAAAAGATTGTCCGCCTTGTAAGTTGGCGAACATAGTTTAGGGGATTCTGGTAACACAATTATTTTACTTTAGGAAATATCGAACATTGGGGAAGCCTTCAAAATGCTTATCGCAGGAATAGATTACCGCTTAGTAATGGAGTGCCGTAGCTTGGTATACATTATCGCCAACCGTTATGGTAAGTTGATGCATCATGTTCATAGGTTAGCATAAAAAAACTGCTTTGTCCCACAGTACGCATTCTATTTAAAAATCTCGTCTATAGCCTTAACCATAAGGCGTTCTAATTTCGTTTTCATTTCTTTTTTGGAAGCCATTTTTTTCATTGATTCAGGTTCCTGCTCTGCGAACAGATCAGCCACTTTCACATTGAGTGCTTTCGCAATACGGTTGATATTATTAGGGGATGGGAAACGGCGGTTAATCTCTATATTGCCTATAAAAGTAATAGAACAGCCTACTTTCTCAGCAAGAGTCATTTGGGAAATACCTTGAATTTCGCGGAATTTTTTCATATTTCTAGCCACTAAAAGGCGGCAATCGGTCATACAAGCCTCCGTCAGAGACATTTTATTCTCCTAAATGAGGCTATATATAAACAATAGCCTATATGCTTGACATTTCAAACATATAGGCTATAATAATCTTATGAAACAGAAAAACCTCCATTTTGGTGAATTGAGTGCCAAGAAATGACACCTGAGGACGGTAAAATGGGGGTGTTTGTTGAGGCTTCCCGTATGGTGAAGCTGATTTATTAAGGAGATATGGAGGTTTCTATGCGAAAAGAAATGTTTTTTTTAATTCTACTTTCAATTTTTTCAGCGAATACGCTTTTTGCTGTTGAACTGTGGAACGGATTTACTACAGAGATGACAAGAGAAGCGGTAATAAGTCGTGCAAGAACTACATTGGAACTAAATGAATATGAAGAATCATCTTCTGGAGGAAACTGGACTCAAGTAGATTTTAGGATTTTTGGTGTTAACAGGAGTAATAGAAGACATCTAAACGCTACTTTTCCTCCTTATGAATTAAGTTTGAAGTATATCGCTACAAATGAAATGCCTTTTAGTTCTGTAACTTTCTTTTTCCGTAATAACTTACTTTTTGCTGTATGGGTTTATCCAAGAATGTTTATTGAAGATTTTCTTCCAACTGCAATTAATAATTATGGACAAGTTACGGAAACATTCATTGAACAAGACCCAGGAATACCTGGGAATTCATTTGCTAATCCATGGCAACGAACATGGTATCGTTGGCGAACACAAGGAAAAATTATTTATACAAACGGAGGTATTTCAGGCGATCGGCGTGGTCATGCACCATTAATTATTTTCGAACAGAGAGCCATAGAAA
>Ga0209755_10004776_pt1 | contig 15811 bp, 15 predicted proteins | sample TergutCo191P1_FD_187301 | JGI IMG/M metagenome (GOLD analysis project Ga0209755, IMG submission 187301) | Cornitermes sp. P1 segment gut microbial communities from Petit-Saut dam, French Guiana - Co191P1 (SPAdes) (version 2) | ecosystem: Host-associated > Arthropoda: Insects > Digestive system... | reverse complement strand
AAATAAAGTGCGGCCAGCGCCCACTTTTTACAGCCTCGATATAGTTCACCTCGTCGTTTAGTAACCTTAACTGCCGCGTAAAAACCTGCCGCCCGACAAGGCGGTTAATTATCGCTACAGGGTCAAGAATAAAGGCGGTGTGTATCACTTCACCCACTCGGCGCATGTCGATTATGCTGTCGTCTCGAATAAGTCTGGCGCGTACAAGCTCTTCGTAAATGCGCACGACATTCTGTATACCAAAACCGTTCCCTCTGATTTCCTCCGCCCATCGAAGTAGCGCGAAAAAGTAACAGCCAAACATCCGTAAGCCCTCATGCGGAAAAGTTGCCTGTACATTCTCCGGAAGCGGGTCGTATCGCTGTTCGGGAATCGGAGCTACAGGTTGAGATGGTAAAACCGTTGGTGCCGCCGGGTCTTGCACGGCGCACATTTCCACCTCGGCTGAGCATTCGATTTCGCACACACGTATCTCATGCTCCGCGTCAGCGGCCGCTTTTTGCATATCGGATTTGCATTGTATGACTGCGGCAAGCTGTGTTTCTACGGTATCTGTCGGTTGCCGTAACCGCCTAAGCTCTTCAAGCTCTCGGCGCAGTTCTGCCGCCGTGTTTGCCAGTTCCCTAGTCGCTTGACTAGTGAGGTCTGAAACCTCATTTCGCGCACCCGATATAGCGGACGTAATGCCAGCTGTCAGACTTGTCAAAATGCCTGCTCCCTGTTGGACATTTTCCTTCACCGTTCGCACAGCCGCCGCCGCCCGCCGAATGCGCCCTATGACACCTACAGCGCTTATCAAAATGCTTCCTATCCCTATCATGTTTTTTCTCCTAATGTGTTATTCGAGCGACTTTGTTTATGCGCTTGTTGATCTCTGCTATTCTTGCCTCGTACTTTTCGCAAGAAGGCTCCATGTGGTTTTCCTGCTGCACCCTAAGCCAACAGGCGGGGTTTTCGATTATGAGTTCTTCCACCGCATAATCTATGACAAGCCCGTTGCCCCCTATGCGCAGGTAGCAGTCAAAGGCGCGTAACCTGTCGATTATATGAAGCCCCTCGGTGTGAATGTTTCCCTTCAATGAAAACTTATCCACATGATTTATTCTGCGAGAGAGCCGCGCCACATCCCCGCTTAATTCAGACACTTTTGCATCAATACTTTTTAGCGCGTCATTATCCTCAGACGTTTTGGTTTTTCTGGCTTTAAGCAGTTTTGAAAGATACCCGTTGTTGATTAAAGCACCGCCCAAAACGACAACGGCGATAGCGATTATTGACGGAATATTGCCGTCAAACATATCAAAGAATTCCAAAATTATCCCTCCCTTTGTGTTATTCAGGCCACTCTACTTCAAGCGGCCAGCTTTTTTGTTCCATCACCGCAAGCAAGGCGGCGATCTTCACTTTACGTTCGGCGGCAAATTCCGCGTTGATTTCAGCCTTTGCGATAACTACGGGCGTTTGCAATTCCTCAAGGCGGCGGTCAAGTTCACCGGCGTTATCGGCGGATATATGTTCATTGAATTCTTCTTGACTTATTTGCCCCGCCGCCAACAGTTCGGCAGAGGTCATGGGAAATAGCTCATCCCCTAAAATCTTGAAACCGTATGGCAGTTCTTCTAAACCCGCTTCAATGCGCTGTACCTGCGTCATCGGGATTATTTCTTCCCCGCTAATCCTGTACCCGATCGGCAGTTCTTCTAAGCCCGCTTCAATTCGTTGTACCTGCGTCATGAAAACAATTTGCCCATCGACTACCTTTGTACCTTCCTCCGGTTCATCCAGTCCGGCGATAATACGCTCCTGCGATGTCATGCGGCGCAGTTCATCGCCGTCACGTACATAACCGTCCGGCATAGGAAGCAAGCCAGCATCAATCAGATATGCGTTGCTTTTTCGATTCCAGTTTTCATCATAAAATTCAATTTTGTCAAAAGTGGAAACCGTTACATTTGGCGGTATAATTATTCGCTCATGCCCGTAATAAGGCGTGTTGAAAAAGTCAGCGGCAAAGTCCCCTGAGTGTTGACCGGTGATAACCCCGTTTAATACTGTAATAAAATGTTGTACTTTCATATTTTGCTCCTGTTAATTTATGCGGTACGCACCCACCTAAAGCAGGTGGTGTAGGGTTGCAGGTTGTTATGGGCGGGCGTAGGGTTGCTACCCGTTATTGATGTATGTACAGTGTTGGTCGTTACCGATACTCCCGCTGTTGATGCTGTGTTTGTGGTTCCTGAGTGATGATGATTGCCGTGCGTGTGTCCCGTATTAGTCGCATTGTGCCTTCCGTGAGCTCCCGTAGTGTTAGTCGAAAAGGGGTGACTATGGGTGGCAGTGGTTGCAGAAGCACGGGGTATCGACAGTTGATGACTGTGCAGTGGGGTAAAAGCTGCAGTAAGCGATACGCCAGATTGTCCCGCTGTTTCGTTTATGGGAAAGTTTCGATCTGATTGTCCGACACCGACAAGCACCCTGCCTGCCCCGAAAACCGTCCATGTCCCGCCGATAAAAAACGCGGGGCTTACATTTTCAACCGATTCATAGATCGAGCCGACATGGTATATTGCATCTAACAGATTATCTGGTATATACATACCCGGTGAATCATTTTGGTACAGCCCATCTAACCTTCGCTTAATCTCAGCGACAAGATCGTAAATATCAATCGACGCCCTGCTTGTGTCAGTCGGATGCACATGATTTTCTTGCGCGAATCTTGGCGAATCACCTATAGCGACCTCGCCGTCCATGAGCGGAAGAAGATCGGCTTCCCTATTACTCACATACTCTTTAGCCCGCTCAAACATATACGCCTCTCTTTCCATTCGCTCACGTCTCTCGGCGGCAATTTGTCTGTCGGTATAATTTTTCGCAATTAACGATATTTGCCCTACGGTAACTTTTCGCGTTGTCCCGTTTTCCTGATCTGTTGGTACATAATCAACAATCTCAGCACTATCCGCCAGCGGCAATTCACTGATTCTTACTCTCCCACTCATAACAACTCCTCAAGCGTCAACACATCCTGCGCGGGATTTATCGCGGTGATTATAAAATCCTGCGCTTTTGAAAACTCCCTTTCGTTTATTTTCATTTTAACACTGACGGTATCCAGCAGTTCAAAACCCGAAACATCCACACCTACAGGCAATGTTAAAACAGCCTTGATTGTCGCGTATCTATCTGACAGTAACTCGGCTAATCGCTGTGCATCCGCAAGACTTTCTAACGCGGTATCAAATGTTTTGTGAACAAGCCGCCTGTAAAGACGTACCGCCCTTCTTTCGCGCCCGGTATATAAATAACTTTTATATGAATCGCCCCGGAAATTGTAATTAATAGTGCAAGAAGAAAAAAACTTTTCCGAAGCCGGTTGCCATGTTTTTTCCGGCTTTCCGGTTATTTTCCACGATGGTATTTCGCGCTTACTGTAAGTAACGCCATACCTCCTTAGCGTAAACCTGCCATCCGCCTGTTGAATCATAAAAGCCATATCACTTTCAAGTGTTCGTTGTATTGATCCCCGCACGTCTCCGTCTCTTATCATTATGTTTATTCGTGGTGAAGTTGTGATGTACGCGGATGCCTCAGGAATATTCCAGTTTGAAGCGTCAAACTGTATGCCTGCTTTTTCTGTTGTCAGGTGGCGGATAATTTCACCGATGCGGTTTTCCCTGTAGCCTGTAATATCCGCTGTATCCGGGTCTCCGATAATTACATCATCTTCGTTATCAGGCTCTTGCCTTTCAATGATTATTAAATTATTTTCAACACGAAAGGCGATACGGTTTCCGTTCCTATCAAAAACCCCGTGAACTATTCCGATATGCGCGGCGGCAAGATATGTTGTATCATTGAGCTTCTGCAAGCCTACAGTTACTCTGCCGTAGACAACAGGGACAGTTTTTCCGATAGCCCTACTGTCAGCATCTATAACAATACCGGGGAACGTACCTTCGTCAATAATGTTACAGACAGGATCACTCATAGAACGCAGTCTGTCGGAAACTTTAATTGACAGTTTTTCAAACGATACCGCTTGCCAGTCCACATGCCCGTTTCTTATTGTTTTGAAGTCCTCATATTTTGGATTATTAATAATTGCTTTTTTTAGATATGCGGGTGTATTAAACAGATTCCATTTTTGGGCATCGTCAAAAAATCCGTCATTATTGATTAACGACAAATTAAAACTCTGGTTAAGCGAAATGCCGGATATATTATCCGATAGCCTAACGGATAAACTTGGAATCTCAAGCCGAACAGGTATTTTCTCAAGAATGTTGAACATTTTAAAAACGTTTCTTGATGGATTGCACGGGTCAAGCGCCGCCGATAAAAACCGCGTGAAAAAACCTGCCTGCGTTGCATAATCAGGGTAAAGCCACGGGTGCTTTGGCAACTTAATTCTTACAATTAAATCGCTGTCAATAAAAAGCGCAGGATGCACGGAGTTTAACAACCGCTCAAGCGTCAAAACACGGATAAGAAAAACCCTGAAAAATAAAACTATATTTGTTCCTGTAAAATTGTCGTAATATCCGCCCCATCGCGTCCAGTATGTATTTCGCGGATGCCTGTTTATGTCCAGATAATAAATATCATTTTCCCGTTTAATATCATTTGATGGCGTTGGATGAATGAGCGTGTCAATTTGCAAAAATATTTCTGCAAGGAAACGTATCATTAAAACGCCTCCTGAAACTCAAATCTTTTTGAATAAATAAATCTGGTTACGCCGCCCTCCATAGCTATTGTGCGCTGATTGCGCTCGATAGCATACAGTTTTGAATAAGGTAATTTGTATTTTTCTTCCGCGAGATCGATAAAGTACGGGTATCCTAATCCGATGTATTTGTATCCGGCGATAAGCTCCGCAACAGCGGTTTTATCCAGTTCATACCGTGAATCTAAATGAAGCGTTCTAAAATTATAACCACCAGCGCCAAGAATAACCTGACCTCCCATTGTAGTTCTCGGTCGGCTTGTGGTATTCCACCCCGGCTGTTTCGCTACTGATGTCCCGATGTTTATACCAATCCCCGCGCCGATGCGCCCGATGAAGCTCGCGTCTGTTTCAATAATTATTTTAACGGCGCGGATTACCCTGCCAAGAAGATACAAGCCGCTTCCAATAAACGACACTCTAAAGTACGCCCAACCTAAAGCTCCTATTTTTTTTCCTTCATTCGTAATTATATAGTCATCATTGTTGGTGACTAAATCAGACAAGTAGCCTATGCGGATGTTGAACACCGTGCCATCGGTGCCTGCTATTCCGATAGCGGAAATTAAAACACCTTCTTCAAAGGTAATTTCTATTTGCCCGTTGACTGCAAAGAAATCATCCAAGGCAGGACTAACAAGATCTGTCGGTGCGTCAGATTTTTGCACCACATCATTAAATAAAATTGTCACCCGCGCCCCCTATAAGTTTCCCGCTAACTGCAATTCATGAAGATCACCGCTCCGCGCCAATTCGTTAATTGCCGTTGCCAGAACCTGCCCGTCAAAAATTAAATTGAAAACCTGCGTTCCTCCGGAGTCGCCGGTCTGACCTGCGGGGGTGATGTCTATACGCTCGTTCGGGTTTACTCTAAGTCCAACACCGTCAACACGCGAGGTGGTATTTGGTACAATGAATCGCCCGCCTGTTTCAGCGGAGGGGATCATCGATTTTGCGATTACTGCCTTTTGCGCAGCGCCTTTCATGCCGATTCCGGCTGCTTTTATAAAATTCCCTGTTGAAAGCGCTTTTGTTATGCCCAATGCAGTATTAATCCCTGCCTGCACTAAAGCCATCATTCTTGACGCTACAAAGAATGCTCTATTCTCCCTGCTGGCAACGCCAAGCAACTTGCCAAACCCTCCAAAAAATATCGAAAAAGCTTTAAGCATATTGTTAGATGCTTCTTCTGCCTTCTGGACAGTTTCCTCTTGCAAAGCCTGAATCGCCTTTTGTACCGCGTACTCCACCGCTATTCTTTCGTCCCCGGTCAAGGTTTCCAGCTCCAAAAGCATCTGTTGTTTTTCCCTCAAAAAAGCGTATCGCTCTTCCCAATCTTCCGATTCAAGTTTCGCCCTTTGAACCAAAAATGATTTCATAATATTGATATTTATGTTTTTTTCTTGGTTTGCGGTGTATTCGATCTCGTTAAGCCGCTGCCTTAGATTTTCCCTTGTTTTCTCTGTCGCTTCTTCCATTGCCTCTACAACGGCCGCAGCGCCGCCCCATGCCAACTGTGTCAATGCAACATCTAAATCGGCTACTTCTTCTGCCATATAACTGAACATGGGAAAATTGATAGAATTAATCGTGTCGTCAAATTCCTCTGCCGAGTCTCTGGCGTTTCTGATAGCCAAATTTATGGCGGTTATTGCCGCCCCAGCCGCAAGCGCGGCACCTGCAAGTTTACCCAACCCCACACCGGATAATGCAAGAAAACCAGCCTTTACGCCTTTTGCTATTGTTTTGGCTGTGGTCAAGGCTCTTGTCACAAGTTTCAGATTTTTAATTGCGGCTACCATTGCCTTTATGTAAGTTGCACCTTTCATAACTGCCACGAATGCGGCAACACCACCGGCCGCGCTCGCTATCACCGGGGTAAGCTCCCTGACAGTACTCTTTACGCTTTGCACTCTCGCTTGAAATTCGCCAAACCTTTGAACTACATTTGTCGCTCTCACTACAATATTCGTGAGTGTGGGAAGTAATTGTGAGGTCAATTCTTGCGTTGTCGCCTGTGTCGCCGTTCGTAGTCTGTACATCGCGTCATTGAACTGCATGGCGGCCTCGGCGTTCTCGTTGGATACAACGCCAAGCTGCCGGGCTTCTTCCCGAAGTGCGTTAATGCCCTCCGCCCCTTGGTTTGCCGTTAGCACCATTTGCGCCCCGTTCCTGCCAAAAGCAGCCATAGCCAATTCAGCCGCCGCAAATTCGTTAGGCGCTCTGCTGATTGCATCCATCATCAACGTAAAAGCCTCTTCGTTGTTTTCTACAGCTTGCAGCTGCTCTAAAAGCTCGTAATAATTTTCTTTTAAGAATTTTGTCAGTTGCCCGGTTTCATTTCTTACGTCAATTACAGAGCGGTTCAAGCGGTTAAGCATATATTCGCCGTTTTCAACTCCGCTCATCCGCATGACGTAATCAAGTTCCTGAAATGCTTCAATGGACATGTTCACAGTTCTGGCGGAGTTTGCAAATCCGTTCGCAAGGTCGGCGTTTCTTTTTGCCAGAGCAACCATTCCGGCAGCAACCCCGGCAACTGCGACCGCGGCGGCTTTTAATGTTGTTTTCGCAGCCTGCACCGCTCTAGTTTTTCTTTCTTGCGCTTCTCTGGCGGCTTCGACATTATTTTCGAGGTTACGATGTTCCCTGGTCAATCTTTGCACTTCTTCCGATTGCGGAGAAAGCCCTGAACGGATAAGGCGCTCCATTTCCTCTTTGAGTTCCCGCTGCCGGTTCCTCAACTCGATGCTCTGTCTTTCCTGATCCGAACTCGCAGTCAAGAGTTCAACGGTTTCTTTTGCCGACCTTTCAAGTGCGGCGGCTTTCGCTTTTTCTTCCTCCGCGTGAGCTTTGGCGGCCACCGCGGCTGCTTCAGTTGCCTGCGTTGCCGCCTCTTGCCTTTCTTTAAGGTTTGTATACTCTGTTTGCAGTCGCTGTAATGATTCATCCTGCGGGTCAAGCCCCAATTTTATCAGGCGCTCGATTTCCCGCTGGTATGCGGACACTTGGGAGTTTAAGCTCTCGGTTTCCCTTCCGGTTGCCTGCATAGCAATGGCGGCCATATCTTGGCGCTCTATGAATCTGTCAATGGTTTCAGTTTTGAATTTTTCAGTGAACTTGGCTATTTTTGCTCTAGCGTTTTCTGACTGTTCACCGAGTGCCTTGAACTGGCGGGAGGCTTCATCAAAGTCTGCTTTAATGCGTAGTGATAGATTCGCCATTACATCACCCCCGCCTGTTTGTATGACATTCGTTGATTGTAATAACACACTTCATCAACCACATTATCAAAGCGCAAAACAAGCTGATGCATCCACGGCGGCCAGTTAGTCCACCCAGAAGCCAACGGATTACCGCATTTTTTTGTAGTGAGATAAAAGTTGTAGTAGTAAAGTAATTCATCAGTTATATACTCTCCAATCCTCGCGCTTGATACAGGCTTTTCTTCACCAGGCAGTATTACCGGCCACGGATCATCGCCCCCTTCGCTGCACGTCTTGCCTAGCAACAGCAGCTTTAATCCAATCGCTAGGCGCTCGATTCCCCCATTGTAAATTCATCCTTTTTCTGCGCGTACTTGTAGCAATCATTGGCTATCAGCGTGTGCATCTCGATGTTAAGTGAAAGAAAATCGTCCACAGTTTTTATTTCTTTTCCGTCACTCTCAAAGTTTTCAAAATGACTGAAACATTCACGGGCGAAGTATTCAAAATCCACCTTTGTCATGTTCGTCGAGAAATGCTCCATAAACGAATCAAGGAACCTGTCCATTTCCGCTTTGTCATTTTTCGCTATTTTTTCGAGTTTAATCCCTTCAAAAACAGAACTCTTTACGCGGGGCATAAATGTTTCATCCGGCAGAGGGAATCGAGCGAATACTACAGCGGCAGGTACTGGGTCTTTGCGATTTCCCAAAAAATCAAAAATGTATGTTTTTTCTTTTTCTCGTAGCGTCTTAAAACGTGCCATAACTTCTCCTTGATAAAAAGCCCCTACTAACTCGGAGGATATAAAGCTTTCGGGGCATATTGTTTATTCCGTTTTCGGGCGCTTATAAATTACAGCGTTCCCTTCACCCTTAGACCATGACAAGTCTTTTGACTGCGCATCGGTATTGCCGAGACTTAAGCTCATGCTGGATATAACAATGGGCGCGAACAACCAATTTTCGATCTGCCCCACCTCCGCGTTGGAATTGATGCAGATAAGGATGTGCGCAGGTTCATCGTTACGTGATGTCAATTTGTAAAGACCGGATGAATTATCCTCGATGATACAAAAGAATCGATTCACGATGTCAGTTGTAACGTCCGCAAATTCCTGAGTCTCATTGTCAAAACGGAAGAATCCGGCCATGCTTCCGGTCAGATTTACGATACCATCCAGTATCGTAGCACCCGGATCGCAATCGTCACCGACATCAACGACACCCTGCTCCACCTGCACGCTTGCGGTTGTTTTACAGAAACGTGCGGGGGCAAGGGGGTAAACGCGATCACCGGGTACCAGCGCTAACTGCTCACCGCTTGCCGGAGCGCGGAAAGGGAAGCCTTGATAAAACGGAATAGCGCTCCCTTCGCCTTTGTCGATAATGCGATACCACGTCCCAGCCTCGGTATGTGTGATGCCACCGCCGAAAGATATAATTTTGTCCTTGTCAAACGAATCGAAAAAGACCCATGCTTTTGAACCGGTAATTTTCATATACTACTCCTTACGCCTCACGGCGTTAGTTTTTCTGCCGCCAACGGCGACTATAATAACGGCAACTCCTCGGCCGTCTCAGGCGGCAAAGCCGTTGCTTCTTTTTGCTCTTTTATTTCTTGTATGACCTGCTCCGCCGCTTTTTTTGCCCGCCTCATTTTTTCGCAGTCGTTCAGTTTCGGAGTTTTGACATCAAGCCCTGCGGCCAATTTTTCTTTTGCTTCAGGCGTTGTCGCCCATAAGGTTTGTTTACTCATACTTCTCCTATATGCAGTCATCTAAAAAATCAACGGTAATTTCGGCAATTATCCGCAAAACACCGATATTGGGGCCTTGCGGCGTTGGATCAAAATAATCCGCTGTATTGACTGACGCACTGATTATTGGCGGCGGAATATCGCCGCAAACCGCCTTGAAAATCTTTTCCATGACAACCATTTGCGACTGTGAAACGGTTTCATGGTTTTTCTCCATGATGGAAACCCAAAGAATAACCGTAAATGTAAGGCGACCGTTTGATACCGAATGAGAATCCGGCAGCATGATTGTCCGGTTTTTCGGCACGGTAAACGGATCTGCCCAATAGGAGATAATATCCCCCATCTCGACAACCTCAGAGGAAAGGTGCTTTTTCAGCGTGTTAAACGCCGTCATAAATTCAACCTTCAAGTTTTTTCTCCGCTTCGTTTACCGCCCTTTGGAGCATTTCCTCTCCAACGGCGACAGCTTTTTGTTTGCCGCCCCACATCTTCCAGCCGTCATCAATGAGGTTGCGCTGGCGGGCAAAAGAAAATACTTTGCCGGAGCGGGAAACAGCATGACCACGGTAAAGACCTTTCAGGTAATTAAGACTTCCGGGTATTCCAATTCCCGCCCTTACAATATAGGCCGGTGTTTTTCCCTTTCTCCGGTGCAAGCCGATACTTTCCCTTGTCTTTCCGGTTTGGTCATCAAAGAGCTGGTTGAACCTGCGGTTTCTAAGGTAATCAGAAAATTCCCTTCCTACTTTTGCTACTGAACGGGCGGCAATATCCCTGATAAAAAATTCTTCTATCGGCTTGAGGCTGATATTCCCTTTTACCTCAGAGTTAATCATATCCGCCCTCCCCGATACGAGATAAAAATAGTTTTGCTTGAAATTGGCACATCAATTTCATACTGCGCTGTAATTGCTCCGCTACTTGTAAATTGTTTTATGCCTATGCTGCCGCCTGAACCGGCAAAGCGCCTGAGATTGGCGGATATGGTTTCGATTACCGCTTGCTGTAAATCATTGGGAACAGGATCATAACCCACGTTCCCCTCAAAAAGAACCACGTCATACCCGTTTGGAAATTGCCCATGATAAAGGCGGATAATTCCCGCACTAATTTTGGTGCCATATTGATCGTCAAGCAGATTATTGTCACTGGGGAAAATGCGCCCTTCGTCAACGCAGATACGAACAATGTTGTTGACAGGATAACTTGGCAAAATCAATTCTCTGCCGCCGCGACCATCCATTTTTAAGGATACATCGCGGGCAGCAAGGAAACGCCCGGCGAACTTCTCGGCCTGCGCTGATGCCGCTGAAAGGAGAAATTCAACTAATTCCTTACGGTCATCATCAAGGTTTAAGACCGCCTTGACTTGTTCCCATGTGACAAGATCGCCGGTTGCCATTTTTATGTACCGCTTGAAGATGAGGGCGGTGCCGCGCTTCCTCCCGGAAGGCGCAATACCTGAATTGCTTCATCAATCAACAGCCTGCCATCGGTGCGCTGCATTCCCCTGAAACCGATAAAGCCGTTTGCGGCATACAGTTCGTCAAGCCGCTGGATGGTAAAGCCGCGCCGGTCATGGATGCGGTAGCGCTTGAAGTCGCCCAGAGCAATCGGCTTTTCTCCGCCTGCTATGTCAGGCATGAAACTGGACAGCACAACGTTTCTGCCTAAGATAGTTCCAATGGGGCCGTTAGAAGCGGGAGTGTTGAACGGTCTATATAAAAACTGCCCGGCACCATCTTTAAGCAGCATGATTTCTACAAGCGTATTTGTGTTCATCATCCAGCTTGCGTTGATAAAGTACCCGGAGTTCAATGCCGCAAACAAAGCCAGCAAATCCGCATACTCTACTTTGGCACCTTTCGCCGGAACGGTTTTGCAATCCAGAAGGAAGCCGCGGGGTTTTTTATTACCATCGCCTTTGACATAGGCTTCTTCCATCGCCAAACCGTTGGAGTAGGCGAAAGCGTCTATAAGCCACGCCTCCAGATTGTAGGTGTTATCTTGCAGCAGCTCCTCGGAAACTCTGACTATGCGCCCAAGTTTATGCGCCTCCATAAGCTTCCTGGAGAATTCTGCTTCGCTTTCAATATACTTGCCGCCTTCTTCTATCCAGTTGGATTCACCGTGGTTGTCGGCAATGGGGATGTTGCGGTCAAGGGCGGACATCTGAACATCGGCAAGGTTCCGCATAACAAACTGCTCCCGCTCCCTTTCAAGGATGCGGTCTTCCCACTCCTGCGGGATAAGGTAGCCTCCTGTGTCCCCGCCTCCGGTAATACCGCTGGTCATTGCCCGCAAATGCGCCCTGTTGCCGGTACGCATATACGCAAGCACAGCCTCACGGTTTTCTTCCCGTTGAGCTTCGCCTGTAGCAGGCGTGGATTCACCGCTCCGCGTTTCCGGCTCAATCCCTTCATGGGTGCGAATGATGGCTTTTTCGGTTTCAATCTGTCCTGCAAGGGCGCGTATCTCGGTTTCGATAGCCGCGACTTTACAGGCATCCGGGGATTGTTCGCCCTGCGCTCCACGAAGCTGTTTTACCAGTTCGTTAAAACGCTGCTGAAGCTGTCGTAATTTATCCATTCTGTTCTCCTTCTGTCATCCCGACAGTAGTTAGATGTTATAAATAGCCGCCATGCTGCCTCACGGCATGAGGCGGCTATGATAAACGCCTAAGCGCCTATTTTCTGTTCCGGGAACTCATGAATGAGTTCATCAATTTTTCGTTTCGTTTCCTCCCGTTTCTGTTCCGCATCTTCAAACTCTTTGATAATGCTTTCGGCATCGCGGAGAGAAACGCCCGTATCCTGATAGGCCGCGTAAGTAACCGGAGAAAAATCAACGATGCGGTTAAACTTCTTTATGACACGCTTGTATACGCGCTTGCCGTTTTCAACGCTCCGCTCCTCGGTATAGCCTTCGCGGCTCAAATAAAAGCCGAAAGACATTTTGTCAACAAGCCCGGCACGGATCGCCTCGATGCCGTCACGCCCCCATGAGGTTCCTCCGGCATCGGCCTCAATATGGACGCCGTAAGAATCTTCCCTTGCGGTCAAGGTGTTGTTTTTACGAGCGGCCATCGGCTTGGCGGCGTCATGGTTCCACAGCAGGACTTGCTCCGCCCGCAATAACGCATCGCGGGCCGCCCCTGCCTCAATAATTTCTACCCAGCGGAATGCCTCGTTTTCGTAAAGCACGGTTTCACGGTTATAAACAATCGCCGTGCCTTTCAGTCTGTACGATGGCGCTCCGTCCTCCGCCCTGATTTCTTCAATCATGCCCTGTCCGCATGGGACAGACCGGCGCAGCAATTCGTCTTTATTCATGGCCTTCTCCTCTTTTCTGTTCAAGTTCTCCCTTTCCCGCAATGTAAACCGGAAAGCGGTAGGTTTTCCCAAGCCCGTTCGGCAATGGGTTCATATCTTCTTTTTCACGGATTTCATCCACATTAAAAAAGCCGTGCATCAAGCCGATTGAATACGCCTCATAGCGGGCTTTGGTGTTCCCGCGCATAAGGCTGTCTATTTCAAACTTTACATACAGGCGGCTTCTTTCTTCCTCGGTAAATATCTTGGCGTTTAACGCCTGCTCCCATCGGATAGCCCACGGGCGGAAAAGGTACACTATCGCCTCGATGCCCTGCTCCTCGATATTGGAAAATGTCGCTTTCTCAAGGTCGCCTATGAGGTGCGGCGGTACGCCGTGGATCCTTGCCATTTCAGTAGCCGTAAATTTTCGGCTTTCAATGAATTGAATATCCTCAAGCGGCATACCAAGTTTGCTGTATTTCATCCCCTCCTCAAGGATTATCACGCCGTGGGATTTTTGAAGGCCCTGATATTTTTCAGCCATAGAACTTTTCAGGCGATAATAAGCATCGTCCGACATTTTCTGCGGATGCTCCATAAACCCGCCGATATTTGTCCCCTGCCCGAAGAACCTTGCCCCGAATTCCTCTATGGCCATGCCAAGTCCGAAATTCTGCCGGAAAACCTGCACCGGCGAAAAAGAATTGATGCCGTCAAAGCCGATGCCGGGTACGTGCAGTATTTTCCACGCGGGAAGGACTGTATTTGAGTCCGCAAAACGGTATTTTATCGGCCCGTCTTTTTCCTCGCGGAACGGAAAGCAGACTCCGGGCGGGATAGGCCAGATTTCGGCGACATTGCCCTTGCGGTCAAAAACAAGCTCGGCAAAAGCGGCACCCCGATTGGATATTTGAGCCTGCATCGCCTCAACGAAGGAAAACGCCGTCATGTCGGAATTGGGCTGGTCGTGCAAAAGGCGCGATGCAGGGTGATCTTTCTTGCGGTATTTCCCGTTGGCGGTTTTTTCGTAAATATGAATGGGGAGGGACGCCAATGTAGTCGCTATCAGGCGGACGCAGGCGAAATGCGCGGAAAGGCTCACGGCGTTTTTTTCGGATACAGCGGGGCCAGCAAAAGAACTGCCCCCGAAAAACCCGCCGGAAGTGACCGGAATGGGCGCTGTCGCTTTGCGTTGCCACGGCCATCTCATACCGACAGCACCCCCCGGTCTTCGTAAACACTTTTCGCGGCGGACATTTGAAGGCTCGCCCGTCCAAGCGACATGATATTCGCGACCACGCCGTCAATTCGCTTGCCGGTACTGCCACGACGGGGCTTCATGGGCATAACGTTCCCCTGACGGTCAGATTTCATTTCGATACATGACATCATCCAGCGCATTACGGGGTTATTGCCGTGCGCCATCTCTTGTGACAGTACGCGTTTTTCAAAGCTGTCACACATCGGGGACATCATCCGGTATCCTTGCTGTATTGGCAGCATATTGATTCCGGCAGTGGTAAGGTGGTTTACAATTTCCTGCGCGTGGAACGGGTCAAAGCAGAATTCTCTTATCTCATACGTTGCCGCCATGTTCAAAATGTCCTGTTCAATCCAGTCATAATCAATCACGTTTCCGGGCGTTGCGATAATAAACCCTTCATCAATCCATGCGCGGTACGGAACTTTATCAATGTCCTCTTTTTCCTGAATTAATTCTTCCGGAATGTAAAAGCGATAAATGTGCTTGTACGGCTCCCTCTCATTCTGCGGGGGAAAGGAAAGGCTTAACGCACTTATGTCCTGCGTTGACGACAAGTCCATTCCGCCGTAGCATGGTCGACCTGAAAGTTCACTCTCGGTATATTTTTGCTTGCCGCATTTTTCCCAATCGGCAAATGAAATCCATCCCATTACATTCTTGCACCAGATGTTAAGCCGCTTTGTTTTTACATTCATGATTTTTGTGGTGCTGCTTGCGGCAAGGTTTATTTGCTCTGTAAGGCGGGCTTCGTCAACCGATACACCAAGGTTAGGATTTGCCTTTACCCATACCTTCGGATTTTTCCAGTCGTCATTTTCATCAAGCGTGTAGATAATGCCGAAGTAATTGTCAACAGGCGGTATGCTTCCTTCCAGCATTTTTTTTAGGTGCTCATGTTCCTCAAAACACGGCCCTATATAGTTTGTCCCCGCTGTTGTAATAATTACAATAAGCGGCTGTTTACGCGCCCCCATGCCGCTTTCAATTACATCAATCAGTCCGGCATCAGGGTGGGCGTGGTATTCGTCAATCACCGCAAAAGACGGATTTAAACCGTCCTCGGTTTTACTGTCACGCCCCAGCGGGCGCATAATAGCGGCGGTTTTAGGAACGACAATATGCTTTTTGGTTTTGTAAGTCTGCGCAAGTTCTTTGAGTGTTGCATTGCGCCGGATTTGCCGCTCCGCTTCCTCCCATGTGATAGCCGCCTGCTGCTGTTTTGTCGCCGCGAAATAAATTTCAGGGCCTACTTCACGCGGGCTGTCGGCAAAAAAGTGGTAATTCGCCAGAGCCGCAGCAAGGCTTGACTTGCCGTTCTTCCGTGCCACTTCGATATAGGCGCGGGTAAAACGCCTGAAGCCGTCCTTGTTGCGCCAGCCTTCCATCTGCCAGATAAGGAACTGCTGCCACGGCTGGAGTTTGAGCTTAATGTCAGGGTGCAAAGCGCGGTTTGCGAATTCGCCTTTGGTGTGCTCAAGGAGATGTATGAAATCTATCGCCCGTTTTGCCGCACTTGCGTCAAAGCGGTACGGGAAAT
>Ga0209755_10004775_pt1 | contig 15811 bp, 8 predicted proteins | sample TergutCo191P1_FD_187301 | JGI IMG/M metagenome (GOLD analysis project Ga0209755, IMG submission 187301) | Cornitermes sp. P1 segment gut microbial communities from Petit-Saut dam, French Guiana - Co191P1 (SPAdes) (version 2) | ecosystem: Host-associated > Arthropoda: Insects > Digestive system >... | reverse complement strand
GCATCGGTCGTGGAAACAACACGCCAAACCCATCGTAGCGCGAAAACGCGAAGAAATCCTCCAATAAATTGCCTGTTTTCACTAAGGCAAACTTGGTGTTGTCTAACACGCGGGAATAAAAACGCCCCGGGTTGTTGCGAATTTCGGTGAGGTGCAAATAGCGGTTGCTCAGGTCTAAAACGGCGTCCCAGTTGCCACGCGTGGCGTTGGCCTCGATGCGGCTGTGGAGCCAGCGGAGTCTTAGTTCGGTGTTGGCTATCGCAATTGCGGACATGGTGAGAAATAGAACGAGAACAATCGCCAAAATCCACCCCCGCCCCTTTGGGGCACCCCCGCCAGCGGGGGATATTGGTAGGGGCGTATTGCAATACGCCCCTACATGCGGTTTATTTTGTTCTGTGACAGAATTGTTTACGGGCATTCCCATTGTGTAATCATTTCATTGATCATCTCAATCATTTCTGGGTCGCGCTCGAGTTCGAGTGCACGTCTGAGCCCCTCGCAGGCGGCATTTGTATAACCACCAGCGATGAAAAGCAATTGCGCTCTCATCATGTGATACCCTGGCTCGTTTGGATTGATGGCGATACATTGGTCGAAAAGTTCCAACGCGCGGCGCGGGTTGTTCAAATTCCACCAATAGATATTCCCCAAAGTCATGTAAACAAAGGTTGAGTTTGCGGCTACACCGTTCTCAATGAATGCGTTGAGCATATTTACAGTGTTTTGTGTAGCCTCAGCGCGCTGTTCATCGGTGGTGAGCATCGGCGAATTCATTTGGTCTGAATAAACCAATGCCATACCGAGCAAGAAATGTGCATTCACAAATGCGTCATTAATAGACGTTTGTAGCGATTGCAAGGTGTCTGTTGCGCGTTGCCAACGGTCTTTTCTGTCTTCTTCTGGCGAAAGCGGTTCTACAAAGAAACCTTCTACACGTGGCTCAGTAAGAATGAGTTGTGCGGCAGAAAGGGCGTTTCTGGCTGCGATTCCTGTTGGGTCATTGCGTTCGGTGATGCTAATGATACCGGTTTCGTCGTTCATGGTAACTTGTGGTTGTGCGAAACCTGCGGTTGTGAACAGGGTAATGAATGCGAAAGAAAAAATTAATCGTTTCATAATGTGTTTTTTTTTATTTGTAGAGACGTGGCGCGCCCCGTCTTTACGGTATGTGTTGTTATTTATTTATTGGTTTGTGGGGACATCGCCGAGGCGGACGGTTTCGCTCATTGCGGATGCGAATCCTCTGCCGCTCACGCGTGTTGGTGTTAGCGAGAAATCTGGGTTTAGGGAAACGGTTTCGGGCATATCCACAAGCCATTGGCCGTTGATTTTGCTAAGGTTTAGGCGACGTTCGACATCGTCGTCGAGGGTATAAAACACGACGGCACGTGTGCGCAAGATTTCGCTGTTTGTGATTCGAAAGCGTGTAAAACGGTTTTCTTGAGCGTATGGGTTCCATTGAAACGCCAAGGCACGCGCATTGATGTTTTCGTGTGTGATACGTGTTGAAACCGCTCGTGCGGCATCGAAATCATTTTCCACAAAAAAACTGTGTAAAAATGTGCTTGCTGTGCGATTTACGGTGCGTTGTTCGCTGCAGGATGTGAATAGCAACGCTGCGCCGAGTAAACAAATGATGTAGATTTTTTTCATTGTTTTTTTGTCATTTTTGTTCGACAGCACAAAGATACGAATTTTTTTTGGGAAATGCAAATTTTTTTTATCTTGACAAAATCAACTTGAACTCCTCAATATTTATAACCTTTACGTAAGGAAAACTGATGTCTTTCAAAATGTTGAAATGCTTGTCGTTTGTAACAATGTAATCGGCACCGCCGTTCAATGCACAATCCACAAATTTATTGTCGTCAGGATCTGCAAAAATTAGATTCCATTTGTAGTGCGGCGTTGTTGGCAAAAAATTATCCGCATTTGCGATTGTATTTATTACGCTTTCGCTAATCTCAACGGAATAAAATCTTGCTATTAGCTCACCGTATTCTTCAAGTACTTCGGTGCTACAGCATAGTGTGATTTTTCCAGTTTCAAAAGCCTCCCAAATCCAATAATGAGGGGAGTCCTCAAAGATCGCGGGCAATAGACAGTTGGTGTCTAATACGATTTTCATTTGGACGAAATGCGATTGTGTCCGTACATGATTTCGTCCATCTTTGCGCTGTCGAGTTGATTTTCTTTCCAAAACTCACGTGTTTGCACTTTCAGTTTATCACGGTAGTAGTTGAAAAGTACAGACTGCATTTCTTTCAACCCTTCTTCGCGCTTGTTGTAGGCGAACAAGTGCAACAAATGTTGTTGCGTTTCGTTTAACGGCGTATGTGTCATTGTTGTTTCCATTTGTGTGTAATTTTTTGCAAAGGTACGGTTTTTTTTTGGTTTTGGCAAATTTTTTTTAAAATATTCAACGCGTTGAAGAATTTTCCAGAAAAATTTTGAATTGATTGAAAAATTTACTATCTTTGTGGTGTTCAAAACATCACAATTATGCTTACAAGAGATCTCGAAAAAGCTGTTGAAAAAGCCATAAAACCAGGGAAAGCCGTGATTTTATATGGCGCACGACGTGTTGGAAAAACCGTTTTGATGGAAAACATCGTCAAAAACTATGCAGGAAACACCAAATTGCTCAGTGGCGAAGATTTTTCTACGCAGGACTTGTTCAAAGAACGCACCGTAAATCACTACCGTCAGATTTTGGCAGGCATAGATTTGCTCGTTATTGACGAGGCGCAAAACATCCCCGACATTGGCCAGGTCATAAAATTTATCACCGACCAAGTGAAGGAAATCGCCGTGTTGGCGTCGGGTTCTTCGTCGTTTGATTTGCAAAACCAAGTGGGCGAGCCTTTGGTTGGTCGAGCGTCAACCTTTCATTTGTACCCGTTTTCGTTGCAGGAACTTTCGCAGCACGAAAACCGTTTAGATACCGTTCAACGCCTTGACGAACGCTTGGTTTATGGGATGTATCCCGAACTTTCGTTCATCTCTGATTTTCAAGACAAACAAAACTATTTGCACGACATTGCAGTGTCGTATTTGCTAAAAGATATTTTGGCGATTGATGGCATTAAAAACTCGTCCAAAATGCGGGACTTGCTCCGTTTGATTGCGTTTCAAGTGGGGAGTGTGGTGTCTTACGACGAATTGGCCAGACAGCTGTCGTTGAGCAGAAACACGGTTGAAAAATATTTGGATTTGCTTACCAAAACCTTTGTTGTTTATCGACTTCCTGCGTTTGCGCGGAACCATCGCAAAGAGGTGACCAAAGCGGGCAAATGGTTTTTTACGGACAATGGTATTCGCAACGCGTTGATTGGGGATTTTCGTCCGGTTTCGTTGCGCCAAGATGTGGGTCTTTTGTGGGAAAATTTTGTGATTACTGAGCGTATGAAAATGGCGTCGAATCAGCGAAAAATCGTGCAGTTTTATTTTTGGCGATCGTATGGCGGGCAAGAGATCGATTTGATTGAAGAGGAAAACGCGACATTGCGTGCGTTTGAGAGCAAATGGACGGCCAAAAACGTCAAGGTTCCGACGATTTTCAGAGAGGCTTATGCGGATGTTGCGTTTGAGCAAGTTAGTAAGGGGAATTTTTTGGGGGTGTTGACGTGATAACATAGGGCGTTGCCCTATGTTAGTGATTGCAGGGCGTTGCCCTGCTGTTTCGGGGGGATTTGCCCCGAAGGGGCATAATCAATAGCGTGGGGCAACGCCCTACGCTAATTGGGGTGGAAAAAAAATATAAATTTATACAATATCCAACAATTAAAAACAACAATCTGGTTTTCAATGGGGATTGCGGGGGGTAAAGTTGGAAACAAACAGCCTTTTGTTGACAACTTTCAAAAAAAACTTGTGTATTTCGGAAAATTGTAGTATCTTTGTGCGTGAATATACGCGTGCGCGCATGATTATTATTACCACGAATGAATACAGAGGCATACATAGTTCCATCATAATACACAATAGCAGATCCCTCGTCGCTACGCTCCTTCGGGATGACAATAGGAGGCTCGGGACAGCAACAAAACACATTACAGGAAAGAAAACAAATTACAAAAAAACAAAAAAAATAAATGTCATGAAAAAGATTTTATTACTCATCGTAGCTTTCGCTTTCTTTGGACTCTTTATGATAGAGGACGCTACAGCGAACAATGTTAGAATTACTTCAGCTCCGACGCTTCACTACCGCGATCATCCGCAGCATGGTGGACCAGGAACTGTTTACATCCGTTTCCCGCTCCGTTGGGAGAACTCTTGGCGCTCAAACCGCCCACGCAATTGGGACGGCGTATGGGTGTTTGTAAAGGCTTGGGACGGTAACCGTTGGACACACGTGTATTTGCACGCAGATTCTACTCGCCACCATTTTGGCCGTGGCGCAGGTCCAAACCATCAGTTGGTTACTGCTGACTGCCGTTTGGGCGTTCAGATGCAGATTGAGAACGATGCGATTGCGAACCGTATGGTGATTGAGCCGGGCCGTTCGATGGTGCAAATGCTTGGCCAAAGCGATACTGAACCGTGGGTGATTGGGGTTACAGGCGTTTTTATTCACCGCAGAGGAACGGGCCGTGGAACGGTTGACCTTCGCCAGGTGAACTTGCTTTGGAACTATGCCGCACAAGGCTTTTTTGATGACGATGAATTGGCGGTAAAAGTATTTGCTCTTGAAATGGTGTTTATCCCAGAAGGTGCCTTCTATTTGGGCGGTGCTGGAACCGAGCGTGGATCGTTTACACGCAACGGCGCTATCGCAGGATTCCCGTTTAGAGTGACGAGTGAAAATCAAATTCAGTTGGCGAACGATGATAACCCAAATACCTTATGGGTAACGGGTGCAACTGCACAGCGTCGTGACCCTTCTACGGGCATCACGAATATCCCAGCGGCTTTCCCAAAAGGCTTTAGAGCATTTTGGATTATGAAACACGATTTGACCCAAGAAGGTTATGCGCAGTTTTTGAATGCGTTGAACTTCCCACAACAACAAGCACACATTGGATCGAGAACAGGTCAAGCGTTGGGTACAAACCTTACGGCAACCTTGGTGGGACAAAATCCAGTGACAAATACTGCTTGGAGTGGCGGACAAAACATTCACCGTCAACGTAACTTTTTGGTGCAAACAGCAACTGAACCACAGCGTCAATTTGGTGTGAGAGGTCGAAATACAGCAGTCAATGCTGCGGGCACATGGCACACAGCAGTGGCTACGGTTCCACGTACAAACGCTCCAGTAACGCCACCAACGGGTGCAGCATTTGCACAGGACATTCCAGATACACGCAGTATTGATGGTCAAGATTTGGCGATGAATAATTTGTCGTGGTTTAACGTTTTGGCTTTTGCGGAGTGGTCTGGCTTGCGTCCGATGACGGAAATGGAGTTTGAGAAGGCTGCACGTGGTTTTGCGCAACCGGTACCGAACGAGTTCCCATGGGGCAGTATCCTTGTAAACGCATCGGGTATTGGTCGTGCTGGACTTTTCTGGCAGAATGATGCCTTTACACGAACGGCTGCTTGGATGGAAGTTACGGTTACGCATCCTGCGTTTGGTTTGGCGCATCCACTTACGGGTGATGAGCATTTTCACCCACAAATGAATATGTTGGCTGTTTTCCACGGATGGATTCGCTCGGCTACAGGTTCAGAATCTGGTTTTGTTACACAAAATCATGCGGTGAGAGTTTCAGCGTGGCGTGTAGGAGCGTTTGCGAATGATAGTTCAACGCGTCAAAGTTCTGGTGCCTCGTATTGGGGTGTTATGAATATGGCGGATTTAACGAATATTATGGTTATTAATGCTACAGAGTCTGGAGCTCACGGGTTTAGAGGTTCTCACGGTACGGGTAACCTGCGTTTGAGCGGTGACCCGCATCCAAGAGGTGCTGGTTTCCCAGGCGGTTGTGTATGGCCGGTAGCGGTTGGTACATGGTTCCCGAGAGGTGTTACTATGATGCTTAGCCGTCAAGTAGATAGAGGTGGTAGTACTTCGGCTACTGCATCTACAAGAACAACGCACAATACCAACCAACATAACGCATCTATTGCAGAATTAAGAGGAAACTATCTTTCAGTAGATATTAACTCAGCAATGATTAGTGACCGTTTTGGCTCAACACGCGTAGCGCAAGCTGGTGTTAATCAGTGGAATAACCAAATGCACTTCATTGATCCAAGTGTTCGCTTAGTTCGCACACAAGGTTGGTTATTGCCTGGTACGCCTGAGGCTGCTGCTGTTGGTGGTGGTGGTTCTGGGTCGTAATCAGAATAGTAAGGGGATTCCCGCCTTCGCGGGAATGACACCATAAAAACATGCAATTTGTAGAGACAAGGCATGCCTTGTCTCTACGGGGTGCGGAACATGACACTGGTATGGGGTGCATAATAGAAATAAAAGAAAAAACAAAAAAAAACAATGAACACGACATTGAATAGCAGAGCAGAGATGGATAGGCTTAATGCCTTGGGATTGATGATGCCAAGGGAGGCCTGGGAAAAGGGGTATGACCAGGAGCCTGCCTGCGATTCGGATTGGTTGACACCTGAGGTGATGGCGATGTTGGACGAGAGGGTGGCGGCTATAGAGAATGGTACAGCAGAGTTGATACCGTTTGAGGAGTCAATGGAAAACCTAAGACAGTACGCACAGCTCAGAAAAGAGCGCAAAGAAGTGCTGGAGTATGTATAAGCTCGCACGTGACAAAAAGGCGGAAGACCAGGCCAAAGAGATTTATGACTATTATGAGGATTGTAGAGAAGGATTGGGTGATGAGTTTTTTAAAGAGCTTGAAGAACGAACAGAAAGCATACTTGTTAGATTTCCAAAAATAGTGCCCATAGCATATGCCAACAGACGACGGCTTACACTAAAAAGATTTCCACATTATGTAGTGTTCATTATAGACGAGACAAAGAAAGAAGTACAAGTTATAGCAATTATACATTCTAAACGGAATTATATGCCGTAACTTATTATAGTAAAGATTAGAGAATTTGAAACGAATTAGTACGATATCATTTCGATGGATTGCAGTGGCGGGGTTGATGTTCCTTGTATTGGGGGTGTTGGCGCAGGTTGTTGTGTCTGGTGATTTGTATCGTGCGGTCACTTCGACTCCGCTCAGTGACCGGTCTATGCTCAGTGACCGGGCGGAGGCTCAGCCTGCGATGACCGAGGTCGTTGAGCGGAGCCGAAACGCCGAGGTGACGGTGTTTGAACATCATGCGGTGCCGGATACGGTTGGCACGGACGAGACGTCCGCGCCAGCGTTTTTTGCGCCTGCGGTCACTTCGACTCCGCTCAGTGACCAGTCCGCGCCAGCGGGTGTGGCACCAATGATGGTGGGTGTTGCGCCGATGTCGGGTGAGGCGACGGATGATGATTGGTGTGGGTGTAATGCTTTGACGGGGGCGGCGTTTGTGGATTGTATGGCGGCGTGTGTGAATATGCCGTTTAGGGGTGGCCGAGGCAATGGTGTTGCTTTGGGCGTTTCTCGTATGAATAGGGATAGTTTGACGAATATTCATCGCGGTGGTCGCGGTGGTGGTTTTGCAACGGCTGAAAGCGTTTTGCCGGATACGGTTGTGATTCCAAGTTTGGGACGATTTTTCGGCGGTCGAGGGGATGGTTTTGCAGGAATGCTTGCTGTTCCGACCGATACAAATAATGTTAATATGCAACAATCGCGCTTTGCCGGAGGCAGGGGCGATGGTTTTGCATTTGCTGCTCAGGATGTTTCGGGCGATACCGTGAACTTGCAACAAGCGCGTTTTGCTGGTGGTCGAGGCGACGGATTCGCGTTTGAGGCGATGGATATGTCGGGCGACACGGTGAATATGCAACAGGCGCGTTTTGCTGGCGGCCGTGGGGATGGTTTTGCGTTTGAGGCGATGGACCGTTCGGGCGACACGGTAAATATGCAACAAGCGCGTTTTGCTGGTGGTCGTGGCGATGGTTTTGCGTTTGAAGGCCAAGACCGTTCGGGCGACACGGTGAATATGCAACAGGCGCGTTTTGCGGGTGGTCGTGGCGATGGTTTTGCTACGGAAAGTTCTGAGTTGACGAATTTTATGAATTTGGCACGCTTTTTGGGCGGCCGAGGCGATGGTTTTGCGGTTGAAGTGGGTGGCGACTCGATTGTGGGTGGCGACATTTTCTTTGGTGGCCGTGGGGATGGTTTTGCGATGATCTTGGGCGGCGACCCGTTGACGAGCGTTAACGATATGTTTGTGGGTGGTCGTGGCGACGGTTTTGCGATGGCGAGACGCGTGGTTGAAGATGCTCGCTTGCCGTTGTTCTTGGGCGGTCGTGGCGATGGTTTTGCCAGAAACGACACGATTCAAGAAGACACGGTTCGCGTGCGTATAGACTCTATTTCGCCGATGTTCCCATCTTCGCTGACGGCTTGCCGTGGCGAACAGTTGATTTTTATGGCGGGTGGCGACAATTTGGGGCCAAACCCAACCTTCCAATGGTTTGTGGATGGGCAGCCGATTATGGGTGCTACGGGTGCAACCTTTACAACAAGTGCGATAACGAATGGCCAAACGGTTCGCGTTCAGGCGATTTCTTCGGCACCTGGGGTGCATCGCAACCCGGTGAATTCGCGTGTGGAAACGATACGCGTGGTTGAGGCGGTTGAGATTCCGACACAGATTTGGTCGGATCATATGTTTATTGCCGGTGTGGATACCGTGTTTGTTTGTGCGGACGACACCGTTATTAATTTCTTTGGTGCCGCTACGGCGGAATTGGATGAGCCAAGGTTTGAGTGGCGTTTGAATGGCGTACTTGTAGGAACAGGTACGGATTTGTCGTTAACGTTGGCGCAGTTGCGCAACGGAGATTCGCTCGTGCGTTGGGTGTATTCGTCGTTGCGTTGCCCGTGCTCATTCCCGGCGCGTTCGCAAACGTTGCATATTCGTGTAACGAATCTTCCGATCATTAGCACGAGTCCGGATGTGACGGTGTATTTTGGCAATACAACCGAGATTTCGGTGATGTATGATGATCCACATTCTACGGTACGTTGGACGCCAAACAGTTGGTTGGATGCTGATGATCGTGCGACGGTGGTTTCAAGACCTTCGGTATCGACCACGTATCATGTTGAAGTGACGAACTCGGGGTTCTGTACGGCAAGAGATTCGGTTTTTGTACGTGTAACCTATCGTCCGATTATTCGTGAAAACGCAGGTCCGGGCGAGGTGTGTGAAAACGATCAGGTGGCGTTCCAGGTGGGGTATTATGGTGGCCAAAGTGTACAATTCCAGTGGCAGGGCCGTCCACGTTCGACAGCGCCTTGGGAGAATTTGTACGATGCCACGCTTGAGCGCGAGTCGTTCTTTATGGGAACGAATACGTCGAGACTATTGGTTGGTCGCGATATGGATAACCACGCGAACATTATGTTGTGGTTGCCTGTTTCGAGCGAGTTGGACGGTTGGGAATTCCGCGTGCGTATGTGGTCTTTGGGTCACGATTACGATCCAAACGATATTGTGTATTCGGATCAGGTTCCGGGTGGTGCGTCTGCAACGTTGACGTTCTTGCCAGCGACGCCTGTGAATCCAATTGTTGCGCATTTGGGTGCAGCAGAGCGCATTTGTATTGGCGAATATTCGTGGTTTAGATTGGCGAGTTACGACACGATGTGTAATAGAGCGACCTTCAACTGGGCGATCAATGGTGTTCCAGTGCCGGGTGCACACTCGCGCGAGTTTGGTATCAATACTTTGCGCGAAGGCGACAGCGTTTCGTTGCAGGTGCGTACAGACTTTAGATGTCCAGCGGCTGTTCCAGAACTTTCGAACAGTTTGGGTATTCACGCGCATCCGCATGTAGGTGTTCGCGCAGGAACAAGTTGGGGCCCGGCTTTGACGGTGAGTTTCCCAGCCGGTTTAGACACCGTGTTGCAGGCTTGGATGACTGACGGTAGCGATGCGATCAGTTATGCGTGGCGTCCAACGGATCGCATTGAAGGCGACCCGAACCAGCGCCGTGTGCAGATTTCGCCGTTGTTGGAGCCTACAATGTATTTTGTTTCGGCAGTGAACAGACACGGCTGTACGGTTCAAGATAGCGTTTGGTTGATTCCAACGGGCTTGCGCCTCACGGCGGGTGGTCCGCAAGAGATTTCGTCGTGCGACGGTGATACGGTACATTTAACCTCTATTATATGGGGTGGTGCAGTAGGTGCATACGTGTTTAGTTGGTCGGCCGAGCCACCGATGGCAGGGTTTACGGGCAGCGATTTGTCGAATATCCGCGTTGCGCCAACCGTTCCAACGGTGTTTACGGTGACGGTGATGGATGGTTTTGATACGGTGCAGCAACGTTTCTATGTGGATGTTGGCACATCGGTACCGTTTGCGATTGAATTGCATGCACCATTGACTGAGGCGTGTTATGGCGTTCAGTTGGAGTATTGGGTTGATGTGTTGTATGGCGGTGGCCCAACACATAGCCCACCACGCTTCCGTTGGTTCTTGAACGGCAATCCGTTGCCGGGTGTTTATACCCATTTGTTTGAGTCTATTATTGACCGTTCGGGCGATATCATTTCGGTAGAGGTGACCAGCGGTGAGGCTTGTGCTACTCCACGCACGATTCGCGAAAGCGTGGAAGTGACGCGTTTCCCTGCGCCACAGTTTACCTTACCAGGGCATTTGACGGCGTGTCGCGGCACCGGTTTAGAGATTGTTGCTCGTCCGGATAATCCAGATGCGGATTATATCTTTACGTGGACGTGGAATACGGATGATGAAGATATTTTAGATACGACCAACCCGATGCGTCCGATTGCGATGCCGGAGCGTTTGACCTTGTTTACAGCAACGGCTACATCGCCGCACGGCGGTTGTCAGATGTCTCGCAGCGTGTCTGTGAATATCGTAGCGCCGTTTAGATTTGTGGAGTGGGCTGGTGAGTTTGATGTTTGCGGTGAGGTTTCGGCCACGGTGCGTGTGGCTGTAGAGGGTGATGGCTTGTCGTTCCAGTGGCAGCGTCAGTTAGAGGATAGTACGTGGGTGAACTTGACGGGTGCAAACTACCAGGATCCGCGCGCGAACCCATTGCTTGTTCAGCGTGTAACTGCACAAAATACGGGTCTTCCTTACCGTTTGCGTATCACTACGCCTTGTGAGGGCGATGTGTATTCGGACAATATCTATTTGAATTTGGTGGATGCTGTTCAGGTGTTTGCACATTTGAATGTGGAAGATGGTGTTTGTTATGGTGATGCGAGAGAGATTTATGTGACTGTAGAAGGTGGTGGTCGTACGCCGGGCTTGAGATGGCTTGTTGACGGTTGGGCGCCTTGGGGTCAGGATGTGACGGACAGTGTGTTTAGATTTGCACATTTGTTGGCGCCGGGTTCTATGATTAGTGTAGAGGTTACGTCGAGTGCGGCTTGTGTGATTGGTAATCGTGTGATTGAGACTACGCCGATTCGGATTACGCCAGTGGATACGATTCGTGGCATTACGGTTCTTCCGTTGGGTGCGGGGTATGTTTGTGAGGGTGATCCTTCGATTTCGTTCCAGGTTGAGTTTGATGTGATGGGTATGAATAATTTCCCAACCACACCGGGCACGGCGAACGAGTTGATTTTCAGATGGTTTAGTGACGAGGTTGAGTTCTTGAACGATTCAGCGCCGGTTGGTGTTGTGAACACAGCGAACTTGCCGCACGGCACTTATACGCTTGGTTTAGAATTTATTAGTCGCAAGGCTTGTATGTATAACCCGTATCATACGGTAGAGGGTATTCAGTTTAGAGTTGCGCCAGCGCCTTACTTTATCCAGCGCACGCCAGCGGACACGATGGCTTGTTTGGGCTTGCCTTTGGTGTTGGCAGTTGCTGTTGACTCGGGTGTGATTACTTGGAATTTGCCTGCGTTCACGACGTATGTGACGGATACGGTGTTTGATGATGACACGAATTTGTTGTATGTGCGTTCGGTGGCGTCTTTGTTGCCAACGGTTGAGTCGCGATTTATTGCTACGGCCACGAATTTGACGGGCTGTATTTCTCGCGACACGGTTATGGTTGATGTTGTTAACTGCGGCTTTACGGGTCAGTTGGCAGCCTTCCCTTGGCGCAGAATGGGTTGGTACCATAGAGATTTGGATTGGGCTGCTGCGTTGGCTTTGGGTACACCGCAACCACATTCTGTAACTGGCGAGCCAGATTCGTTGCCGGGTTGCTTGTGGCGAGGCCATTATTCTTGGAACGCGCCGCGTTCGCCGCTTGATTCGTTGGGCTGCTTGTTGGTTGGCGATCCGTTAGGTTTTGATATTGTAGCGATTGACACGATTTGTGTGGGTGATACGTTGACGATTCGTTTTGCTGGAACGAACTGGATTAATCCGGTTGTTGGCGACACGGTTCAATTGACGTGGTTTATGAATGGCGAAGTTATTGATTTGGCGACTGATCCGCGTGTACTTGCGTCTGCGTTCTGTCCGAACAGAGACGAGGCGTCGTTGATTTTGGTTGGTCTTGAGGATCAAACGGAGATTGGCGTTCAGTTGTTGTTGGCGCGCGTAGGAGCATCGATAATGGCAGCACCGCGCACGATTACGGTTGTTGACCGTGTGGATACGGACTTGACGATTACGGCAACTGCGCCGAATACGATTTTGGGTGGTGATGCGATCTTTACGGTTGTTCCTGGTGTTGCTTATGATAGCATTATCATTTGTGCGGATCAGCGTGATTTGACGTTTGTTGCACAATCGACGTTGGATCATTTGAATCCTAACTCGGTGTATGAGTGGCGATTCTCTCATACGGATGTTTGGGGTCAGCGTCATTATGTTGAAGTTCGCACGGCTGTTGCAGAGCGTCGTTACCAGTGGTTTGTTAACGGTGTTGCACAACCGAGACGTGGCAATTCGGATGATATGAGGTTCCCGTTTGATGTGAACGCTTTCCCGAACAGCGATCGCGACACGATTTGGGCGGAGATTTCGACGTGTGCTTGGTGTGTTCAGCCGAATACGGTTCGTTCGAGAAGTATTATTGTTACGCGTCGTCCGGTTCCGGTGATTGGTCTTGAGATTTTGGATAACACGATTATCGCTGGAATGTTGGGCAGTGCGTACGAAGGACGTTTTGCACCAGACACGATTCGTTTGGCGATTGATACGGCGACAATTCGCGTGATGGATTCTACGGGTATTGACCCGCATAGCACGCTTGGTTTCCGTTGGGTTGGGCCGCATATTCTTGATGCTACGGCGGATAGCAGTGAAATCCGTGTGAGTCCAACGGCACGCACGACGGTTTATACGGCGCGTGTTGTGAGTAGATATTATTGTGTTGCACAAGCGAATGTGACGATTACAACGCTTATGCCGCCACAAATTACGGCGCATCCAACGAGTGTAATGATTTGTGAGGTTGAAACGCCTGCATTTAGAATTGCTAAGACGGGTGATGCGGTTGGTAATCTGCATGTTCAGTGGTATCGTAGAAATACAGCGACAAGCGATTCGTTTAGAATTTCGGATACGCACGCGGATGATCCAACGATTTTCTTTGGTGTGAATCAAGATTCGTTATACATTGGAGGTTATCGCGGTACGCCATTCTGGCATCCAGCGGCAGAGTATCGTATTGATACGTTGCGCCAAGTTAGAGATGGCGGATCGGTGTATTTTGCACGCGTTTGGTCGAGCATTCCTGGTTTTGACACGTTGTCGTCGGGCACTGCGACCTTGGGCATTCACCAGATTCCACAGCCTCGCGTTTGGTTTAACACGCTTGCTATCAATGGTTCAGGATTCTTCCAGAGCGGCTGGTCGCCTTGGAGCATTGGCGCGACTTGGGAGCACGAAGAGTATCGTAGAGAGCATAATATCATGCATTTCCCAGACAGTTTGTGTGCGGATGAGGCGATTCGTATCACGGTTGTTGCAGAAAACGTGGATAGAGAGAATCAATTGGCGACGTATGCGTGGTACTGGCGCAGAGGTGGCAATTGGGAGCGTTTCTCGTATGGCACACCAACGTTTGTTGATGTACCGCGTCCTGCTGGCGATATTGGCCGCACAGACACGATTAAGGCTGTTGTATTCTCAAGAAATAGCGATTGCGTTTGGTATTCTAATGATACTGTACATCCGATTATTATTCATACGTGGGCAGCGCCTTCGCACGAGATAGCGTTCTTTGACCAGGCCGGAAACCAACTTGCGGATTCTGCGTTCTTTGATACACGTATTGTGATGCGTTGGGGTAATGTTGAATCGCCGTATGAGCGTGCACGCATTCCTTACGATTTTGTTTGGTCGCCTGTTGCACATTTGTTCCACGGTCAGCACGCGGGTATTGCACACAATACTGAATTGTCGGAAGGTCCGTATGCGTTGAGTAATTTGATGCGTGTTCCATCGGTGAGATTCTGTCACACGATGTGGGATGGTAACCGTTCGCATGTGAACCGTAGAGGTTGTGCGTCAACTGTTTGTCACGATATTCGTATTGTTGGTGATGGTTTGATGGGCGGTATTGTTGCAGAGCATATCAATGAGCGCACGAACCGTATTACGCCAGATATTCATATTTGTAGAGGTGATTCTGTACTTTTGATTGCGAATGCGATTGGTGGTTCTGGTGATTATCAAGTGATTTGGGGTTATTCGCCAACAACGATGTTTGGTCAGATTTTCCCAGAATTGAATGATCCGAGGTTCCAGTTTATCCATAATGTTGGCGCACTTGATTCGATGTTGGTTATTGTTAACCAAACCACGAACATTTATATGCGTATTGAGGATCGTAATCCGCCGCATCGCGTGGTGTTTGACACGGTGACGATTCACGTTCACGATTTTGTGGGCATTGGTGCAGAATTGAACCACCGTCATCCGATTTTATCGCATTATATTGCTTGTCCGAATGTTCCGGTACAGATTAATTTGACGACACGTTACAGTTTGGGTACGGGTACGAGCCCGCCGTGGATGATCAATTGGTATCGCATTAGAGATGGAGGGCCTCCGGCGCTTGTTTCTACAGGTACGCACCAACTTCGCGTGACTGCATTGGATGGTGATAGTGTGTTTGCTATCGTGCGTTCGAGCCATATGTGTGTGGCACCAACGCCTTACGATACGACCGGTTTGATTGGTATTGAAGTTATTGCAGTTCCAACGCTTGAAATCACAACTACGCCGATTGATATGCTTTGTGCTGGTCCATTGACGGAGGCTATTGAGGCTACTGTAACGATTGAAGGTCCGTTGCAAATGAGCGGCAGTATGGTTTGGTTCTTGAACGGCGTTGAAGTTTCGCGCAGAAACTTGGCGGCTGGCGAGCGTACGGATATGATTACGATTGATTCGGTACGTGCTGGACCAAATGTGATTCGTGCAGAATACAGATTCTCACAAAACATCTGTGCAACTTACGTACAGCGTACGCATACGTTGGCGATTCCAACGATTGAAGGCAATACGATTATTGCGAGCCGTGTGATCTACGAAGGTTTGACGAATCCATTGTTGACGAGCGCTGTTGCTGGAATGCCGATTGTGGCGCATGTTCCAAGTGCGTTGACGTTCCGTTGGCAAAGCAGCACGGATGGCGTTAATTTTGTTGACGTTGCTGGTGGCGATGCTGTGGATTTCGATCCAAATCCGGTTACAGAAACGATTCATTTCCGTCGCATTGTTGCATCTGCAACGTGTGTGGATACAAGTAATGTTATTACGATTACGTTTAGAGAGCGTGTTCAGATTACAGATACGGACAATAGATTATTTATTGATACGG
>Ga0209755_10004774_pt1 | contig 15814 bp, 14 predicted proteins | sample TergutCo191P1_FD_187301 | JGI IMG/M metagenome (GOLD analysis project Ga0209755, IMG submission 187301) | Cornitermes sp. P1 segment gut microbial communities from Petit-Saut dam, French Guiana - Co191P1 (SPAdes) (version 2) | ecosystem: Host-associated > Arthropoda: Insects > Digestive system... | reverse complement strand
CCGAGTTGGTTTATTCTGGCTCCAAAGTTTTTTGTGATTTGCGAATTCGCAAGAGTTGCTGCCATAACGATTAGCGGTATAAAGTATCTCATGGAGAGAAATTTAGAAAAATAGGCTGCAAACTTGTATCCAAGAATTTGGAAATCCAGCCCGGGCAAAGTCCCATTCCCACAATGCAAACAAAGTAAATGCCTAAAACAATCTTCTCTTGCACAGTCGCCTTTGGCAATCCCTCAAACCTCGTATTCAAAGGTCCGTTCAGCATCTTATTCGTAGCCTGCAAAATATAAACCGCAGTCGTGGTAATAGAGAGAATAGCAAAAATAGCAACCACTTTCACCACAATGTTCCCAGACTCCCAAGAGCCTATAAAAATCGGAAGCTCCGCCGCAAAACCGCTAAGGCCCGGCAAGCCAAGACCGGTAAAACCGGCAACAACAAAACCAACGCTTATAAGCGGAATAACCTTCATCAAACCGCCCATTTCATCAACCATTCTTGTATGAGTTCTGCCGTAAATCATGCCAATGCAGGCAAAGAACAAGCCTGTCAAAAACCCGTGCGAAAGCATTTGCAAACTCGCGCCCTTTATGGAAACCGAATTAGCAGCGCACAAACCTAGGAATATAAGACCTAAATGAGAAATAGAAGAATAAGCTATTATGTATTTCAAATCACGCTGCCTAATCGCAATAAACGCAGCTACAACAACATTGAACAGAACAAGCACGACTATATAAGGCAACCAGAACTTTGCGCCCTCCGGCATCAAATTCATAGCCACACGCAAGCAACCATAAGCTCCCATCTTCATCATAACGCCGGCAGCAAACATAGACACCGCAGTAGGCGCAGCGCTATGACCGTCGGGGCTCCAGTTGTGGAACGGGAACAAAGAACCCGAAATTGCAAAACCTATAAACAAAAGTGGGAATGCCCACATCTGAAATTTCTCTGAAAAATCCACGCCGGCAAGATTGCGAATATCCCAGCTCCCAATGCCTCCCTCAAAATACATGGCAATAACAACAATCAACGCAAACGCACTGCCCAGCGCAAGCGTCAATGTAAGCTTTTTTCCGCAATAATCCTTTCGCCCTGTGCCCCAACCTGCTATCATAAGATACATAGCCAAGGCTTCAATCTCATAAAATATCATGAACATGAACAGATCAAAGCTCAAAAACACGCCAAACACGCCAGTGCCCAAAATCTGGATCATAGCAAAGAATTCCTTTGGCCGCTCAACATTCCAGCTCATCAAAATACCGGTAAAAACAATAATAGAAGCCAAAACACACATCAAAATAGAAAGCGCATCTGCACCTATTATAAACCTTATACCCAAAGCAGGGAACCAAGACACATCCGTCACATATTGGATATCTTCAGCTCCGGCGCACATCACCAATCCGTAAATCTTCACCGTGAAAAACACGCACAGCACCATATTGGCGAGCGCAGATATGGCATGGAACATCTTTATTGTCTGGCTTTGCTCTCTGGGTATAATTAAAGCCACAAAAACCGTTAGAACGGGCAAAAACCAAATCATGTTGAGAAGTGCAGCCATATAGGTGGAATCTAGAAAATATTTTCTCCAGAGTTAAGTATCAAATCTTCCTCAGACACATGCCACGGTTCTCCGGGCCGCAAAGGATAAATAGAACCGGATGTAAGGCGCCCATCACCATTTAAATCCTTGAAATACATAAATTTATAAGTGCCTTTAGGCAAACCCTTGAACTCAAAGTTACCGGAATTATCGCACTTTACGCTCCATTCCTTGCCGAGATTCCTTGAGGCAAATCTCGCCAGTTTTACCTGTTTCGCAGATTTGCTAATTATAATTTCCTGCAAAACAACCACTGTAGAGGCATCTCCGCCAGGAATTTTTCCCTTTAGCGAAGCCAGTTTCAATCTTGAAATAGTGCTAAACTGCAAAGACATTTTCACCGAATCTTCCTGAGTCTGCTCAAACTTTATTTTCGCATCCGTTCCCCAAGCCGGGTTCGCATATATTTCCAAACTCACAGCATCCACCTGTTTAACCTCCGCTTTAACGGTATCTTCATTCACAAACAAACGGAAATTCAAGGTATCAGCGGAAATCGGACGATTGTAAAACAATTTAATCGGCAATTCCGGCAAATATTCATCAGTCCCACGTGCCGGTTCCATTTTTGAAATAGCGGTTTGAGTAATTTCATCATCCGGTATTCTTTTGAATTTGAGTTTTGCAGAACCTCGTGCCGTATCTAATGTCCTTCCCAAAGAATCCTTGGCAAACAGGCAATTTGCCGTATAAAGGCTATCGTTTTTCAAATTGTCAAACAGCAGCACCGGATTTTTGCTGCCTGGTTCCGTATATACGGAGAGCGGCAAAAGCGTATCTTTTGAAGTGCTAAAAAAACAATTCAAAGAATCAAAAACAATGCTGCGAGAAAACGAAAATTCAATTTCCCTATTTCCCCTTTGCGAAACAGCATCAAGAGTTACAGAAGATGTATCCAAGTCTCCCAGAGAAAAACTCAGCAGTTTTTTTTCTTCGTTGAGCTCAAACGGAAAGGCAGCAACCCCTGCGATTTCACTTTCCGCATCCAGCCTCTGGTTGTTGTTCTCATCCAAAAACGCTATTGCTAAATATAAACCGGCCTGCATTCCCTGCAAAGTTCCTTTCCCCAAGCTATCTGTCTGGGCAATGTATTGCGGTATTTCCCTGATGATATTTGGAACCGTATCCATTTCTGCGGTCAATGTAGAATCTCTGAACTTCTCCAAATATCTTTTCTTTGCACGAACGGAGCCAATAGGGTAAAAAGCGACAACTGGGAATTTCTTTCTTCGGGTTAAAGAATCCTGGAGCAGCACGGAAAAATCAGCTTGCAGGCTATCCAGATAACTTCCTGTTGAAAATAAAATCTGAAAAGATTTCTCCAGCGGGTTGTTGCGCAAGTCCTTTATGGCATTTGTAATTGTCAGCGTATATGTAGTGTTTGAATCTAAAGGTTCCGTAGCATATATGCGCAGTTTATCGCCATCCGCTTTCAATCGCAGCCTCCCGGAAATAGGCGGCGAAATTGCCACAGATCCGGCAGGTGGTTTTTGAACAATCCATTCGTCAAACTGCAAAGTCAAATCCAGATCAACGCTTTGGTTTATTGAACCGGGCGCAAGCGTTGTGCCGCTAACTCTGGGAGGCAAAGTATCATCCGGCCCACCGGGCGGAGGAAGAACTGAAGCGCAGGAAAAGATCAGAACCGCGATTAACATGATTAAAGGATTTACATGATTATTCATCTTTTACCTTGTCTATTAACAATACAAACTCGCCTTTTGGGGTTTTTGTTTTGTAGTGTTCCAAGAGTTCTGTTGGGGTGCCTATTAAATGTTCTTCAAATTTTTTTGTCAGTTCTCGCATCAAGGCTACTTTTACTTCGCCATACACTTCTTTTATCTCGCCCAAGAATTTAATAAGGTTGTGCGGGCTGGCATAGAATATTAGCGTACTATTGGCATCGTCTTTCAGTTTTTGCAGCAAATGCGTTCTTTGCGCGCTTTTTTTGGGAGAAAAATTTTCAAATCTGAATCTGTCCGTTGCAAAGCCGCTTGCCACAAGCGCAGTTAGCAAAGCATTGGCTCCGGGTATGGCTCTTACCGGTATGCCTTCTTCTTTGCAGGCTCTTACAAGATTGAAAGCCGGATCTGCTATGCCGGGCGTTCCCGCATCGCTTATCAGGGCTATGTCGCCTGTATTTTTCAGATATTCCACATATTTAGGAGTTGCCTGCTCTTTGTTGAAATCGTGGTAACTTTCCATTTTTGTTGAAATTTCATAGTGGTCGAGCAGCACTTTGCTATGGCGAGTGTCTTCCGCTAAAATCAGCGACACCTCTTTCAATACCCGAACCGCTCTGAAGGTTATATCCTCCAGGTTGCCTATAGGAGTGCTGACTATGTAAAGCATTGCTTGGAAAATACAAATTTCTATCTTCTTGTGCAATGCAATCAAAAGACATAATTCGCATTCAAACCTCGGAACGGGAAATCGTTTTGCTGGGAACTGCGCACATTTCGCAGGAATCCATAGACCTGGTCCGAGCTACCATAGCCGCAGAGAAACCGGATAGCGTTTGCGTTGAGCTGGACGAAGGGCGTCTAAAGGCTTTGGAAAACAAAGATCGCTGGAAAAACCTGAATGTAAAGGATATCCTGAGAAAAAAACAGATGACTTCTCTTATCGCAAATCTGGTTCTAGCCTCATACCAAAAAAGAATGGGCGAGTCCACAGGCGTAGAACCCGGCTCCGAGCTAAGAGCCGCTGTTGAAGAAGCCCGGTCTTGTAATGCAAACCTGGTTCTGGCAGACAGAGATGTAAAAACCACTCTGCGACGTGCCTGGGCAAGCACCCCATTCTTACGCAAATTCAAACTTGGCTATACATTGCTGGGTTCAATCTTTGAAACGGAAAAAGTAAGCGAAGAAGAACTGAGCAAAATGCGTGAACAAGACACCCTCTCAGTAATGATGGAAGAATTCGGAAAAGAATTCCCAGAAATAAAGCAAATCCTTATCAGCGAAAGAGACCAGTTCCTAGCAGGAAGAATCCTGAAAGCCACAGGCAAAAAAGTGCTGGCAGTAGTAGGGGCCGGCCACTTGCCGGGGATAAAAGCCATAATAGATGGAAATTTAGGCACTCCACCGGAAGAAGATCTATGCAAAATCCCGCCACCATCGCATTGGGGCACAATCATAGGCTGGGTGCTCCCTACCGCTATAATAGCATCTCTTATATATATAGGCATAACGCTTGGCCCGGAAAAACTCGCAGACAACGCCCTTTTCTGGGCAATGGCCACAGGTCTGCCCGCAGCGCTGGGCGCAACTATAGCGCTGGCGCACCCTCTGGCAATATTAACAGCACTATGCCTAGCCCCCCTGACAACCCTGCACCCATTGATCGGAGTGGGCATGTTCGTAGCCTTTGTGCAAGCATATTTTTGCCCGCCACGAGTCTTTGAAATGGAAACCGCAGCAGAAGACATTTGGAAGCCAAGCCGTTGGTGGAAGAACCGCTTCACCCGAGTTTTTCTGGCATTCATCTGCCCGGGATTACCAACAACAATAGGCAGTTTTGTGGGCATGGGAAAGATATTTTTTTCTATATTACCCCCATGAATCGTATAGTATGTAAATTCGGTGGCAGTTCGGTGGCTGACGCAGTCCAGTTTCGCAAAATCAAAGACATTCTCGATGGTAATTTGGAGAGAAAAATTATCGTGGTCTCGGCTCCCGGCAAAAGAAACCAACAGGAAGCCAAATTAACAGATTTGCTCTACTCCGCATATGACCTCGCAAAAACCAACCTGGACTTCTCAGAACCCTGGAAACTCATAAAAAACCGTTTTTTGGAAATAACAGAAGGCCTCTCCATACGCTCCACAATACGGGAAGAGCTAGACGAACTGGCTGAAACAATGAAAAATCAGGCAAATGAAATCACCGCTGACTTCGTGGCAAGCCGGGGCGAATACCTCTGCGCAAAAATAATGTCAGAATTCCTCGGCGCAAAATTCGTGGATGCCTACCCAATAATACAATTTGACAACCAATACCGTGTAACGCAGCAAAGCCTTGATGCGCTGGCTGAGGCACTCTCAGAAACCGAATATTTATATGTAATTCCCGGTTTTTACGGCAGCGATATGCAAGGCAAGCTCAAAACATTCTCACGTGGCGGCTCAGACATAACCGGCGCAATCCTAGCAAATGCCTGCGACTGCCTGCTCTACGAAAACTGGACCGACGTCTCCGGGCTGCTAATGGCAGATCCACGAATAATCCCAGGCGCACACTCCATAAGCCACGTAAGCTACCGTGAAATAAGAGAGCTCGCATATAGCGGCGCAAGCGTCCTGCACGACGAATCCATAGCACCGTGCAGAGCAAAAAACATATCCATACACATAAAGAACACAAACAGCCCCAGCGACCAGGGCACAACTATCGGGCCGCCTCCGGCAAGCTTCTCAAGAACCATAACCGGCATAGCCGGACGCAAGGAATTCTCAATACTCTACATTGAAAAAAGCATGATGAACAAAGAAAAAGGCTTTGGGCGCAAGGTTCTCACCATACTGGAAGACCACGACGTTTCCTACGAACTCTCCCCTTGCGGCATAGACTCCATGAACGTGGTTGCAGACTCAAAATCGCTTCATAGAGTTGAAAACTTAGTCCGTGCAGAAATTGAACAAAAAATGCATCCCAATAAAATGAGGATTTTCGACAACATAGCCTTGATAGCAACCGTAGGCCACGGCATGGTAAACCAAATAGGAACAGCCGCAAAGCTTTTTGATGCGCTTGCCAGGGAAAATATCAACGTGCGCATAATTGACCAAGGCTCATCGGAGATAAACATAATCATAGGCGTTAGCGAAAATGATTTTGAAAAAGCCATAACGGCTATCTACAGAGAGTTTGTAGGTTAATGAAAGAAATAGCCGAAAAAATTTTATCTCTGAATAACTTTGATTATCCCGAAACTTTGGCTGCTCAAATTGAGAGCGAAGCCGAAAAAATGCACAAAGAAGGATGGTTTTTCTCCCACTCGTCAACAGACGAATTAATGGAGAATATAGTGCTTTTTTTTGAACGGGAGGTTACGATGCACCCTTCCCGCTTAACATGACTTCCACAGTTTTTAACTTTAAATTCAAGTCACCCAATGTGCTGCGCTCACGAATATATTTATTGTCCAAACGCATCCATTCGTCAAAATCAACATCATTGCGGCCGCTGGTCTGCCATATGCAAGTGAGGCCGGGTTTAACGGAAAGCCTTATGTAATGCCAAGCCTCATAAGTCTTAACCTCATCGGGAGTCGGAGGCCTAGGCCCAACAAGGCTCATATCACCCCTCAGCACATTAAAAAATTGCGGCAACTCATCAAGGCTGTGCTTCCTCAAAAAAGTTCCGCCATGCTTCAAAATTCTGGGATCATCGTCCATTTTAAAAGTTGGGCCCCTGTCTACGCCGCCATTCTCCATATCCAATTGCTTTTTCAACTTCTCCTTTTCCTTATCTGCTCCTGGATACATGGTTCTAAACTTATAGCACTTGAACAATTTACCATTGCGGCCAACCCTAACCTGCCTGAACAGCACCGATGTATCCTTTGAAGGCTCATTCCCCCGCTTCTTTTGCTCATACTGCCATTTCCACAAAGCACGCTTAACAAAAACAGCGCAAAAAAACATAACCAGAGAAAATATAGCAATGCCAAATAAACTGCCGGCAATATCTATAGCCCTCTTCAAAAACCTCACGTAAAGCCCACGAAGAGTTTTTTCCTTCACATCTTCAATGGAAATCCTCTTAATCTTGGAAAAATTCAATTCGCTGTTCCACTTCTTTATAAATCTATTCTCTTCCTGCAAAAAAGACTGCGATCTGCCGCTATAAAAATACACATTAAAATTTAAACTCTTGGGAATATCCCTGGAAAAACCCGCTTCCTTCAACCTAGCCTTTATCTTGCTCTTTATGGTTTCCAAAAACTGCAAATCCTGATTTACAAACAAGCTCCAAAGGCTATCCTTGCCCTGCCCCACAACTCCCAAATGCTCTTTTGCAAGCATGGTTTGCACAGAAATTCTCCATATCTCCAAAATTTTGCTGTTTTTCTCCGGGGCACTCTTCGGAACCAGCAAACGAAAACCGTCATACACAAAGCCCCTGAGCGGAATATCAATCCACACAAAACACTGGGCCCTGCGATTGCAACGATAAATCTCTTCTTTTATCCTTTGCAAAAAGAGATCTCTAGGATAGGCAAACTCTTTTTGAAGAGCAAACCAATCCACCGAATCCATGTGATCAGTACCGCTCATATCGGCGTACCATTCTACCCGTCGGAATTTATTATCTCTATAAGCTCCGCCAACACCTTGGCAGCCTGATCATTTGGAACCTGGCAAGTTCCAGCCGCAACGTGTCCGCCGCCGCCATAATTAAGCATAAGCGAACCGATGTCCGTTTTGGAAGAGCGATCAAAAATAGATTTTCCGGTTGCAAAAACCGTATTCTGCATCCTAAGTCCCCATAGAATATGAATGCTTATATTGATTTCAGGATACAGAGCATAAATCATAAAGCGATTGCCGGCCCATATAGTCTCTTCGTTTCTTAAATCCAACACACCAAGATTTTTATGCACTTTGGTGCAACGCTGAATCTGTTCCCTGAACTGTTTTTCGTGAGCACTGAAAATTTCAACTCTTTCATGAACATCGGGGTGATGCAAAATCTCATCTATGGTATGCGTTTTGCAATAAGCTATAAGCTCCATCATCAACTGATAATTGCTTATGCGAAAATCTCTAAAACGCCCAAGACCGGTGCGGCTATCCATTAAAAAATTCAATAGTTCCCAGCCTTTCGGCTCCAAAACATCTTCTCGTGTAAATTGCGCGCTATCAGCCTTATCAACGGCTAACATCATGGCAGTATCAATCTTTGGAAAAGTCTCCAATCCGCCAAGCCAATCGTAAACAACCCTAGACGCAGAAGGCGCATTCGGATCCACTATATATTTGTCCGAATCTACCGTAACATTTCTCAAAACTTCACTTTCGTGATGATCAAAAACAAAAGCACAAATCGATTGATACGGCAAGTTAGTGCTTATATCTCTCTCGGTAAGATCAACCAAGCCATCTTGCATATCTTTGGGATGAACAAACTTAATATCATCCACAAGGTCAAGCTCTGTTAAAAGCATTCCACAAACAAGTCCGTCAAAATCGGACCTTGTTACCAAGCGGAACTTCTTTCCGCCCGCTTTCATTCTGGCCAAATTCGCATTCATCTTCTTTTTCTCCTTATCGGTTAATATAGAAAAAACTCACTTTTTAATCCATTCCCTGTTTATATCTGGAATATCCTCAAGCAAACGAACCGTATGCTCGCTTTTCGGATGCTGAGTCACATCCTCAGGCTTTCCGGCTTCCACAATTTGAGCCTCATGCATAATAAAAATACGGTCGCTAACATAATAGGCAAGCCCTATGTCGTGGGTCACAAATATAATTGTCATGCCCAATTCTGCCTTGAGCTTCATAAGATAATCCAAAATATTCGCTCTAACGCATGCATCCACCATGGATGTCGGTTCATCTGCTATAAGCACCTTGGGTTTTAATGCAAATATGCGGGCCAGCAACATTCTCTGCATTTGCCCACCGCTCAACTCAAAGGGATATTTGCCTTCTATATCAGAAGGCTTCACATTTACCGCAAGCAAAGCCTCATCAACACGCTGCTCAATTTCCTGCTTTGACGGTTTGTTTTTCAATATGCCAAAAGCATCTTTGAGCTGAGTGCGAATTGAAAAGAACTGGTTAAAGCAACCGAACGGATCCTGAAAAACGCTCTGCACTTCGTTCCAGTGCTCACGTGTATTGGTAATGCCCTTGCCCTTATATAAAAACTCACCGGATTCCGGCGAATAAAGCCCCAGCATTATTTTAGCAAGAACGCTCTTGCCACAACCGGAACCGCCGACTATAGAAACTATTTCGCCATCATCAATATCAAAAGAAACATCATTAACCGCACAAACTCTTTTTTTGCCGTGTCCAAAAAATTTGTTTATGTTTTTAGCAGAGAAAATTATATTATTCGGCATAGTTGCACCTCACAAGACGTTCTCCCACAGTACGCATCTGCTGAGACTTTTCCTTACATTCCGGCCTTGCGCTCGGGCAACGTTCCGCAAAGCGGCAACCGGTTATAGTTTTGGCAAGGCTTGGCGGAGCTCCCTCAATTGTCGTCGGCTTTCTGGTCTTTTGCCCGGCATCTGCGCTTAACATGGCACCCATCAACGCTTTTGTATAAGGATGTCTCGGATCATGCACAACCTGAGTGGCAGTACCGTATTCCACGAATTCTCCGGCATACATAATGGCTATATTGTGCGCAACATGGCGAAGCAACGGAAGCTCGTGGGTTATGAATATCATAGTTGAGAAAATATTTCTCTCAAGCAAATCAAATATCATCTTAATAACAACTTTCTGCGTGGTAACATCAAGAGCAGATGTAGGTTCATCTGCAATAACAACTTTCGGGTTCAGCAGAGTTGAAATTCCTATCACGGAGCGCTGCCTTTCACCTGCGGTTAATTGAATGGGATATGAATTCAAAATGTGGTCCGTTTCCATTCCAAACAACTCGAAACGCTCTCTCAACCTGTCATATATCTCATGTTTACTCAATTTATGCGTTGCGCTGTGAGCCGCAATAACATCGGCTGCAATATCTTTTATTTTGCGTGTCGGGTTAAGGGCGTTAAACGCTCCCTGCGGAATCATGGAAACTTTTTGCGAAAGAACATTTCTGCGCACATCTTGCGGAGTTCTGTTCATAAGAGATTCACCGTTCACCAAAACATCACCGTTAGTCGGGTAAAGTGGCGGAATGAACAAACCCATCAAACCATTTACCAATGTTGACTTTCCGCAACCAGACTCTCCGGCAATACCCAAAATCTCACCCTGCTTCATGGTAAAAGAAACATCGGTAACCGCATGTATCTTTTGCCCAAATCGAGTTAGATAATGCAAACTTAAATCTTTAACTTCCAATATCTGAGTCATTATCGCCTACTTCCTCAACCGAGGGTTAAATACGCCTTCCATAGAATTATTAAGCAAATAAAGAGCAAAAACTATAACTGTAATCACAATAGATGCTGGGAAAATAGCCCACCACTTACCGCTTGTCATTGCGCCCTGGCCTTTAGCCGTATCCAATATAACGCCAAGAGACATTGAACCCTCTCCTTTTGGTCCAAGACCTATCATGCTAATTGCGCTTTCAGAGAGTATGCCGCTTGCAACTTGCATAATGAAAACCATAAATACATAAGAAGCCAAATAAGGCAAAATATGCTTGAATATAATCTGTAAATTGGAAGCTCCGTTTATGCGAGCAAGAGATATATGATCTCGCCCTCTTAAGCTGGCAGCCTGCGCACGCACGGAACGAGCTGTCCAAGGCCATGTTGTGAAACCTATAAGCATAGCTATCAAAGTCAAAGAACGGCCTGCAGGAAAAGAAGTGCTTACCAAAACTAAAACTACAAATGAAGGTATTACTATAAACAAATTGGTAAACATATTTAAAATATCATCAACAATCCCACCCTTGAATCCAGCAAATAAGCCAACCAGAGTTCCAATGGTAGTTGCAATTATACCAGCCATAAACCCAACAAAAAGACTATTCTGCAAACCTGTGAGAAGCAAAGCCACATAATCTTGGCCAAGATTATCCGTTCCAAGCCAATATAAAGAACTCGGTCTTTCATAGGGAAGTTCACTATCAAGAGATGCCGTATACATATAAGGACCAAATAATCCGGCAAATATGGTTGTTAAAAACAAAACGCTGCCTATAACAAACATAGGTTCCTTGATTAGATTTTTTAGAAGTTTTAACATTTTGTCTCCCTTATTTGATGTCTATGGACAAACTTTGTTTTACACGAGGATCAAGTAATGCAATCAAAATATCGACTGTAAAATTCGCAAGCAAAACGCAAGTTGTAATTAACAGGGTTACTCCCTGTATAACGGGATAATCGTAGTTTTGTATTGCCATAAGCATAGCCATGCCAAGGCCCGGATAAGAGAATATCATTTCGGTGATCAATGCGCCTCCCACCATTGTACCTATGGATAGCGCAAGGCCCGTTAATTGCGGCAACATCGCATTGCGGAACAGATAAGCCAGCACTCTGGTTTCTTTTAAGCCAAGCCATTTTGCGTATTTAATATAATCCGTTCCAAGCTCATAAATTCCCATGGAGCGCATACCAATAGCCTGGCCACCTGCAAGAATCAGGAAAATCGAAAGGAAAGGCAAAACATAATGATAACCTACGGATAACAAGAAATCCAAATAAAATCCCGGCGTTAAGGCAATGTCATACGCACCAACCTTTGGGAAAAAATCCAATACAAACCCAAGGAAATAAACAAGCACCATTCCAAATACAAAGAAAGGAATTGAACTCATTAAAAGAGCCAGCGGAAAAAGCGCTTTGTCAAAAACGCCACGTTTATAAGCAGCAAGAGCACCCAAGCTATTACCAAATATCCACCCAAATAAAATCGCAGGGAATTGCAAGGCTATTGTCCAAGGCAGTGCTTGTATAATAACTTCAGCCACAGGCATATTATTCTTAAAAGATGTACCCAAATTGCCTTTAAACACCTGCCCCATGTAAGTTATCAATTGTGAAAACTTAGATGCTTTTCTCGCTACCAATTCTATAGTATCTTTAACTATCGTATCCAGTTTTATCACAGCATAGCCAAGTGAATCCATAGCTATTTCTCTACGTTCACTTATCGAATCCATCACAATATTGAATACCGTATCTTTAACAACAATCGTAACTTTTGTCGCAATCGTATCCCTGACTATTTGACCGTCTTTAATAACAATAAGACCAAAGTCCTTGCGCATATTTTCTTCTGTTTGCTTGCGGATTTCAGGGCTGGAGAAATTTGATTGCCCCATCATTATATCAACAGGGTCTGAGCCCAAGCGTGGCAAAAAGAAATTAAAGGAAAGAGCGACCAAAAAGGTAAGAAAATACCATATCGCTCTCAACGAGATATAACGGACAGTGGGATACTTTTTAAGCATATTTTCCTAAATTTAAAAGCCAATCATTGAATCGGCTTTAGCCTCCATAATGTGTTTATGCCGCTTCCAACCCATGGAAGCTGTGGCGGAGCAAACGGATTCTTTTCCGTTGGCCAACCGGTCCAAATCTTTGAACTGAACTGGTAATATTCTTCCGGCAAGTGGGCAACCGGTATAACAGGCTGGTCTTGCAGGAATATATTATTAAGTTCGGTATAAGCAGCTTTCAATTCTTCTTCTTCCGTCATCAGAGGTATGAGGTCCAAAAGCTGCTCTACTCTTTTGTTGTAGTTCGTTGCGCTGGGATTATTGTAACGACCTTCGTTTTCATTCATATGATTGCCATCTCCAACTCCACGCCAATTACGGGAAGACATAACTGCATTGAAACGATTCCACGGCAACGATGCGGTAACAGCAACCGGGGGCTTTCTCATAATTATATCAAAATCTCCAGGCCCAAGAGAAGACCAGTACTGACCTCCGTCAACAAAACCTTCGCGAACATCTATACCCACCGAGCGAAGCTGCTTAACCGTCAAGTTCACAATAGCCTCCCAGTCAGACCAACCGGCAGGAGATTTGATCAACAGAGTCGGCAAGGTATCACCCTTAGGCCCTATGGAATGTTTCAACTGGCCTTTTTCATCAAAAACAGATTTATAACCGGAATCTTCAAGTAATTTCTTCGCAAATTCCTTATCGCCAAGCGGAACGCTATACTTGCTGACTTCTTCCGCATTGTAATATTTTTTCTCCAAACCATCAGACATAATTAAGCCGGGCCTCATCTCCGGCGGCATATAGCTGGAAACTGCAAGGCGATTAATAGCACCATAATCTATGGCAGCAGCCATTGCACGGCGGAAGTTCCTGTCATTTAATGGAGCCTTTGTATTGTTCAAATATAAAAAGTGCATTGAGCCGGGAACAAAATAAGGAGGAGCATCATACCAAGTGTTTACGCCTTCTTTCTTTTTTTCATTTATGCGAGGAATAAAATTCATAGACGCATCCAATGCGCCTGTTTGCAAATTCTGGGCAAAATGATCATTGTTTTTATAAATAGGATGGATTATATATTTCGGAGCAGGAAGTTCTCCGGCATGCAACACTTTGTTCCCCCAGTAATCATCACGACGAACCAAAACTATGCGCTCGTTATTGTAATGAGAAAGCGTGTATGGACCTGATACCACAGGGTCTGTATTGCATTTAATTTTTTTCACAGCATCAAAATCGTTGTTGTTATCTGCTAAATATTTTTCAAACACATGAGCCGGCACTATGCGAATGGCCTGCAATTGATCCAAAATAGCGAGTGGATTGTTGCGCCCAGCTTTATTAACCATAAAGGATATTCTTTCTTTGCCATCAACAGTTTCAACTATTATGTCGCTGACAAATTCACCGACATAATTTGTTGGAGCTTGAGGGAATCTTTTGCCGAGTTCATAAATGAATTTGACATCCGTTGATGTAACAGGGGTTCCATCACTCCACTTGGCTTCCGGCTGCATCTCAACAACAACCCTTTCCTTGTCATAAGAGATTAGAGTTCCCAGTATAGGTTCGGTAGCTCCTGTCAATGAATTATAAGCAGTCAATGGTTCATACATTATATTGAAACGATCATTTGCAGGCCAAGCCACCAGCCAAGGCTCTACCAGAGGGTTAAATGTATTGGGATCTCCCCACTGAGAACCCGACAAATAAAGGGTTTCGCTCCGTGGATAACCTGATGTTTTAGTTTTACCAGGCTGTTCTTCTTTGCAAGATGTAAAAAAGACCAAAGACAAGGCAAGTGCGCCACTCACAATTCGTTTTGAACATTTCATCTAAAAACCTCGCTGTGTTATTCCAGATGAAAATATAGAAAAATCACGCTATTCAAACATGAATTCTTTGCAATTATCGAAAGCTTTTAGCACCTCAGGGTCAAACTGAGAGCCTTCGCCTTCGAAAATAATGGCAAGAGCCACATCTCGGGGCATTCCTTTGCGATAAACTCTATCGGAAACCAGAGCATCAAACACATCGACTACAGCCATCAACCTCGCCCAAAAAGGAATTTCCACTCCTTTTTTTTGCCTAGGGTATCCAGATGAACCGTCAAACCACTCATGGTGATACAAAGCAATGTCATAAGCATAAGGCAAATAAGCATGGCTCTCAAATTTTTTTCTCATCTTGCTTATCAATCCCGCCCCTTTTTCAACATGTGTTTTCATTATATCACGTTCTTCTGAATTCAGCGGCCCGGGCTTGAGCAAAATTGAGTCCGGAACTCCTATTTTTCCAATATCATGCAAAGGCGCAGCACGCACAATAAAATTCAACTGGTCTCTCGTAATAGTACCGTTATTAACAAATTCCTCGCCCAGAGTGCCTATAAACATCTGTGTTCTCATTATATGGCCACCGGTATTTTCATCTCTGCTTTCCACAGTCTGAGCCATTGTAAGAGCCATGTCCTCTTGCAAGTTCACCATTTCACGCCTTATCATCCGTGTCCAAACAACAAACCTGGACATCTCAGTCACATTCTTTAACCGGAAAAGAAGCAAATCTTTATCAAAAGGAATGGAGAAATATTCCAAAGCGCCTAGCTTTCTGACTTTAATTTCCGTTGAAAAATCATTTGGCTCACCAAAGAACACTATAGGCGGCCATCCTTTTTTGGATATATCTTTTACGGAATCAACTTCATCCGTCGCAACTACCGTTATATTAAAAAAGTTTGTATTTATTCCCGGTTTAGAATAAACAAAGTCATAAGAATCGGAAAGACTTTTCTCAAAATATTCCCACTTCTCAGGCACTTTGGATATCAACAGGATGCGCACTTTTTCCATATATGAATATAAAATATAGTAAATGCTGATATGTATTTTTAAAAATGCAGACGGCAGGACTCGAACCTGCAATCTTCTGGTTCGTAGCCAGATGCCTTAATCCAATTTGGCCACGCCTGCAAGCTTGGGAAAAAAAAGAAAGACCTCGGCGGCGACCTACTCTCCCGCATCATGACGATGAGGTACCATTGGCGACGGACGGCTTAACTTCCGTGTTCGGGATGGGAACGGGTGTGACC
>Ga0209755_10004773_pt1 | contig 15815 bp, 13 predicted proteins | sample TergutCo191P1_FD_187301 | JGI IMG/M metagenome (GOLD analysis project Ga0209755, IMG submission 187301) | Cornitermes sp. P1 segment gut microbial communities from Petit-Saut dam, French Guiana - Co191P1 (SPAdes) (version 2) | ecosystem: Host-associated > Arthropoda: Insects > Digestive system... | reverse complement strand
TCAGGCGGGGAACCGAGCAGCATTAAGCGAGGTTTTACGTGTGCCGCAAGGGAGCCGGCTTCGAGCCGGCTGTCAAGAAAGCGGGCATATTACACTTTCAAGGATCGGTGTGCGACCTTTCGTCGGCGTTAAAAAGAACACACACATTGCTTTGTTGGGCATATACATTGAAAGGAATGGTTATTAATATGTACAGGGCCCTATATCGCAAATACAGACCCCGGAAATTCAGTGATGTGACAGGGCAAGAACACATCACAGAGACACTGCGCCGTCAAATCGAAACAGACAGACTCTCCCACGCATACCTGTTTGTCGGGACACGCGGGACGGGGAAAACAACGTGTGCAAAAATACTGTCCAGAGCGGTCAATTGTTTAAATCCGGAAGAGGGAAACCCTTGTAACAAGTGCACTTCATGCGTTGGCATAGAAGATGGAAGCATACTCGATGTGCTTGAACTTGATGCAGCCTCAAACAATAGCGTAGACAATGTGCGGGCACTGAGAGACGAAGCCATATATTCCCCGGCAGCCGTGAGAAAGCGCGTCTACATAGTCGATGAAGTACACATGCTCTCAACAGCAGCGTTTAACGCACTGCTGAAAATATTGGAAGAACCACCCGAACATATACTATTTATCCTTGCGACTACAGAGCTTCACAAAGTGCCTGAAACCATACAATCGCGTTGCCAAAAGTATTCATTTCGGAGATTGTCAAGTAACTCAATAATAAGCCGTCTCAGCAGCATAGCAGCAAGCGAAGGACTAAAACCTGACGATGAAGCGCTGGAGAAGCTTGCATCACTGGCTGACGGTTCAATGCGTGATGCGGTGTCCTTGCTTGACCAGTGTGCATCAGATAAGCCGATAGACCTGCACCATGTTGAGGATACACTGGGGCTTGCCGGACAGCAGAAACTTATGCAAATAGCGGAAGCAGTGATAAGTTGCGACATAGGTGCCGTTCTGAAAATATTGGATGAACTATACAGCGGCGGCAAAGACATGGCAGCGTTACTAAGCGAATTGACGGGTCTTATGAGAGACATTCTTGTATACAAACTCGCCTCTGAAACAGCTCTGCTGAGCAGTGGCATCGCAGGCTCGGAACTGGCGCAGCTTTCAAAGAACTTCAGCTCAGAGAGACTGCTCATGAGTTTGGACATTATGAAAGATGCATTATTCGGACTATCACGTGCAGGAAGCCCGAAACTTGCCGTAGAAATGTGCCTGATAAAAATAATCACAGGGTACAGCGCCACAAACACCTCGCAACCCGGTGAAGCTGAGCCTATCGCAAAAAAAGCATCACCCCCTGTGATGTCGATGGTTTCCGATGTATCGCAACCTGCCGAGCGCGAATTGACCAAACAAAAATCTCCGTTTAACGCAGGAACGACCGTCCCCGACCCTCCGATGGCAAAAGAATCCGTGTCGGCTGAATCCGAAAAACCCGCACCCACCGCAACCGCAAAAACAACTCCCGCCCCCGGCATTGACATAACCGAAACAATCCTAAAACAAATAACAGACCCGCCTGTGCGCGCACTTCTCAGTGACAGCACAAAGGTATCAATAAAAGAGGATAACGGCAAGCTGACAATCACAGCGTCAGAGCCTTTTACTGCAAGTATGATAGAAGAAGAATATATAGGTACGCTCAAAGAAGCGGCAAACAAAGCACTTGGGAAAAAACTACATGTAGAGGTAGAAACAGGAACGATTGAAACAAAATCAGACGGACGCAGCAAACTGGAAAGCCTTAGTGCTTTCGGAGTGGTAGATTTTGAATAAACGAACAAGGAGATGAGAGATATTGGGTAAGAATAAAGGCGGATTCCGCGGCGGACAAATGGGCGGCATGAACATGAACATGATTAAGCAAGCCCAAAAAATGCAAGAAGACCTGCTGAAAATGCAGGGAGAAATGGAAGAAAAGCAGTATACAGCACAATCAGGGGGAGGCGCAGTTACCGCAACGGTCAGCGGAAAACGTGAGTTGCAGGGTTTGGTAATAGAGCCTGACGCTGTTGACCCCGAGGATGTTGAAATGCTTCAAGACCTGATAGTTGCGGCAGTGAATGAAGCCATGCGAAAAGCAGAAACAAGTATGAGCGACTCAATGTCAAAACTGACAGGTGGCTTAAACTTGGGATTTTAGTACATTTTGAAAGGAAAGCAGCACAAAGTTGACTGCTGACAGAGGTTAATGGGACAAGACATAAATGAGATAACATTATTCAACCGCGACATTGAACTTCTTGACAGTATGCTGGAAGAAATATTGTTTACACACGGCGGACAAAAGCTTGTAGATAAAGTGAAAAGAATCAGGACACTTGCAAAAGCTTGGCGCACAGACGATGAGCACGGCGAAGCTGAGAGCAGCATAAAAGCAGAAATTGCATCGCTCGGCTTAAGTGAGCGACAAGATGTTATTCGTGCATTTTCAACGTTTCTGGTTTTGGTTGATGTTGCAGAGCAAAACAATCGTATCAGAATAAACATCAGGTTCGAACTGGAAAACTCTAAAACAAACCAGCCTTATTCTGTAGAAAACGCCGTAGTAAAGCTAAAAGAAGCCGGGTTTAGTGCCGAAGAAATCAAAGAGGCTATTTCCCATCTGTCGATGCGGCTCATTGTCACCGCCCATCCGACCGAAGCTACAAAGCGCACAATTTTGGATATAAAGAAAAGGCTCAGCCTTAGATTGCGCGAGCTTGACAATTCTTTCTTAGCGGAAAAAGAAATTCAATTTGTCAAAGAGAACATTCTAAATGAAGTGGCAATTTTATGGCAATCCAACGAGCTTTCAAGTCAAAAACCGGGCGTTCTGGACGAAGTTAAGGGTGGACTTTATTACTTCGACAACACCTTTTTTGATATATTGCCGGAAGTGCATCGCAATATGCGCATTAGCCTTTCCAAGCATTTCCCGAATGAAAAGTGGGTAATCCCCAATTTTCTGCGTTTTGGGTCATGGATTGGAGGCGACCGCGACGGAAATCCTTTTGTCACGCACGACATAACATGGAAAACACTGGAGCTCCAGCGAGAGTTGATTACTAAGAAATACTTGGAAGCATTTGATTACTTAATAAATCGCTACAGTTATTGCACAACCCGAATTCACGTGACAAATGAACTGATAGAGCTAATCGAAACTAAAGAGGGCAAGTATCTGACAGACGACCAAAAATGGCAGGTAGATACAGAGATGTATAGACGCGCCTTGACTATGATGCGTTTCAGATTAACGCAAGCCGGCATATCAGATGCAGCTTACAAAAACCCTGATGAGCTCTTGACTGAACTGAAAATAATCCGTCTGAGCCTGAAAAATCACCTTCCGTCACAAGATGAGCTTAGACGTATAAACACAATTATCCGGCAAGTTGAATTGTTTGGATTCCACTTGGCTTCTCTTGAAGCACGCAACCACAGCGGCGAACACGAAGCGGCTATGGACGAAATACTGGAGAAAGTCAATGTCGCTAAGGAGTACGCTGCATTGTCTGAGGAGGAAAAACAACTTGCGCTCATTCAGGTGCTTTCTGACCCACGCCCGCTACTTCTGCGCGGAGAAAGCTATTCAGATAAAACAAATGAAATTATTGCCACATTCCAAACCATAAAACGGGCTCACGAGGAATTTGGAGCTGCCTCTATACCGACTTACATCATAAGTATGTCAAAAGCACCAAGCGACATACTGGAAGTTCTGGTTTTTGCAAAGGAAGTAGGGCTATATTACCTGCACCCGGATGGTCATGTCACAACAACGCTGAAAATTGCGCCATTATTTGAAACAATTGAAGACCTGATGACATGCAAGGCAACCATGAGAAATATGTTTGAGGTGCCGATTTACAGGCATCACCTTAAACTATTAGGCGATTATCAGGAGATAATGGTGGGGTATTCTGACGGAAGCAAAGACGGCGGCACATTGACAGCCAATTGGAAAATATATAAAGCTCAGCTTGAAATAAACGAGCTTGCTGAGGAATATGGACTTCATGTTGAGTTTTTCCACGGTCGCGGCGGGTCTCTTGGTCGCGGTGGCGGAGAATTAAACCGCAGCATAGTGTCTCAACCGCCGCAAACTGCTGTAAACGGCTTTAAAGTTACAGAGCAAGGCGAAGTGCTTTCGACACGATATTTGCTCTCGGAGATTGGATACAGAAATCTGGAGCAAGCAACGTCAACATTACTTGAAACCGTTGCAGTCACTTTGAAATCTTCCAAGGATAATGGCTCTGCTCAGCTTGACCCCTGCTTCATTGAGTCACTGGAGAAAATATCAGAGACTGCGTTTTCTAAGTATCGCTCACTGATTTTTGAAGACGAAGATTTGTTTGCATACTATAATGATGTCTCGCCGCTGAAGAATTTTGTGAACCTCAATATTGGTTCTCGCCCTATGCACAGAGTAGCAAATCCAAGCTTTTTCAGCCTCCGAGCTATTCCATGGGTGTTTGGATGGATGCAAAACCGTCAATTGCTGCCCGGGTGGTATGCAGCGGGCACAGGTCTTAAAACTTTTGCTGATGCCAAAGACGGCAATCTTGAAATCATGCGCAAAATGTATAAGCAGTGGCCGCTATTTACAGCAATGATAAATAATCTTCATGCTGCCCTGATGAAAGCAGATATGCAGATAGCAAAGGCGTATATTCCGCTTGCGAAAAATCAGGATGCAGCACGGAGAATCTTCGCAATTATTGAGGAAGAATATAAAACAACAAAAGAAATAGCACTTTGCATTTCCGAAGATGATGAGCTTTTGGCACATTTTCCGCTGGACAGAGAATCGGCACTGCACCGTACTCCACACATTGACCCACTTAACCTTTTGCAAGTGGATCTCCTGCGGGCACTTTACGGAAACGGTGAAATCGACGAAAAAGAAGAGCAAGAGCTGCTCACACAACTCTTGCTTACAATCAACGGAATAGTAGCAGGTCTTCGCAACACGGGCTAGTTAGCTTGCTAGCCCTCCTGCGCTAAAGCAAAGCTCATTGAACCAAGCACACTGTATAATGCATCCCTTTGCAGCTCTAAGCTATAGTTTATTACAAATGCCAAAGCACGATTGTCGGTTTGCAAATCGTAAAACCACGCTTCATAAATCATTTGTTCGCTATTTGCAGCGACATAATACCCACGCAGAGCGGAGTTTAGAATTTGAACCTCTCCATCGGCATAAATCTCTGAAATTCCGGTGTGACTTCTTAGAAACGAAACGGCGTCTGCTTCAAGACCGTGGTCGGAGATAATCATCAGGCTTATTTCGAGTGATGCTGTGCCAAGACCCGTGAATTCAAATGTCCAGTCAGAGTCACCCTCGATAAAGTCAAACCGTATGTCCTCTGCATAAACAATAAGATTTCTGTTGCCGGGTACTGAAAGTTCACGTCTCGTACCAAGCAGCTCCGGAGGAGGTGCTTGGGGGGTGGGTGTTTCGGTCAAATCGGAATCACTTCCCGACCCGCCGTTTGACAAATCTTCACCATCTTGTGTACTTGAAATAGCAGATGTAGGCTCATCCGGATCTACACCGTAGTTTATGATTATTAGCTGAATGAAAAACGCCACAAGTGCAATCACGCAAACCAGTGTCAAAGCGAGGAGCAAATTCTTAGGCAAAGTACCCATCAGCTTTCCTCCAACTTTATAAGAGCCAAATCAATACGGCGCAGGGATTCACTTTGCCCTAAAATGCAGCAAATTTCAACAGCACCGCCGGGTGTTACGGGTCGTCCCGCAAGTGCAATGCGTAAAGGCCACATGAGCGTGGCATTTTTTACACCAAGGCTTTCAGCCAGCGATATGAGTGTTTCGTGAACAGTCTCGCCTGACCAATTTTCCAGCCCCGAGATGCTCTCTTTTGCCGCTTTGAGCATATCGCGCGAAATATCTTTGTCGGTCTTAGATTTTTTGTGTACAAAAAGCTCAGTATCGAAATCAGAAACAGCATCGAAAAAGTCAATTTTTTCAGGAATATCACTCAGTTTCTCCAAACGTGGTTGAAGAATTTTTGCAATATCTGAAACTGAAATACTTTCGTTTTTTACAGCTCGGCGGATATAAGGTTCGGCGAGCTTAGAAAACTTATCGAGACTCAGGGCTTTGATATATTCGCTATTGAAGTGATTGAGTTTTTGGGTGTCAAAAATAGCAGGTGATTTAGAGATGCCTCGAACATCGAAAACATCGCAAAGTTCTGAGAGTGAGAACATTTCACGCTCTCCACCCGGACTCCAGCCGAGCAGGGCGACATAGTTTATGACCGCATCGGTCAAGTAACCTTGGGCGAGCAAATCATCGAAAGTTGGGTCGCCGTGACGTTTAGAAAATTTGTGTTGCGCATCGCGCATAATCAGTGAAACTGTGATGTAAGAGGGAATCTCCCAACCTAAAGCCTCGTAGAGCAGGTTATACTTTGCCGCAGAGCTGATATACTCGCTGCCTCTTAAAACATGGGTGATGCCCATAAGATGATCGTCAACTACATTGGCGAAGTTATAGGTAGGCATACCGTCTCTTTTAAGTAAAACCATATCGTCCAGAATCTTATTTGGCGTTGTTACATCACCAAAAACCATGTCGGAAACGGTAGTCTCACCCTCACGTGGAGCTTTCATGCGAACAACAAACGGCTCGCTTGACTCTGCACGAGCAGCAGAATCAACATAATCTAAATCACGGCAAGGGTCGTCTTCTATTTCTTTTGCATGGGAATCACCATCTCCGGAGTTATCATCGGAATCGTCTTTAGAGCAAAAACAATAATACGCTGCACCTTTTTCACAAAGCAACTGCGCATAAGGTTTGTACAAATCCCGTCGCTCGCTTTGAGTATACGGTGCAACAGGACCACCGACATCGGGACCCTCATCGTAATGCAGTCCGGAATCTTTTAATGTACTGTAGATAACATCAACTGCACCGTCCACATACCTCGCCATATCAGTATCTTCAATGCGCAAAATGAACGTACCGCCATTTTTCTTTGCAATGAGGTAGGCATAAAGTGCCGTGCGCAAACCGCCAACATGCATAAATCCTGTCGGACTTGGTGCAAATCTCGTGCGAACATTGCCGCGCGGTATTTTTTTTTCTAAATTTTCAAACCATGAACTATCGGGAATCATAAAAAGTCTCTCCTTAAACTAGGCCCGGAGCCAGCGGAGACCTGCTGACCGATACCGGAAAACAAAATTTCACCCTGCGGCTTTAAGTTGCTCTTCTTCCTCCAGCTTTAGATATGCGACTTTGCCGACCAGAGTTTTTGGAAGCTCACCTCTATATTCAATCTCTGAGGGCATTGCATATTTAGAAATGTTTTTCTTGCAATGTTCTAAAATTGATGCTTTGACCGCTTCGGTTGCATTCTCGCCGTCACGAAGAACAATAAATGCTTTGATGCGCTGTCCCTTGAATGCGTCAGGCAGACCGATAACACAACTTATTGAAACTTTTTCATGCGCTTCAATGGCGTTTTCAAGCTGCGTCGGGTAGATATTGTACCCTCCGGCAACAATCATTCTCTTGATGCGCTGACGGAAGTACACAAAACCCTCCTCATCCATATAACCGAGGTCGCCCGTATGAAGCCAAATGCGCTCGTCATCGTGTGTTTGCAGAGCTTTAGCTGTTTCGTCGGGATTGTTGTGATAACCTTTCATCACAGTGGGACCTGAAATAACAATCTCGCCCTCCTCATCGGCTGGCAAAGCCTCTGTTGTGCCGGGACGGACAATCTTATAGAACATATCAGGATAAGGAATACCAATACTGCCCTCTTTGTGGAATTTTCGCGGAGTCAGGCAGCTTGCAGAAACACATTCGGTCAAACCATATCCCTCGCGCACTTGTTCTTTAGAGCCATGCTTTTTCAAAAAAGCATCAACCTTTCGCTTTAACTCAATTGAGAGAGAGTCGCCGCCTGAAAAGATGCCTTTCATTTGTGACATATCAAGATTATCTATACCTTTTAGTCTGAGCAGAGCCTCAAATAGCGTGGGGACACCCGCAATGTAGTGTGGCTTGCGTTTTTCCAGAAGTTTTGCATAAGCCTTTAGGGAAAACTGCGGAACAAGCAAAATTGTTGCGCTTGAAATCAGAGTGGTGTGAATACATACACCAAGCCCGAACCCGTGGAATAAAGGAATAATTGCTACCATGGTTTTATCCGACTCAACACAGTCGCCTGCAGCCACAGTTTGCATAGCAAGAGCGTTGATGTTGCGGTTAGTCAAAAGAACACCTTTAGAAGTTCCGGAAGTGCCTCCGCTGTAAAGGATAGCGGCGACATCATCAGCACTTACGCCTGCATTATACGGCTTATTGTAAGATGTGCCTTTTAAGAGCAAATCAGTATACCGCAAGATGTTTCCGCCTGTGGGAAGTCGGGGGATTTTCCATCCTTTTGTCATTTTATAGCCCATTTTTTTGATGCCGTAAAGACCATCATCCGCTGCGGTCAACACAAGTTTTTGTGCATTAGTCCTCGGAAGCAAATCAACCAGCTTGGATGAAAATTGATCAAGCGTCAAAACAGCGACACTTTCACTATCATTAATAAATCTGATAAGTTCTTCCTCGGCAGACAGCGGGTGCACCATGCTTGCCACAGCGCCCATGAGATTGAGTGCGTAGAGCATCGTAACAGCTTGTGGAGAGTTTGGCATGCAAATGGTGAACCTGTCGCCTTGTTTCAGACCAATTGACAAAAGACCTCTGGCGCAAAGGCAAACATCTTCCATGAAATCACGATAGGTTCTTTTGCAACCGAAAAAGTCATAAGCGGCAACATCAGGAAGCCTCTCACCGGCGGTAAAAACCTGCTTAACAATAGAGCCGTCAGGGTAGTCTAAGCTGTGCGGCACATCATCATATGAGCTAAGCCAGGGAGCATTAACGTTCATCTAGACAGATATCCTTTACAAACTATTTCCGGATTTCTCATAAAGGATATCACAAAAGTTAAAATTTCACAAGTCCGGTTATAGATTATTGGGTATGAGTCTTTGACTGTCTGACGGCAGCGCCCGGCTATAGGCAAAAAACAGCGTAGAGCGGAATAGATTTGATATTGTTTTCAAAACCAAAGTTTTTGGAAGATATCCTTATACAGTAAGCCGGGTTGTACTTGTTGACGAATAAGTTCAGACTTCTTGATTTTGTGCGAGTACCGCTTTTGACTTCAACACCCACAATGTCATTATCCCTTTGAATTACAAAATCCAACTCAGCGATTCCATCACTGGTCCAGTAGAAAATATTATAACCATTACAGACAAGTGACTGTGCTACGTAGTTTTCTGCAACTGCACCGAGAAAAGGACTCTCGGATATGCCCGTTGAAAGCAGGCTTTGCTGTGAAATTCCACTTTTGAGCGTTAAAAGACCTACATCTCCCATGTAGAGCTTAAATCCCGACAAATCCCTGTACACAGAAAGTGGCATAGTGCCTCGGTTAATTCGCTCACATTTTAGTACAGTGCCTGCAAAAAGAAGCCAGTCAATGGCAGCTCCAAATAAATTTGCCGTACCGCCTTTTAAGGCGAGCTTGTATTGAAACTTCTTGTTTTCTTTCGAAAGCTGAACAGGGATAGAGTCGAAAGCAGCACGGATTTTTACGCTCTCGGAATTGCTTGCATATTTTGCCATATCCGAAATATAATCGTTTATTATGTTTCTTTGCACATCAGGCACAGTCAAAAAGCTGCCCGTCTCAATAAACGTGCGGATTGCCATTGGCATACCACCCGTTATTAGGTACTGCCGATAATAATCAAGTGCTTTTTCATGCAATACGTGCGGCAATGTCTCATTTGAGTCAAATGATGACCTAATATCACAGCAAAGTCTATCTCCCCCTAAAGCCCATAAAAATTCTTCAAAATCCAGCGGATAGAGTGTCATGGAGTCAACATTTCCAACGGGAAACGAGAATTTCTCACGGTTTATTGCAACACCAAGCAGGCTTCCGGCACCGATGATGTGATATGCAGGGGCAAGCTCATTAAAATATTTCAGCGAAGTCAAAGCCCTCTCGCATGTTTGAATTTCATCAAACACAATGAGCGTTTCGCCGGGAATAATCTGCATTTGTGCTTGTGTTTCAAGAAACATCAGGATTCTCTCCGGCTCAATATTTTCAGTAAAATAAGAGCTTACCGCATTGTTTGTTTCAAGATTGAAATAAGCTACATTTTTATAATGTGCTTTTCCAAATTCATTTATTACATATGTCTTTCCTACTTGTCTTGCGCCGTAGATGAGCAGAGGCATTCTCCCCGTCGGCTTATTTTTCCAAGCCAGCAATCTCTCAGATATTTTTCGTTTCACAATACCTTCTCCTTGCATTTTTTATAATTGTTACACTTTTTGATATATAAGTCAATAAAAATCAAAATATTTTGATTTTTATTGACTTATATATTGGAGAAGCTCTTAAATGCATTTCACAGCTAAACTGTATCCGGATGGCACCATGCTAATCAGCGGAGCGCGGAACGCTGCGAAGAGGGACCGTCATCAAAGGGAACGTGGGGTATATTGTGGTAGACCGTCAGGTTCTTGTACGACAGCGATACTCTTGGCGGAGATGTAAGAATTTATTTGAGTTTCCCCAAAACGCAAATCAACCGCACTCTTGTTTTTTTGAGATATAATGTTATAATACTTGCAGAAACATAGTTAAACTTCATGCGAAAGTGGGGTTGTTTTTCATAGGAAGCGACACAATAATATATATCTTTTATGTTGGCAAGACTTTGCATTCTTTTGATATCCTACGAAAATTGTGATTAAAGGAAATATATAATAGACAGACGTTGACGGGGGTAGTAAATGCAGCATGATTATATAGACATTTTTGCCGGATGTGGTGGTCTTTCATTTGGTTTGCATAATGCCGGTTGGAAGGGACTGTTTGCTGTTGAAAAAAATGTAGATGCGTTTTCTACATTACAAAAAAATCTACTTGAAATGAAAAATTCGTTCTCATGGCCAAAATGGTTGACAATGTTAAATCATGACATAAATGATTTGCTGAAATGCCATAAAAAGGAGTTATCTGCTTTACAGGGCTCTGTCACATTGGTTGTGGGTGGACCTCCTTGTCAGGGATTTTCAATGGCCGGGAAACGTAATTCATCAGATACAAGAAACAAATTGGTAAGTTCTTATTTGAAATTTATTCAGGTTGTAAAGCCTGAAATCTTATTTTTTGAGAACGTACATGGATTTTCAGTCGGATTTTCTTCTGGTGAAAAAAGAGAAATTCCTTATTCAGAAAAAATTGTAAAAACCCTAGGTAGAATGGGATACCGTGTTCACTGGGAATTGATTGATGTTTCTGCATATGGCATTCCTCAGAGAAGAAAGCGATTTATTTTGGTAGGCTCGCAAAAAACAGATCCAAATATTTTTTTTGAAGCATTAGCAAGAAACAGATTGGGATTTTTGCAAGCCAGAGGGCTTGATGCAAGCACAACTGTCGAACAGGCTATTGGTGATTTGAGAAAGATGCATGGCGAGATTGATTGTCCGGATTCAAAGAATTATAAAGCGGGAATTTATGGAAAAGCTAACTCTGCATATCAAAAGCTGATGAGGAAAAATATACCAGATATTGAACTGGTGCCTAATAGTCACAGATATGCCAGACATAGAGCTGATACAGAAATCCTTTTTAAAGCCATAATGCAGGTGTCTGATGAACCAAAAAGAATAAGCCCAAGCCATAATGTTGTAGAGGGACTGAAAAAACGCGGTGTTACTCCATTAAAGCCGGATTATCCTTGTAATACTTTGACATCAATACCAGATGACTATATACACTACAGCGAACCAAGAGTTTTAACAGTGAGAGAAATGGCGAGAATACAAGGATTTCCAGATGTTTTTGAGTTTGAAGGGAAATATACTACCGGCGGTAAATTGCGTAAAGTAGACGTGCCAAGATACACTCAGGTTGCAAATGCTATTCCCCCATTATTTTCAGAGCAAGTGGGGTTGGCATTGAAGGAGTTGCTATAAGTTGAGCGAGAAGTTAAGGTTTAAAATCAGTGCAGGATTAAAAAATATAATTGGTAGAGAGCTAATTACTGATAAGTACATAGCTATTTTTGAGCTTGTCAAAAACAGCTATGATGCATATGCAAAAGAAGTAACAATTTGTTTTGAAAATTTAGGAAAAGCAAATGCAAGGATTTTAATCTCTGATAATGGACAAGGAATGGACAAGGATGACATCATAAATAAATGGTTGTTTGTAGCTTACTCTGAGAAAAAGCATCCTTCATATAGGGACTCTATTGGAAGCAGAAAATATGCAGGAGCAAAAGGCATCGGTCGATTTTCCTGTGACAGACTAGGCTCCACAGTTGAGTTGATTTCTAAGACTGAAAATAGCAATATTCAGAATATTGTTAAAGTAAATTGGGATGATTTCGAAAGAGATAGCAAAGATGATTTTGCGAGTATTGCTGTAGCATACGACTCTAAGCAAATCTCCGGTGACCAAAAAGGGACAACAATTTTAATCACCAACTTGAGAGAATCGTGGGATCGAAAAAGTCTTTTATATTTAAAAGAGGCTTTGACACAATTAGTGAACCCAAACGCAACTGAGGAATACGATAATTTTAATGTGACAATTTGTGTTCAGGCTGAATTGGCACAAGACGATCTCGAAATAGAGGAAAGAAATAAAGTAAATGGCATAGTCAAAAATTATGTTTTTGAAGCTTTAAATATAAAAACAACTAAAATCGCTGTTACATTGTCCGAAGATGGGAAGACGGCTGAAACTATACTGACTGACAGAGGAACTCACCTTTTTACTATGTCTGAAAAAAATGAATACACTCTAAAAGGAATATCCTGTTCGCTTTATTATCTGAACAGATCTGCAAAAATTAATTTCAAAAAAATCATGGGGGTGGATTCCGTAAATTACGGTTCTGTTTTTGTTTATAAGAATGGATTCAGAGTCTTGCCTTACGGAACTCCTGAACAAGATTTTTTCAAGATAAATCAACGAAAAGCCCAAGGACATAGTCGTTATTTTGGAACAAGAGAGTTGATTGGTCAATTAAATATTAACGGTGATAGAAATAAGTTTAATGAAACATCAAGCCGTAATCATGGCTTTATTGAATCTGCACATTATCACGAATTAGTGGATTTTTTTATGGAGTATGTCTTAAAACCTCTTGAAAAATATGTTGTAAATATAATCAATTGGGGTCAAACAGACGATTTGTTGAGCGACGGTTTACTACAAAGCGATATAAGAAATTTTGACAACTTGATAAAAAAATTAAAGAATAACACAAAGGATGTGAATGTTTTAAATGTTGAATATAACCAACATTTAATGGAAATAATTGAAAACAGAAAAAAAGGAACACTGTCAAAAGCCGCAAAAGAACTGAAAGATATCGCCAGTAGCAGAAATGATGATGAGCTATATGAAGTAGTGAAGACTGTTGAGAAAGAAACAAGCAATTTACGCAGTCTGGTGAGTGATATTAGTGCAGAAAAAGAAAAAACACAACAACAACTTGATTCGACAAGTGTAGAATTAGTGGTCGCCAAAAGGCAGGTAGATATTTTAAAAGGAAGAGCAGACTTAACTGCTGATGAAGCAATCTCTGCAATGCATATTATGAAGGGCTATGCTGATGCTATAGATTCACATATTGATGAGTTATATGAGAGTGTAGGCACTCTTAAAATAAAAGATAGCGATTTGGACAATCTACTGGGGGATATAAATAGAATATCAAAAAAGATAAAAAACAGCTATGAGTTGGTATTGAATACCAAGCATTCAGCCAACACTGATGTAAAGCGCAGCAATATCGTAGATTTCTGCAAAGACTACTCTGATATTATTACCGGGTACAGTGTTGCACTAAAAATTTTAGCGGCCGACGATCTGGACGCCAGTATAAATTTTAATCCTCTTGAGTTCAGTATTATTATAGATAACCTTTTATCTAACTCACAGAAAGCAAATGCGCGCACTCTAAATATTGGTTTCAAAAAAGTTGATAATTTTTTGGAGATTCGCTTTACAGATGATGGTATCGGCCTTTCAAGAAACATTCAGCTTCCGGAGCAAGTCTTTGAGCCAGGTTACTCAACAACAGGTGGTACCGGCATAGGTCTTCAGACTGTGAAAAAGTACATAAATAAAATTAATGGTTCTATAATCTACAATAAAAACTCTCAAGAGGGCTTTGAATTGATAGCGAGGATTAGTATATGAATTTAGATTATCATATTTTGTGGGTAGAAGATTTGGATGAGTCTTATGATACATATAGTAGGCGCATTACACGATATGTTGAAAATAAAAATTTTCGTTGCAATATTCATAGAATAAAAATGCAGAATGAATTTAATATCACTGAAATCGACCTAAATAAATTTGATATTTTGATTGTTGACTACAAGTTGGGCGATAGTGAAGATGGCAGAGAGATTATAAAAGAAGTTCGTAACGGAAAATATCTGAATGATGTACTATTTTACTCCGGCGAAGGAGAGGCTGTATTGCTAAAATTGATCCAAGAGCAAGCACTTGAGGGAGTTTTTGTTTCGAATAGAAATAATCAAGTCTTAGTTCCTAAAATTGAAGCTTTAATTGACAAATCCATAAGGCGCACTATTGATCCAATCAGCATTAGGGGGATGCTTTTAGATGTGACAAGTGATTTTGACAACATCATTAAAGATATAATTAATAAGTCATGGTCTTTATTGAATTGTGACGAAAAAGGTGAATTAACAACGTATGCGAGAGGTTTAGTGGAAGAAAGGAGAAAATCTGTAAATAGGTTAGTAGAAAAATATTCTGACGAAAAGGTTATGCAAGTTGATAAGTTATTAGATGAAAGAGAATTTACGGCAGAGAAAGCTGTGCGGCTGTTAAATAAAATAATGCAAAGTAAGAATCCGAATATAAATAGAGTGCGGCAATCGTGTCTTAGCAAACTTAACATAAATGAGGATGGTGGAGATTTTAAGCTGTATAGTGAATACAAAAAGGATATTTTAGACTATAGGAATAAATTAGCCCATGTTAAATTAGAGGCAGATGTTTCAGGAATTGTTTGTATTGGAGAAGTTAATGGAGAAGTTCATAATTGTGACGAAACATTCTGCGATATGATAAGGAAAAACTTGCTCAAATTCAGAGTTTTCTTTAATTGTCTGTATGACGAATTTTCAAATAATAAACGTAATGACCCACCTGAAGAGAACATGTGAGCGTTATAATTACACCCCCCACAACCACCAAAAACCCACTACCCCAAACAAAAAAGTTCGTATTTGGCATCAGTTGGCGTGCCAGAAGCAAACAAAACACTACTCGTCAAGGGTGGTGTTTTGTTGTGCCTATACCCTGTGCCAATCCACTTTTTCTTCGGGACTTAATGAACTCTGCATGTTCTGCAAGCAACTCAACTTCACTTTGCGTCAAGCCGTCGAACTCCGGTCGATTGAACGCAGTTTTGGCGTTTCGGAGAACATTAGGGATATTGGGCTCTGTGATTGGTTTTATTGCATCAACATTTTGGTATGGCACCTGCTTTTCAGATACTTTGGAGGGTCGAATTTTCCCGGCTCTCATTATTAGCCTTGTAAATGTGCACAAATGAATACGCCGCTGTTGACTTGACGGTTTGACCGCGAGAATTTTACACCCTACCCGAAGCAAATTTACAGTTCAACCGCAATAGTTTTACGCTACTGCCGAACCAAGTTCAGCATATATAATAA
>Ga0209755_10004772_pt1 | contig 15821 bp, 11 predicted proteins | sample TergutCo191P1_FD_187301 | JGI IMG/M metagenome (GOLD analysis project Ga0209755, IMG submission 187301) | Cornitermes sp. P1 segment gut microbial communities from Petit-Saut dam, French Guiana - Co191P1 (SPAdes) (version 2) | ecosystem: Host-associated > Arthropoda: Insects > Digestive system... | reverse complement strand
TTGATGGTAAAGGATTGCTGTGGCGTTCCATCATCGAAATTTACTTTAAGAGCAGCTCCATTCCAGCCATCTCCCCAGGCATCATATAATTCAAAAATAATATCACATTTATCGCTGTAAATAAAATTATAAACCCTTGTTTTTCCTTGATCATCAGTTAATTGCAATTCAAATGGAATTGAAATAGCGCCGGAAACCGCATTATTGCTGAGGGTAATGTTATAAGCAGCATATTTTGTTTGCATGGGAATGATATTGCCTACATAGGAGCTATTTGAATGGATGGTAATTAAATTTGAGGGTGAAGAGAGTGTTGCTTTTACGTTGGTAGCAAACTCGTTCCCATTATTTACAATATAAACAAAAAGCTTTGCCGTTTCTCCGGGGTCAAGAATTCCGTTTGCGTTTCCCAACTCGTCATCAATAGCTGAACTCTTATATTCCAAAAGATTTCCATAGATATCTATAGTGAAAAATCCCTGAATCGTTTTGCTATCATAAGTAAATGTAACATAGAATTTTAAAGCATGATTGGGAATCGCGTTTTCATGTAAGGTAAGGGTAAAAGCGTTGTTTAGCGTTTTTGTTTCATCGGAAGAAAAAGTACCGAAATTAGCTGTATTATTGATAAATGTAACATCAGGAGTGTTTGTTGAAATAACGGCATTCACGTTGTTCAATGTTTCCGAAGATTTGTTTTTCACAGTAATATGCAGGCTTACTGTTTCTCCGGGGTTTAATTTTCCATTATTATTTCCTTGACTATCATTTATGGTAACCCCCACAACTTCCATCGTTGCGAGCGAGAGTACGGTTTCTAATGCGGAGGCAAAATTGGGAATTCCATAGCCATAAGCAACATCATAGTTGGGGTATCTGTCGCCGGTTTCATCCACAATATTGCGAAGCATAGCCGGAAGAAGGGTAGGATTAGCTTGAATCAGGCAGGCGTACATTCCGCAAGAGATAGGGCTGGAGAAGGAAGTGCCATCTGCCGAACTGATATTTCCCGATGTGGAGTAAACTGTTGCGGAAACGCCTCTTGCCAGCACATTGGGTTTATGGGCTCCCGCGCCGCCCGGTCCAATAGAACTGAAAGAGGCAATAGTACCCGAACTATTCACTGCCCCAATAGTAGCTGCATCAATGGCATCGCCGGGTGCTCCCATCCAGGGCCAGCTGGTACCGTTGTTATTTCCCATACTTACGGTAACAAAAACACCTTTCTCAATTGCTGTTTTGGCAGCAAAGGAAGCTACAGTGGAGTAGCCGTCCATTTGTGCATAAGTGTAGTTCATGGAATAATCATCAAACGTAGTGTACCCCAAAGAGGTATTTATAATGTCGGCGCCAATACTATCTGCTGCTTCCGCTCCTACCACCCAGTTATAACACTCAACCAAGTATTCTGTTGCCACATCTTCTGTTCTTATCAGTGCATACGAAGCTTTGGGAGCTGTACCTACAAATTGATTATTAGCACAAGCAGACATGCACGAAAGAACGTTGGTACCATGATTACTGGTGGAAGAAGCATAAATATTCCCATTTGGAGTAACCACATCCATCGCAAAAACCATTCTTCCTTCAGTATAGATAGGATTAAAAACCGAAAGCGAGTTCACATTTTGAAAACCGCCATCCAACACAGCAATCAGCACGCCTTCACCAGTAAAACCCTGTTCATGCACGGGAATGCCGTTAATTTGGTTAATTTGCTCATACCCTTGACCATACAAATATTCTTCTTTGATCTCTTTAGAATTTATTGGCGTAAAATTTTCTTCTTTTTCAAATTTATTTAAAAATTGACTCTCAAATTTTCCTTCGCCCGATTTTCCGCCATAATATTCCGGACTGATATAAACGGAATGACTTACAAAAGGCAATTGCATAATTTGATTCAAAATGGTTGGGGTGCAAGAAACCAAAGCGCAGTTCAACCACTTGCTGGTAAATGGCACGTTTGCGCCCAAACTCTTTACTTGTTGAACATAGTGCGGATTAACCGGCAAATCTTGAAGAGATACGTTAATGCCGTGTCTCGCGCGCCTGTCTATTGAACGTTGCGACAAAAATTCCTCAGGGTTATTCACACTGTAAGGCGAATTGATTTTATCCGTAAAATAAACCGCATATTTCTGTGCAAATAAGTTGCCTGAAAGTAGAACAAATAAAATAAAGAAGTTGAAGGTGTGAATTTTTCGTGCGATGGTAAATGGTTTCATAATGCTTTGTGTTAAAAAAGAGTGCAAATGTACAATTTTATTGATTAGACTTTATGACTACTATCTTCTTCGCAGTTTTTCTTTCCACACACACCGAAAGTCCGGAAAAATGATTGAGGAACTCTTTTATCCATTTTTGGTAATGCCTATCAAGACTTTGTTTCATTTGATACATTTGTTGGTATAGTGTTAAAAACACGATATTACAAACATGGAAGAGCGACTGCCAAAAATAAAACCTTATTTCCAAACAAATTTGATTCTTCTATTCTTTAACTCATGTCTGTGTTCTTAAAGCCTTTTAATAAGGCAAGAAACATTGGTCTATTTGCGAACGGGGTCTTACGCCACCACAAAAATACCCTACCTTTACACTGTTAAACACAAAATACTACTTTTGCGGTCGGAATAATTGATGCCTTTAAGGCACGAAAATTGGCTCACAGTTTAAAACTAAGTCATACTGGTACTTTTGGCGTTATTATTGCTGCAAAACAAAAGGCATATTGGCTCAATGGCGGCACTACCCCCGCTTGAAAGAGTGTACGGAAATGGAAAATTGTCGCCCGCTGGAAAGTACTTAGAAGTCACCACTGCCCCAATATGCAAAAAGTTAGCTACAATGAGGCGAGAACGTGGCGGAAGGAAAGCAAAAAAAAACTTAAAAAATGTCAATACCAACAACAAGAACAAAAGAAAGTGCTGAAATAAGGATAGACAAAACAAAATGCACAGATTGTGGAAAATGTGTTGAGGTTTGTAAAGATTACAGTCTAGTAATTGAAGACAAGAAAGTAACAGTCAACGACAAGCCTATTTTTGGCTGCGTAGCCTGCGGACACTGTATGGCTGCTTGTCCGAGCGAGGCAATAATGATTTATGGCAGAACATTATCCCCTGATGATTTGTTCGAGTTACCAACAATTGAAAATACAGCAAATTACAGTCAATTATTGGCTTTACTTCAAAGTCGGAGGAGTATCCGCGAATTTTCCGACAAAAAAGTGGAGCCTGAAATCATCGAAAAGATACTTGAAGCAGCAAAAACATCGCCTATGGGCTATCCTCCATCGGATATTAATGTTCTAATTTTTGACAGCAAAGAAAAAAATCACAAATTTGCAGAAGATTTTTGCACTTACTTTAAAGGCATGAAATGGTTTGTATCCAACTGGTTTTTGATGTTGATGCGTCCATTCTGGGGAAAAACAACCGACGAAATGTTCCGGAATTTTCTCCGTCCTGCCTTTGATATTTACACCAGCGAAATGGGCAAAGGCATTAATATGTTGACTTACGATGCGCCGCTGGCAATCTATTTCTACGGCTCGCCTTATACTGACCCCGCCGACCCGATTGTTACAGCCACAACCGCTATGCACGCCGCCGAAGCATTAGGACTTGGAACCTGTATGCTCGGCGCCATACATCCGTTAATCCAATACGGAAGGAAAGCGAAAAAGTTCCGTAATAAATACGGCATCAAATATAAAAGTCAGGAAGGTATCTTTGTTATTTTCGGTTATTCATCGGTTCAATACCGGAAAGGACTGAAAAGAACTTTCGCATCAATAACAACAGTATAGCAACAGGAAAAAGTAACATCTAAGCGACTTGACAAAGAGGGTAAAATGCACTGACAGCAGACTGGCGGTTGGGTGCAATCAAGGGGTGTAGCGCCGCAGAGATCCGTTAATCAAGAGATGTTCAATAACGAAAATTTTGAACTCAAAAGAGCAAAATCCTGTCCTGATTTTTCGTTAAAAAAGCCTCCCATCCTGAAAACTTCTGCCCTGCCGTCGTAATTCTGTTTTGAAGGTGATGACAAACTGCCACCGCGAGCGCATCGGTAGCATCAAGCGGATGGGTGTTTTCTTCAATGAGTTTCATGTTTTGCAACATGGCGGCGACCTGCTCTTTCGACGCGTTGCCGTTGCCGGTAATCGATTGCTTGATTTTTCGCGGGGAATATTCAAAAACCTCAAGTCCTTTATACATGGCGGCAGCAATCACTACACCCTGCGCACGCCCCAGCTTCAACATTGATTGTGGGTTTTTTCCATAAAACGGCGCCTCAATTGCCAAAATATGAGGTTGATACTGCTCAATGAGTTGTAGCGTTTTTTCAAAAATAGCTTTCAACTTATCCGCATGATCTTTAATTTTATTGAGCCGAAATGTGCCGATATTCACCAGCGCACCTTGCGCCGAAGTGGCGTTATAAAGCGCAAAACCTAAGATGGTGGTGCCGGGGTCAATTCCAAGAATGATTTTCATGCGGCAAAAATAATTTTTTAGCTTTATATTTTTGAAACTTATTTTAACAGGGTCTCCATTTCGAATCCGCTATTTTCAAATGCTGTTTTCAATATTTGATCTCTTTTTTGTCCGGTTACTTTAATTTGAAGAATCACCTCCGGTTCGGATGTAACAATTTCTTTAGAAATATCTTTAATATTCACATACCTTTCAGGATACGTGATAATATCAATAAGATGCATTTCAAGAACTTTGGCAACTAAGGATACTGTTTTTAAGTCAGTTTTTGTTGCACCCCGTTCAAAACGTGCATAAGCAGATTGTGTCATTTTAAGCAATTCTGCCATAAATTCTTGACTGTATCCTTTTGATTCTCTTAAAATTCTGATGTTTTCAAGTACTTTTTTCATTGTCAATAAAAGTAATAGATTGAACTATACGCTTTTAATCATAAATCGAAATATAAATTACTTTTTTTGACTTAGATAAATATTTCAAGTCAAAAAATGTATATTTTTGCTGCAGTTATTTTTTATCACCCCCAAATGAGAGTGAATTGTTTTATTCATATAAAAACTAGTGCATATAATTAAAAGTTGCATCTTTTATGATAAAAGAGGACAACATTTGTAATAATATTCAAACTTAATTAAAATCCTTATGAAACAAACCTTTATCCTTTTCCTCTTCGTCCTTCCTTTCTTTTGCATGGCGCAACTCCCCCGTGTTTACGAGTACGATGATGCAGGCAACCGCATTGTTCGTAAAACAGTAACCCTCAACCTTGCGCCCCCAGCCCCACCCGATTCTACTGAAACAGACATAGAGTCTCAAAAGTCTTTAGAATCCTTAGAACCGGAATATTTCGTAGAAAACATTGCCCAAACAGAAATCAAAATCTACCCTAATCCCACCACCGAGCATGTAACCTTAGCAATAGCTGGCTGGGAGACTCTGCAAAGCGGCAACTTTAAACTCTTTTCCCTCACCGGACAGCTGTTGCAAGACCATCCGGTGCATTCACTTACCACCACCATTTCTTTGGCAACCCTTCCACGAGGCGCCTATATCCTAAAAGTGCAAATTAACGACCGTACAGAGGACTGGAAAATAATAAAGAATTAATGATTAATGATTAATGGTTAGTGATTAATGGTTAATGGTTAATGATTAGTGATTAATGATTAATTTCTTACACCTATCCACCCATCCACCTTTACACCCTTACACCCATCCACCTATCCACCTATACACCTATCCACCCATCCACCCATCCACCTTTACACCCTTACACCTATCCACCCATCCACCTATCCACCTATCCACCAAAAAAATAAACCCAAATGACCACAATAATAAAAAAAATTACCTTCTTTTGTGCCGTAATAACATGGCACATGTTTTTAGCAACTATTAATCTGCTTCAAGCGCAAAATACCAACCTTCCCGTAGGCGTCATTCCGGGTGTTGTAGATGTTTCGCCCACAGGCGCTGCTACTTACACTATACCCATTGAAGTAGTGCCGGGCACGCAAGGGATGCAGCCCAACCTTTCTATTGTTTACAACAGCGACAGTGGCATGGGACTGCTGGGCATGAATTGGGATTTGACAGGGCTCTCTGCCATATCACGTTGCAGTGAAAACACCTATTTTGATGTTCGGCTTTGTCCCATACAGTTTGATAAGCAAGTGTTTTCTTTAGATGGCGCACGCTTACTTAAGCCATACCACTCTGTCTATGAGTATATGACTGAAGAAGAGAATTTTATGCGTATTACCCGATCTATTCAGTACGATTACTTTTATGCCCGTACCGATGATGGAACTTATATTGAATATGGAAACTCCGACAATTCCAGACAAAAAATGGCTTCTCCAAATGATAATAAGATTTTGAGCTGGTGGATTAATAATATTACCGACGGCAACGGGAATTATATGACGTTTTCTTATGATAATGGTAACTATGGAGAAATTGTAGTTACTAACATTTCATACACCGGTAATTCTATCAATCGTCTGCCCGCTTATGCAAGTGTAGATTTTCACTATAGATTCATACCCAGCGATTTGTGTTGTAATACCCATTTTGTGGATGGTTGTGGCATAACGCAGACAAGATTACTGCAATTCATTACGGTGAGATATAATGGCGCTCAGGTACGCAAATATCAATTCAACTACAACACACATGCTGATTCCGTTCGGAGCCCTCAACTGAAAGAGGTTGTGCTCTATAGCGCAAACAACGTTGAGCTTAGTAAAACCATAATTAAGTGGAAAGAATCTCTTATAGGTACAATGCTATCCTCAGTACCACTGAATGGTTCTATGAAGTGGGTTTACAGGAAAGGAGTAGTTCCCGGAGATTTTAACGGGGATGGGTATATGGATTATCGATGCGATGCTGGTTGTGATTCATGGGTATTTTATGGCAAACCCGACGGAGGGTTTGACAAAACAACTAATACTTATCCGATTGATATTGATGGATGGAACGGTTTTGTTTGCGCAATAGACCTTAATGGAGATGGCAAAGATGATTTTTTAACTTCATATCTTGCGGATGTTACAAAACGTCAGTTTTATTTTCTTAATGATGAAATGCTGGTTGAAAGATACTGTCAAATTTATTTGGGCGATTTTGATGGCGATGGCTCTACCGATTTTCTTATTATGTACCAAGATATAAATGACAACTATTTATTCAAACATTACACGTTTTCATGGGGAAAATCAAATTATAGCAGTATCCCCATGCAAACGCGACCTTGTAAGGTAAGTGTTGCCGATTTTAATGGGGATGGAAAGGCTGACGTTGAAATACATGCTGAAAGTGGTCTCATTACACGCTACTCTTTTAATGCAGAAACAGGAAGATTTGCATTGTTGGAAACACAACAAGAGCCGTATTGGCGTCAAAGGTATTATGGCGATTTTAATGGTGATGGTATAACCGATATGCTAATATATCAATTTACAACGAATAATCCTAAATGGGAAGTAGCTTTTGGAAAAGGTAATGGAACCTATACCGGTTTTACCCCTGTAAAAGAACTTAATGTGCAAGTTGAAAATCTTCTTCCCAAATACCCTGTAATAATAGCCGATTTTGATGGGGATGGAAAAGACGACATATTGCAACCCTTCTCTGAAATGTGTTGGATTATTTATTCTAAAGGATGTCATACAGATAATGTCTATAAGTATAAATTCCAGAGCTATTCAGGTTTTTTATTTGCACAAAACCCCTTAGAGCCTCATCATTTCAATATTACGGATATGGATAATGATGGCATTCTGGATTTTGTCTTTCATGCGTGCCAAACACCTACAGTTTATTCCTTTCATAAAAACCGGCAATACGATTGTGTGAAAAGTATTACCGATGGCATGGGCAAAATAGTGGAATTTACCTATAAGCCCAGAACTTTACCTGCCACCGATTTTAATACAGCACAAGGTGTTATCAAAAAGTTTGCTAAGTTCCTGGTATCTAACATGAAGGTCTCTAACGGAATAGATAATCAACTTAATGAATATCAATATCAATATGACGCTCCTGCTTTTAGTTGGCGTAAAAGAACATTTTTGGGAATTAGAGAGTTCCGGTGTAAAAATGTAGCTGAAGATAAAGAAGAGCTTTTTGTATTTAAGGTTATTAATGAGGATATGCCCAACTCAAAGCATGTACTTACGCCTCATACGAAAGCTACATATTATAAAACATTTGTAGGAGGAGACGGTTTTGGCTATAAGTGCGCCCCTATTATTGGATTAGAAGATTTAGGAAATAAACGTTACGCAGTACGTTACAACCCTAAAGAAATTTTTAAACTTTTATCTATGAGCACTGCCACGGTTACTATTTTAGATACTACGGGAAGATTGATTGAAAATAGGGAGGAAATACAGGATGAATTACAAGGCAAAGATATGTTTCATGACAAGAAACGTTTTAAAAACATGTATTATACTTACAATACTACTACAACTCAAACCTATAAGCCTAAAACTGTCATTACAAAACTTATTGTTACACAAAGATACAAGGATATTATTCCCCTTCATGCTGATACTGTCAGTCCCTTGCTGGTAGATACTTTTACTTACGGTTACACTCAGGGAAACTTGGCTTGGGAGCGGAGAGGCAATATTGATGGCGCCATTACAACCTCCTACGGCAATTATGATGTTACGGGCGTGTATCGCTCCAAAACGGTTTCGGCGCCCGAATGCGAGGCTCGCACCGAAACTTATGAGTATGATCCTACAAGGCGTTTTATTACAAAAATTACAAACCCCTTAGGACATATAACCCTCTTTTCCTACGATCCCAAAACCGGAAACAAACTCTCGGAAACAGACCCCAACGGGTTAACCACTACTTATACTTACGATGTTTTTGGAAACCTTACAAAAATTATATACCCCGACAAGCCGGAAACCAACATAACAACAAGCTGGCATTCTCCTGCTTCATTTCCTTACGCCCGATATACGGTAACCACAAAAAATGCGGGACAACCCGAACAGACACTGTATTACGACCTTTTAGGACGCGAGGTGTGCCGCAAGTATGATGGCTGCTATACCGACACCCGCTTTAATACAATTGGACAGATTGTTAAAACTTCTTATCCCTATAAAGACTTGACGAAGCCGGATACGGCTAAAATTTGGACTCAATATACCTACGATGATTTTGGAAGAAAACTTACCGAAAAGGCGCCTTATACCAATTTGTCTTACACCTATTATGACCGAAAAATAATCGTTAACGACAGTTTGCGCGATGTTGTTTCATGGAAAAATTACGATGCCTTTAACAGAATTACTGAAGCGCTCGATGCAGGCGGAACCATTTCTTACCACTATTCCATTACCCAAGACAAACAGTATAAAACTGAAATCAAAACCCCTGATGCCTCTACTACCATCTTCACCGATTTGTGGGGCAATAAAAAATCGTTTGTTGACCCAAATGCTGGAGGTATAGCTTATTACTACAATAATTTTAATGAATTATTAAATATGGGCGATGCTCGCGGAAATCAAACTATTTACGAATACGATAAGTTAGGGAGGGTTTTTAAAAAAGGCTTTGTGAGCAATTCTGGCTGCGGATCCATTGATTATGTTTACGATACTTCCAACAAAGGCATTGGAAAATTATCTCAAATAAAGGTTGATGGGTTCCCGGAGGAAAATTTCTACTACGACAATTTTAGCCGCTTAGTGCAGCACACCAAAACTATAGGCCCGAGTACATACACGCACAGCTATACTTACAACACAAAGGGACAACTGCAAACACTTACCTATCCCGATGGGTTTGGCGTAACTTATACCTACACTCCTACCGGAAAATTAGATATCATTAGACGCAGTAACGATAATAGCCTCATTTACACTGCACATGGACGCAATGAGTTTGGAGCATTATATTCTTGCGAATACGGAAATGGTTTGGCAACCCAATATGCCTATAACCCTTACGGACTCATTACCCATATTAATACGGGCAATATGATGTTTGATATAACCCCCGGTGAGGTATGTGAAGAAATAATTAGAGGAGACATACGCCCATTTATAGTTGACAGCTCTATTTTAAATTATCGCTATACATACAACGATACAGGCTTAATGACCTCCCGATCCGAAAGCATTGCAAACCGTAAAGAAGTTTATACCTACGACAATTTAGACCGGCTGATTGGCATTACTTTAAGCACACCTTGGCAATCAGAAAACGTGCAAACCTTTTCTTATAACAATAACGGAAATATAAAAAGCAATTCCCTGTTGGGCGCTTACAACTACAAGACTAACGGCAGTAAAAAACCGCATGCCGTAACCAAAATAGATCCCATAAACAACAACGTGATCTCTGCCAGCCTGTGTGAGGTAACCTACAACTACTTTAACCAACCCACCGAAATAACCGACGTCTCGGCTACGCTCGACAAACACTGGCTTGAATTCACTTACGGTGCCGACCAGCAGCGTAATCAGGTGAGTAGATACAAAAATAGCTGGGAAAACAGGCGCGATTACGTGAGCCAATACTACGAATACGAAATAGCAAAAGGATCCCCTAATGTAATTCGCCACTACCATTACATTTACGGCGACGATGACGTAGTTGCCCTGCACATTGCCGAGTCAAATGTTAGAAATGAAACCATGTACTACATTCACACCGACCATCTGGGCAGCTACTGCGCCCTAACCGATCCTCAGAAACAGGTACGGCAGCGCAACTATTTTGATGCTTGGGGCAATTCTATAAAGCAATTCCGCAGAACTAATTCTCGAGATTCTTTAGTTGTTAGTACTGAAGAGCCTTCAGGCGTTGAAGATTCTACCCTAAACTTTACCCTTACCGCCCGCGGCTTCACCGGGCACGAGCACTACCCCGACTTTAAAATCATTAACATGAACGGGAGGCTGTACGACCCCGTGATTGGCAGGTTCTTCTCGCCGGATAACTTTGTATTGGATAATACTTTTACTCAAGACTTTAACCGATATTCTTATGCACGAAATAATCCATTGAAATATACTGACCCGACGGGAATGACAGTAGTTATTGAAGGAGAGGAGAAAAGGTCATATTTTAGGGAAGTAAGAAGAGGAGCAAAAGAATTAGGATTCTCTGTAAAAATGAATAAAGATGGGCTGTTAAGTGCTATGTATAGGGGAAAAGGAGAAATATCCATAGACGGGCAAAAGTTTTTAGATGCTGTAAATAGTAAATCCATCACAATTAAAATAAATGCGACGAACTCAGACTATATTGATGGCGTACCATTTTTTGGTGGAGCGTTTATGGGCAACAATCTTAACCAAAGTCAAAGGACAATAGGAAAAGATGATGTAATAAAAACAACAAACGGTGCTACTGCATATCAAACAGTAAATCCTGGTGATTTAATGCAGATGGATAATTATTCTAATAGCCCCGGAATGACAAGCATACATGAGATAACTGAACCATACCAAGGGGCATTAATTTCAATACGTAATGGTGTTGCATCAGGGAATTCAGGCGATCCTTATTCTGTTTATCAACAAGCTCATAATGCTGCCACTCCTCAGTCAGTAGTGATGGATTTCTACCGTTTTGATAGAGCAGGAAATCAAGTGCCTCGAAATTCACAAAATATTTATTCTGTTGGTTGGGCTTTTCCTAATCAAGGATATTTAGTGAAGGAACTCAAATTAAGACCCTGATTATGAAATATTTTTCTTGTTTCTTTATAATGTTGTTTCAAATTACACTCTTGTTGGGTCAAGATACAGTAGGTATTATTGAGTGCCCACAGTGTGAAGTTATGAAAATTGACTCTTTAGATCATTTTTATTTAATTGACGTTCAATCAAATAAAGATAAATACAAAATAGTGTCACGAAAAACACAAAATAGTTGTTCTAATCTTCTTTTAGGAGAAACATATAAATTAACTCTCGTTGCAATGTATTCATTGATATTAAATTCTAATGATTACAGCCACCACATAGGAAGAGGTATTTGTATTAACATTGACTGGGGCAATAACTTGTATCAAGTTCAACAATTATGTGGTTTATGCTATGAAACGGATTCCATCAAACTTAATGAATGTAAAAAAAATATAGCTAAAGAAGATAGATTTGAGCGTGCAATGAGTACTATTCGTTTTTTTTATCTTAGTAAAAAAGAGAAAAGAAAGGGAACTTCCTTTCTTGAATTTTATGAAGAAAAGCAGGCGAATAGTATTCCTTTCGTTTTAAATGATGTTGAAGAAATCCCTGTTTATAGTTTTAACAGACATGAGAAGACCCAGTATATTGACACAATGGTACATAAAGGATTTAGTGGAAGAGTGTATCATGAGTATAAGAATTTTTATTTTATAAAAGGGATATATGTTTATAGTAATGATAATGAGATTATGGGCTGGATTGATAAAAAAGATCTTTTACGAAATGAAGGTTTTAAAAAAGATCTCAAAAAAATGAAATTGATAAATTGCGATAAATGACTTGGAATAGTTATATTATTGATAGGTATAGTTATGCACGAAACTGTCCCTTAATGTACAGTGACCCGACGGGGCAACTTATATGGGAACTTGATAGAAATGGCAATTTAATTATGGAAAACGGAGACAATGAACATAGTTTAGCAAAATTTCTAAATACAACTTCAGAAGCAGCAATGCAACTTTTAACGACTCAAGGCTATATTAATGAAGGAAAATTTAATATGAACGTGGGAGATGTTTTAAAGTTAGATAATGTATTTACTCGCAATCTACTTGCTCATGGTAATTTGCCTAATAGACATCCTGATTTAGACTATAATTGTTGGGGAGCTTCATCAGACGCAGGAGCAAATGGACAAGGAATTGAAAACGGTGTAGGAATAAAGTATCCTGTTACTTTTGATTGGAAATTACAAAATCAATATTCAAGTATTGCTGCTGAAGATGCTGTTTTTGGACAAACTGTACTAAGATTTACAACAGATAACCCTTTTGCAGAGAGTCAGTATAATCAACATGTTAAAGGAAATTGGGTATCCCGAGACCCTGATGCAATAGGAGGAGCTTTACATGGTGCTACTTTTTATGGAAGAAGCAATGATGGGACAGTATATGTTCATACTAAAAATGGATGGGAGACAGCCCCTAAAATAATGCGATTATCAGATGTTGAACGTATCTATGGACCTGTACGAGGGCTTAACGGGCAATCAGGCTATTACTTAAAACTACACTAAAATGAGACAGTTATTTCTTTTCACATTATTGTTTAGTATGTGTCTTATAGGTTTTTCTCAAAAGCATCAATACAATGAAAAAACTTGGACTATTGGAAAAGGTTATATTTCCAAAATAGAAATTAATGAAAGGCATATTCTTCTAACATTGGATTCAAACTTTGTTAAACGGTATAAGAATGAAGATATTTTAAAATATCAAGTAATAAAGTTTGATTTCTATCACAAAAATATTATGTTAATGAATGACTATGCGGCAATCTTAATGCCAAATATGACTGCCAGTATTCAGGAAAATAAATTAGAAAATAGTTTGATATGGGTTAGAATATGGCATTTATCAAGATATGATAGAAATGTTATATCGTTTAAAAGATCTATAAAGAAAAATTTTTCTAAAGAAATGATAATATTACAAGATGAACATTTTTGATAATAACCGTTACAGTTACTGCCTGAATAATCCACTCATGTTGAAAGACCCTACGGGACAACTATTTATAGATGCTGATTGGTTACCCGGAATGGATGAAAAAGGAAATGTTACCTATACCTCACAAAGAGGAGATAATATACATACCTTTCAAAGGCAGTTTGCGGTTGATGGAGAAAAGGCATTAAAGATTTTCAAACAAGCAGGGTTGAGTACGGATGCAACCTTTGGAGCAGGAGAAGCAGTAATTAACGGTGATATTGTGGCAGGCATTACCGGAAGTGAAATCTTACGAGGGCAGTGGGGACGTATGGATGATACGCCTGAGGGACGAAACCAAAAAGCATCACACATAATGTTTGCCATGATGCATAGTAAGTTCCACAATCAAAAAGCTGACAATGGCGCGCTTGCTATGAATGTAAATAATTATATTGAGGGATTTTATGTTGGAAGTAGTGGCTTAAATCTTAATAATGTTTACATTCCTGCAAAAGGAGGAGGATTAATTAAGGTTGACCAAATAAGTATAGCGCCAGGTAGTACTATCGGACAACCACCGTTGATATACTATCACAAAGAGGGTGGCAATCAAGATAAACGATTGGACGGTTCTATATTTGCGTCCTACTCGTTCAAATCAGCCAGAAATGCTAACGCAAGTACTCCTTTTAATGTTCTCACTATTAGCGTACCTTTAGTAAATGATTATTTGTTTAATAAATCCTATTAATTATGAAACACCTAATATTCTCATTGTATGCGCTTTTAACCATTAATATGTCTGTTTGTTATGGGCAAGAAAATCCACGCTTAGATACTATCAAATTAGCAAATATGTATTCTGATATTCCTATTCTTTCTTCAACGGAAAATTTAATTTTATGTTTAGGTACTTGTTCTTCTATGAGTTTCAATTTTTATGCGAATGTACATATTTCTAATGCATTAACGCATAAAGATACATTGTTTTATTTTAATAAAGTATATTATTCAAAAAAAGGAATTTCCTATTTAGAAAAAAATGGAACAGTGATATTGCAAGATTTTGACTTTAAAAAAAATAAAAAAATGATTTTTTTGACAGAAAAAATACAATTATGTAGAAACCTCACATTAGATGAATTGATGAAAATATATCACTATACTAATGAAAATGTAGCAGGACCTCAAGTTGGGCTAATGGCTCCTTATAGAATGAGAAAATGTCGCTGTTTTTATCAAGTAAATTTTCTTACTGGTGAACCTATTAATGCAAAAATTGAACTATATTTTGACTGTAGAAAGAATTTAAGATATATGTTAATAAGGAATTCTGTCTTTTGGTAGGAGTAATGGGATTGGGCAGTATCCACTCTTTTAATAAATTCACAAAAACATATTAACAATGAAACACTTAATTGTTTTTCTGTTTTCCATTTACGCTTGTTGTGATCTCTATGGACAATTGGATACCATCAGATTATCTGAAATGAAATCTGATAATGTATTCATTATTGCAGATAAGGAAGAGTTAATTAGAGCCTTTGGAATGCCTTGTCATATAGAGAAAGATTTTCAATTTAACTGCTATACAAGATCGATTTATTCAACCGATAAAGACACTGTATTTTATCTCAACAGTTTAACATATTATAAGAATTATGAGGTTAGTATGTCTTATGTAGAGACAGAAGGGAGGATTCGTTTAACATATTTTGATTTTAAAATAAATAAAAATGCAGTAATCTATACTCCTAAATTGAAATTACATAGAAAATTAAAGTTATCTGATGTTAAACGAGCGTACAACTACAACCATACATTTATAAAACAAACAGTCGGACTTGAGGCTCCCGAGCTAATTAAGGGATATATTATCGCTTTTTCTACGGGTGAACACGAATGTGCTACTATTGAGCTTGTTTTTGACTCTAAAAAGAAGTTGCGCTATATGACTATTGGGGCTTATGGTTTTTAAAGACGAAACCGCTTTAGAATTTTTAAGTACAGCCTGTTCCTCTTGAGCGGGCTGTTTTCATTTTACATCGCCAACTTTCTAATTTTCTCTTTGGTAATAAAGGCGTCAATCAGTTTTTTAACGGTTTCCTTGTCTTCCTTATTCATGAGGTCAACCTCTTTAAATTGCT
>Ga0209755_10004771_pt1 | contig 15822 bp, 10 predicted proteins | sample TergutCo191P1_FD_187301 | JGI IMG/M metagenome (GOLD analysis project Ga0209755, IMG submission 187301) | Cornitermes sp. P1 segment gut microbial communities from Petit-Saut dam, French Guiana - Co191P1 (SPAdes) (version 2) | ecosystem: Host-associated > Arthropoda: Insects > Digestive system... | reverse complement strand
TTTTTTATAAATTTTCTATCTCTTCACGGGTTAATCCTGTCGCGGTGATTATTGTTTCGAGGGGGAGATTAAGGGATAGGAGATTTGTGGCGATTTCTGTTGCTTTTTCATCTTTGCCTTCTGCTTTGCCTTCCTCTCTTTCATGTTTCCTTATCGAATATTCATCCCGCATTGCTTTTTCGCGGCGTTCGTACATGTCACGTGCCTGTTCGTCGGCGGATAATCTTCTTAGGGTTACTACGGCTTTTTTTACATTGGGGTTTCTCTCGGCTACCATGTCTAATTCATCACTTTTTACGTAAATTTTCTATCTCTTCACGGGTTAATCCTGTCGCGGTGATGATTGTTTCGAGGGGGAGATTAAGGGATATGAGATTTGAGGCGATTTTTGCTTTTTCTTCTGTTTTACCTTCTGCTTTACCTTTTTCTAAGCCTCTTTGTTCTGCTTCTCTATTTAACGAATCTATATCCCGCATTGCTTTCTCGCGGCGTTCGTACATGTCGCGAGCCTGTTCGTCGGCGGATAATCTTCTTAGGGTTACTACGGCTTTTTTTACCTTGGGGTTTCTCTCGGCTACCATGTCTAATTCCTCCTCTGACTCGGCATTAATGAACTTTGCCCAGTCATATAACTCTGTTCCGTCTGTGTTGTCCGGTAACTTGTTTAATTCAAGGCTGTGTATCTCTATGATGTCGGAAAACTCTACACCGGCTTCCTGATCATAGAATGTAAATCTGTGATGATACCTTGAACTGTTTTTTATCAATTCTTTATTCGTTATTACTATACTTATTACTTTTTGAATAGACTCGTATTTCCCGCCTGAGCCTAACTGTTCGGTTATTAGTTTCGCGTCGTAAAAAACGATACGGTCGCGTGTGTCCTTAGTTACTTGTAATTGAATTTCTATGTGGATTGTCTTACCGCTTTTTGTATGTAATTTTACATCAATGACAGAAAATTTATCTCCGATATGTTCCGGCAGCAAATGAGGGTCGGCTATCACTATCTTTTTATATTCTTCTTTCGGCAGTTTGAGTACGGATTTAAGAAAGCTTATCAAGAAGTCTTCGTTCCTCTCGTCAGCGAAGAACATGCGGAAAACGATATCGCTTTTTACAGGCAGCAGCTTTTGCTTTTTCATATCTGTGGTAATTATAACGTGTTTTTGAGGGAATTTCCAGTGGTGGGGGGTGGAGGTGATTATCATTCTTTTTGAAAAAATTTAGAGGTAGATTTAGTGTTACAACGGCTTTTTACTCCATTGTAATTTCTACCTCTGGGTCAAATACGGCAAAGCCGAAGTCGGTGACAGAAGCGGGTATTGTAACATGGGTTATTTTATTTTCGTTAAATGCAAAATGTCCGATAGAAACTACAGAATTCGGAATGGTAATACTTGTCAATTGATAATATGTAAATGCGTTATCTCCGATAGAAACTACAGAATTTGGAATATTTATGCTTGTTAATTGATTGTGAGTAAACGCGCTGCCTCCGATTACAGTTACTGAGTTTGGAATAATAACATCGGTAATTACGTTTTCTCTGAATGCGTCATCTCCGATTATTGTAATAGAATTGGGAATGGTAACAACACTTAGGTTATTTCCCGCAAATGCATATGGGGCGATAATAGCTATGGAATCGGGAATTTTTATATTTGTCAGCATCATTCCAAAGAACGATGAATATCCTATAGCGGTTACAGGGTAATTATTTATCACAGCGGGTATTATAACTTCTTTATCGCTGCCTGAATACGCGATTATTTCTGCATAAGTATTATTCAATATCGCAATATTGTAATCATCGTATTTTGCGAATGTAATATCGAATGTGCCTGCCTGTTTACCGTTTTTATTGTAATCATTAAATAAAAAGACATTGAATGCGTTTAATTTTATATCCGCATCCGCCGGTAATGTTATTTTTGTTAACTTATTTCCAAGAAAAGCGGAATCTCCGATAAATACAACAGAATTGGGAATAACAATTTCTGTTAACTGATTCCATAAAAACGCTTTTTCCCCGATATAAAAAACAGAATTGGGAATGTTCAGACTGGTTAACTTATTTCCGGCAAATGTATTATTTCCGATAACAGTAACAGAATCCGGAATAACAACACTATTTAATTGTTTTAAAGCAAACGAATCATCTTCCAATATTTTTACATGATGCCTGTTTATTCTTTTAGGTATAATTATATCTTTTGATTCTCCGGTATATCCTGTGATTACCAGTTCATTTTTATTATTTACTAAATATTCATAATCAACTGCCGCTTTATCATCTATAACAGGAAGTCAGAATTAATATCAGTGATAATGTCAATAAATTAATTCTCATAAAACACTCCTAGTGTATTTCTATTTTACAATTCCGGAAAAAATTATACCTTAGCATATCAAATTCAATCGGATGACGCAATGGTTAGGGGTATTGATTGCCGCGATGGCTGATAATCAGAGGAATATAATGAATAATATGATAAAAATGACAGGATCAATCAGGGAAAATTATTCTTGCGATTAGCATAAAACATGCTATAATATTATCACTAGGAGGAAATATGCGAAAAAATCGTTTTATTCTTTGGATTGTACCGGCTGTGATACTGATTACTGCTGTAATTGCGGCCTGTGCGACAACAGGATCGGGTAAAAGGCCTGATAGGGATCTTCCGCAGTATACACAAAAAGGATGGAAGAATGTCAAAATTGTCGGCGGCGGAATGATTCCGGGGATTATTTTTAATACTACTCAGAAGGATATTGCCTATGTTCGGACAGATATGGGCGGCGCCTACCGATGGAATCCGGCAAATGAATCTTGGATTCCTTTAACCGATTTTGCCGGAGTTGAAGACTACGGCCGGCTGGGAATTCCAAGTATAGCAACAGACCCTGTAGAGCCGAACCGCGTTATTATCGCTTCGGGAACCTATACTAACAGCTGGGACGGAACTCAGTCACAAATGCTTGTGTCAGAAGACTACGGCGATACCTTTACCCGTGTTGATATGCCCTTTAAAATGGGCGGCAATATGCCCGGACGCGGAGCGGGAGAGCGCCTTGCTATCGATCCAAACAACAATAAAGTTGTTTATTTCGGATCCTTCGGCAACGGTCTCTGGCGCAGCCGCGATTACGGCCACACATGGGAAGAGGTAAGATCATTCCCTACAAAGGGAAATATTTATGATTACGATTTTACCTTTTGGGTAGATCAGAGTTTTAAACATTTTCATGGTATTATGTGGGTAATATTTGATTCTAAATCAGGAACAGCCGGAAACGGTTCTCAGAATATTTATGTTGGCGTCGCCGATACCGACTTTACCATTTATGAATCAACAGATGCCGGCGCGACATGGCATCCGCTGGAAGGACAGCCGATACGCAAACGTCATCAGGGAGCTGCCTATGAAAGAGAGCATGGTCACAAGGTTGAAGACTGCCCCTGCGATAATTATTATCCAATCAGAGCAGTCTATTCGCCTGACGGCAGTCTTATAACCGCGTGGAACCACGGTTTTGGCCCTTACAATTCAAGTTTCCAGGGCGGAGCAATCTGGAGATACAGGTTTGAATCAAAGACATGGGAAGATATTAGTCTGCCTCAGAGTGATTTTTATAGCGCAAATGATCATAAAACTCCGGCAAGAGGTGTAGGCGCTGTAACAGTTGACTGGCAGAATCCTAACGTACTTGTCGCCTGCACTTTGAATAATTGGTGGCCGGATGAGCATATTTATCGTTCGATTGACGGCGGTAAAACGTGGGATTCAATCTGGTATTTGGACGGCTGGCCGAATCGTGTTAATAAATACTCTCTTAATTTCAGTATGGCTCCCTGGCTTGACTGGGGTGAGCAAAAACAGCCTCCTGAACAAAATCCGAAGCTTGGCTGGTGTATGGCGACAATTGCTATCGATCCGTTTAATTCAGACAGGGTATTGTGGGGTACAGGCGCTACTATTTACGGGACAACCAATCTTACAGACTGGGATAAGAAGAAAAAAGTTAGAATCGAAGTTGCGGCTGAAGGCATCGAAGAATGTGCCATCCTCGATCTTGTAACCCCAACATCGGGTCCGGTTCTTCTTTACAGCGGAATGGGTGACATCGGCGGCTTTGCGCATAGAGACCTAAACCGCGCTATGCCCATGATTGTTAACCCGAAAATTGACGGGGTTAACTCGATTGACTATGCCGCAAATGATCCGAGGTATGTTATTCGCCTTGGCGGTGACGGACACGGCGATGATCACGTGAGCAAAATGGGTATAAGCTCTGACTACGGAAGAACATGGAAACCTGTAGAAAGATTACTTGAAGGAGCGCAGGGCGGCTGGAGCGGAAGGGGAGCAGTTTCCGCCGATACCAGAACTATTATCTGGGCAGCGAGTAATCTGCCTCCTCACTGGACAGCAAATGAAGGCAGAACATGGACAGCCTGTGGAGGAATCCCGGGACCGGCTTTTGTTGTATCAGATCGTGTAAACGCTTCTAAATTCTATGCGTTTGCGTACGATACAAACATTGCTTACATTAGCACAGACAGCGGAAGGAACTTTACGGTTGTTAACTCTTCCTTTGTTTCCGGAAATGTAACGAAGACAAACATGAAAGCGGTTATCGGTCTTGAAGGCCACCTCTGGATTGCTCTTGGGGATGCAGGCCTTTATCACTCAATGGACGGCGGCAGAACATGGGAAAAGATTCCCGGCTTTGACACAATCGCGATTATCGGTCTTGGAAAAGAAGCGCCCGGTGCCGCTTATCAGTGCTTGTACACAAACGCGAAACTCAACGGTAAGTGGGGTATTTACCGAAGTGAAGACAAAGGTCTAACATGGATACGCATCAATGATGACACAAAACAATTCGGCGCGGCTGATACTGCCATTACAGGCTGCCCCCGCACTTACGGCAGAGTATTCCTCGCGACTAACGGACGCGGAATTCAATACAGGGATTTGGAATAAACCGGCGATTGATAATTAATAAATACGAGCGGGAATGGGTTTTCTGTTTCCGCTCGTTTTTTTATCTATATTACTATAGAGCGTAAAATTGGCTCGTAGGTATGTGAGTAGTATAATATTTAGATAAAACTGTCTTAAAATAATACTATATAAGGCGCCAGGTATCTTTTTTTCTAAAAATATTGAAAAAGGCTATTTCTTGCGATATTAATGATATAAGTTTATCAGAAAACTATTAATAACAATGGAGGTAATTATGAAAAAATTTGTATGGATTGTAGCGCTTTTAGCGGCGTTGGCATTAATTTTCACTGCGTGTCCGACCGGCGGCGGCGGCGAGGTTAAAAAGCCGGAACAAACAGGCGGCAGATGGTGGCTAGGTGATCCAAATAATACCCAAAATGGTCTTAAAGATGATGGTACCGTTGACGCTGACCGCGGCGTTGATGCAGCCGGCAATCCTGTAAGAGCTGTTAATAATACAATTACCCTTGAAGAAAACACTGACGGCAATACAAATTACATTCGTATCTTTTTCGATCCGCCCAATAGAAACTTTGACGAAATTGAAATTGAATTTGTAATTTCCGGTGAAGGAGCGAATGTTAGCTGGCAAAATATCCATGTTGGAGATTTAGAGGGTGAGAGGGCGTCATGGGGCGCGACTTCAGGAATAGATTATATAGGATATATTACAGATTCCAATACATCTGAAACCGGAAACCCAAAGTGTGATCCCGGTTATTTATTTACTCAACAATGGGGACACAGCGAACCTGCAGTAGATAAAAGAAAAATGATCATGCTTTGTTTACGGGTTAATCCTGATGTGCCTGGTCTTACTTTTACCCTTAACGACGTCAGGTTTTTAGGATTGGAATCGGAGCCTGTTCTTCAAAGTATCGAAGTGGAATCTCCTCCTGATAAAATCGGCTATTTTGCAGGCGATCAGTTTGACAGCACAGGACTTGTAGTAAACGCTTCATTTGACAAGTCAAGGTATGACGGTCCTGTTACAGGCTATAAACTGTCAACGCCTACAATTCCGAACCTGACAGACGGATATGAATTTGCAGAGTCGGACGTAGGAGAAGATATTGTTGTTACGGTTGCATATACATTTGGCGGCGTAACGGAAGACGCAACCTTCCTTATTACAGTCGATTCGTCGGACATTGATGTAAGCAGCGTTACACTGGCTACCCCTCCGGCAAGACTAACATACTATCCTGATGATACGTTCTCAGTAACTGGTCTTTCTGTTAACGCTGTTGTAAACGGAGTGTCAAGGAATGTAACAGATTCGGTTGTACTGTCTACGCCCGGTATTACTAACCTTGTCGGGTATACTTTTGTTGCCGGAGATATCGGCGATAATAAAGTTGTTACAGTCAAATACGCGGATGTTGCGGCATCCACTACCTTCACAATCCGGGTTCGCGCGCGTCCTAATATCAGGGATATTGTTGATTTAACAGGTCTTACATATACCGGTAATATTGTATTGGGAACCAGAGACGGTAACCCTCGACAATCAATTGCGCATGATCCAAGCGATAACCCCGCTATAGTAGCTCTGCCGGGAACTCCTGGAGTCTACCATTTAGGAGTCAATTTTGTTGATAATCTTGATATTTCGGCAGTAGAAAATATAGTGCTGCACTATTCAATTAAAGGAACAGGTGATTTAAACGGCGGTAATCTTACATTCAGAACTGCAACGTCACAAATGGATGCAAATTGGGGTCCGACTATAACTGCTACTACAATCACTTCACCTACTACTGTTATTGGGAATAAGGCTCAATTACAGGTTATTCAGTTCTATGTAAACGGGAAAACAACTATCGAAGAAATTTATATATTAAAAATTGAGTTTACCGGAACCTATGTTGCTCCTGTTGTAGACTGGGAAGAAAACGCAGTAAATATTAATATCGCGCTAACTGAAGATGGAGAAAAGCTTGGTTTATCAACTACTATAACAACTGATCCGGAAAATGATAGAAAAGAAGAGGCTGACTGGGGTACCACATACTTCAAAAAAGTATTTATCTCTTTTGATGCGCCTGGTAAAGCTTTTGATGACATCGAGATATCTTTTACTTATGCAAACGGCGGCGGAAATGTTTCATGGTGGTCTGCGTATGATGACGTTGGTGAATGGAACTTTAACGGAGGCAGTTCTTATATTGGTTGGTTTGGCTGGACTAGCTCGGCTGGTTCCGGAAAAACGCCCGCTAGTTCATTTAATGAGCCGGTAGGCGGCATATCCGGAAATTTCAATTCGGCAGAAATGAATTGCCTTGCTTTAGAAATTGAAACCGGAAACTTATTTACAATTACCGGAATCAAATTTATTAAGTACGAATAACTAGTTCTAAAATTTCGTAACGGGGCTGTCATTTCGGCAGCCTCGTTTTTTTTCCTCAAAAGAATTAAAAAAAGTTGTTAAAAATTGGAATTTTTAACATTTTCGATGATATATTATGTTAGGAGGATTATATTGTGAAGAAATTTCTAGTTATTTTTGTGGTTCTGACTCTGTTCAGCGCCGTCATTTTATCTGCTCAGACGGAACTTACAACAGGAAGGACAGCTACTCTGGGAGTAGAGGCTACAACAGCCTTTGCCTGGGATATAAACAATAATTCAACTGGTTTAGAAACTAAAGCGGGGATGGAACTCATATTTCCTCTGTTTCCTGTAGCAAATATGGGAGCTTTCTCAGAAGAAGAACATCCGGAAGAACCTACGGTCAGGCTTATGCTTAAAAACGCGTCATTTTCCTGGTGGAATACATTCTATACAAATGGAGGCAATTACGAGCAGGATCACTTTAATAAATGGTCTGCAAGACCTTTAATCCTGACATTTGATGATTTTTTTGCGGATTTGGTATGGAAAAATTACTTTTTCAGAGTTGCCAGCTCAACAACAATCATGCAGACCAATATTATTACACTTCGTTCAATATTTGACGATGTAATGGATGCCCGCGACAGGGTTTATGTGAATCGTAACCAGGCTCTCTGGGTTGCAGAACGTTACAATATTCAGAGCTTCCCTCTTCTTAAAAACCGTTTAAGCAGGAATTTGATAGATGTTGATTACCGTAAGGATGTTTCCGGTATTCTGGCCGGAGGGGTTGAATTTGAAAAATTCAGCGCTGCTGCCAAAATAGCGTCCCGTTTTCCCGCGAGAGCCGCTACGGAAGCGGAATCCAACCTTGAAAACGCCTGGCTTATCGGCACCGACCTTGAAATTGTTCCAATTGATAATTTAAAAGTTGATTTTACCGGTTTTGTCGGTTTTAATTATGATAAAGTCGCCACAGCTGCCGCGAATAATGGAAAAAATCCTCTTAGTTTTGGCATTCTCACACAATATCAGCATTCGATAAACGATAAATTAATACTTACTCCCTACCTCGGCTATGATTTCCTTTATGATACTGTTTCGGAAGATGTTAACTGGGAATTAGGTTTAGGTTTAATGTTGTATACACGCGGTTTTGATAACCTTGAATCGAGCAGGCTTCTGGATTTCGCCAATGTAATACCGGTTGGTGCCTCCGTTGGCATGAATATAGACCATAATAATTATATGAACCTGATACTCTCATGGTTTGATCCTGCCGGCCGGGATTCCCTTATACCTAATTTCGGCGGTTTCCTCCAGTTTGAACTTGGTAACCTTTTAAGTGCCGTCGAATTACCTGATCGGGATGAATTTTTGGATTATGCGGTGCTTGCGCAGTTAGAGTACAGCATAAACGGAAAAATATCTCCTTATGTACGCGCTTATTACGGTCCGGAATTTACTGGTATTGTAAAAACCCAAGATGTAGCATTAATAAAGGCAGGTTTAGGCTGTTATCTGACAATGGTGCAATTCTTGTCTATCGATATCCGTTATGAAATGATAAATAGAATAACTCCAGATCAAGTTGAGATGGAAAACGGATTATTCAGCGCTGTATTCACAATCAGAATGTAAGCGGGGTGCAATTATGAAGAAAATAATCTGCACGACGCTGCTGATTATATCCGGCGTTATTTGGAGCAGCGGGCTCCATGCGGAAATATCACTTCCGTATTTTGGAAATAATAACTTTGACTTAATGGCAAATACGTTTTTTGCCGCCGATTTAAACAACGGATCGTCAGGACTTTCAACGGAAGTCGGCGTAGGTCTCTGGTTTGAGCTTGTTCCGTATCAGGACAGAAATATCACTCCTCAGCGCAATATTTTATCGGTATCGTTAAAACTTGCTAACTCCGCCGTATACGCATGGCGCGGTTATGATATTTGGTCGTTTATGGAAAGCGGAGACGGCGGATATTATGTTCCCAAGCCAAATGACGTTATGGTAGATCAGGCGACCAGTATTTGGTTCGATACATTTATCGCTCAGCTTGAGTATAACGAGTTCTGGATACGTGTGGCGGGAATAGAACCTGAAGTTACAATTTCTCAGGCTTCTATTAAATCGGTTTTTGATCCTTTAATTAACAACCGTACCGCTATTGATAAAAATGAAATGTACCTGCCTTTGTTCAGCACAGGAGGGCATTATAATCCGCATAATGTCGGCGTTGTATCCGTTATTAACAGGGATTTAGTCAACCTGAACAGACGCGAGGTGGAAATTGCCGGTAACCTCAGCGCCGGGATGAAAACTGAAAATTTCGATTTAACTTTAAAAGCCGGTTCATGGAAGACGGCTGTTCAAAATGAAAACAATTCATGGATCGCAGGGCTTGATTTTACTTTGCGCCCTGATTTTTCTAATTTGATTACCTTCTCATTTCTTGGAGCGGCGAATTACGATACTGTAAGGGTTTTGAAAAAAGATGATGACTCTGATATTGCCGATCCCATGCCCGATCCTGAAAAACTTGCTCAACAGCCGCTGGCTTTCGGTATTGGTTATGAGTACCGTCTTGAGCTTGGAGGGCGGAATGTAATAAAGCCTTATGTTGGTTTTGATTTTATTTATGAAGCTGCTAACAACGAGTTTGACTGGGAAATCGGCGGCGGTTTACAGTGGTTCTTCAGAGGTACCGGCGCGCAGTTTAAACGTAATAATAAAATCGGCGGCGCCAATCTTGGAGACGTGAATATTCCCGCGGCTTTAATCATAGGAATGAATGTGGATAAAAGCGGTATTCTTAACGCGATTGCCAGCTTTAATGAAGATCCCAGAAGCTCTCCCATTCGTAATTTTGGCGGATTTTTCAATTTTGAATTCATGAATATTACCGGAAAAGATTTTAACTCTCTTTATTATACAGGAAACGGTTTTGAAGTCATGAGTTACAATTCTTTCATGTGGGCGACTGTGCTGCAGCTCGAATATCTGCTGCATGATAACATTATGCCGTATGTATTCGCAAAATATATGCCGGCGATAATGCCTGCGGACAGGCGCGCTTCAAGCCCGATATTCCATACCGATTATAATACAATTACAAGCAAAGCGGGGTGCCGTTTTACGCCTTTCAAATTTTTTGTAATTGATCTGTGGTATGAACGTAATGATTTTTTCTACAAAGGAGAATGGGAATTGGATAACGGGATTCTTTCCGTCATGTTTGGAATAGGTCTGTTTTATTAATTAAGGTATGATATGAAAATATTAAAGTATCTGATTATTGCCTTTTTCTCGTTAACTTTTTTTGGTTTAATTTCATGTTCTGATACGGATAAGGAACCGGAAAAGAAAAAAGAAAAGGAAGAAGAACCTCCTGCTTATGTTGCGGTTAGCGCAATCACCGGAGTTCCAACCAGCGGTTTTGTAAATGTTCCCATTATATTATCAGGAACAGTTGCGCCGTCTGACGCGACAAATCAGGATATTGTATGGTCAATAAGATCGCAGAACGGAACCGGTTCTGTTTTGGAAGGCAACGTGCTGACAGCGTCATCTGTAGGATTGACTGGAAGGGTATCTGTTGACGCTGTAATCGAAAACGGCAGCACGGAGACATCGCCGTTTACTAGGACTTTTTCTATCAATATTTCTGAAAAAATTGATGAGCCTTTGATTTCCGCTGTCGACTATGTAAAAGGGTTAGGGTTAGCTATCAATATCGGCAATAATCTTGACGCATGGGACGGGGAGACATCATGGGGCAATCCTGCGATAACAAGGGCTTACATATTAAAATTAAAAGAGTTCGGTTTTAAAACAATAAGGCTTCCGATTACATGGGCCGCAAACATGGGAGATGCTCCCGGCTATATCATCAACGCGGCATACATGACGCGCGTAAAAACAATAGTTGACTGGATAATTGCCGAAGACATGTACTGCATTATTAACGTGCACCATGACGGTCATGGTACGGATTCAAGGGTGTGGATTCAGGATGCTTCAAAAAATTATCCTGATAATGCCGCAAACGCCGACGCGGTAAATAACAGATTGGCTGTTGTCTGGACACAAATCGCCGGTCAATTTAAAAACTATTCCAATCTTCTTATTTTCGAAGGGATGAATGAAATAGGTTTTGACGATATATGGAACCGTTACGGAGGCGCTGATAATCCTGATACGCTTGCGCGGAAAACCGAGGCTTACAGAATACTCAAAATGCTTAATCAGACTTTTGTAGATACAGTCCGTTCTACAGGCTCCCATAATTTATATCGTTTCCTGCTTATTCCGGGATACTGGACGGATATCCAGGCAACATGCGATTCATTCTTTGCTATGCCCTCCGATACCGCGAATGATAAACTGATGATTTCTGTTCATTACTATACTCCGTGGAGATTCGCAGGGCAGGCTACAGGTAATGTTACAGCGACATGGGGAAGCACATCTCAGGTAAATGAATTAAACAATCTTTTTAACATGATGAAAACTAACTTTATTGACAAAGGAATTCCTGTAATATTGGGAGAATACAATGTAATAAGGTCAAGGGATGAAACCGAGCGGGTAAAATGGCTTACCGCGGTTACGCAAAAATGTATTGATCTGGGAATTAATCCGGTTCTCTGGTGCAACGGCGGTCACTTTGGGGTAAATCAAACCCATTCAGGCGTAACAACTGATTCCAATTCAAGATTTTTCCACGACATGGGCGACACTTTGCGGGAAGGTTCTAACTCTGTTTTGAGCACTGCCATGCAGACTGTATTTGCTCAGCTTAATTTTCAGGGACAATAATATGAAGAAATTTATTATAATGTTATGTACAGCGGTTATTTTTTTCTCAGGATGCGATGATCCCGATAATACTCCTGCTCCTAAACCTAAACCTGAATTGGAACAGGTTTCCGCTCCGACAACAAACCGTCCAAACGGCTATTTTGTAACGCCTAAAATGACCGGCAGCAGCAGAACCGCAACTCTCCTCTGTTCAACAGAAGGCGCGGTTATTTACTATACTACCGACGATAGTGTTCCCACAACCGGAAGTTCCGTGTATTCAGGCCCAATCCAGCTAAATCAGAATATGGTCTTAAAGGCAATGGCTGCAAAATCCGGTATGCGTAACAGCGAAATACTGGAGATGTTTTTCACAGTGATTTCTTCGGCGGAACAAATGGAATTTGCCGCCTCAATGAAAATTGGCTGGAACCTCGGCAATACCCTTGACGGTCATTCAGGTCTTATTCCAAGTGAAACACAGTGGCAGTCCGTAACAACTACGCAGGCCCTTATGAACGCTGTAAAAGATAAAGGCTTTGAAGCTGTACGTATTCCTGTCACATGGGGCAGAAAATTACATGATGATTTAAGAAGGAATCCTTCGCAGATAAATTTAACTGTAGATGAGATAAAAAACCTTAAAATTGACGACGCATGGCTTAACCGTGTCGCTGTGATAGTTGGTTACGCGAAAACCGCCGGATTAAAAGCGATAATCAACATACACCATGACGGAGCGGACAGTAATTACTGGCTGTCTGTCAGAAAAAATGACTTAACGGGAGAAAACAAAGAAAAAGTTGACGCGATTTTTACTACAATATGGTCTCAGGTAGCCGAAAAGTTTAAAAACGAAGGCAGTTATCTTGTCTTTGAAGGTTTTAACGAATTGCATGACGGCAACTGGGGGTACACTGGATCAAGCACCCACAGCGGTGTTGTCGTTACGACATCCGCTCAGGATCTTACTAATCAATACGCGAGAATTACCGAGCTTAATCAGTTGTTTGTAAAAACGGTACGCGCCGCCGGCGGTGAAAACGCCAATCGTTTCCTTTTAATTCACGGTTTAGTAACAAGACCGAGTATTGCTGTTCAGCATCTTGTTCTGCCTTTTGATCCAACATCGAACAGGTTGATAGTAGGTATTCATTACTACGATCCCTATGATTTTGCGGGTTCCGCCGCGTGGAGCACATGGGGAGATAAATCGCTTACAGGCAGTAACGGCTGGGCAAACGAATCGCACGTAAGGTCTCAGTTTGACGATGTTAAAAGAAAGTTTATTGATAACGGGATACCGATCATTATCGGTGAATACGGCGCCGTAAGGCAGAGCAGCGCGAACGGTAAAGCGCATAGGCTTTATTATATGGAATATGTTACAAAGTACGCTGTTGACTGCGGATTTATTCCGATCTACTGGGATAATGGCAGCACCCCGAGCGGTAACGGCGGAAGAGAGCAGTTTGGTCTTTTTAGCCGTACTCCTCCAATTCAACTTGCCAATGACGCGGAGGGTATAATAAATGTTATGATGAAAGCGGCATATGAAAATTATTCAATTAATGATATTCAAGCGCCGTGATGATTGGTATGTAAAGCAGACGGGGTTTCGTCTTTAAATAATTACTTTATAAAGGAGTGTTTATATGAAAATGAAAAACATGTTCATGATTTCCGTTCTTGTTGTGATATGCGTTTTTTTGTTTGCAGCATGTGATGAAGGAACCGGTATTAAAGAAAATGGAAAAAACAAAATAGTAGAAATATACGGCGGAGAGCTGCTCCTGATTGAAGGCGGAACTTTTAAAATGGGCAGTCCTTATGCTACAGGTAACGCTAATGAACGTCTGCATCGTGACGTAACTGTCAGCAGTTTTTATATGGGTAAATACGAAGTTACGCAGGAGCAATGGAAAGCTGTAATGGAAAATAGAAACCCAAGTTATTGGCATGGCGGCACGGGCAGAGAGACCTTCGCCGGAGAAGTGCAGGATAAGCGTCCTGTAGAACAGATAAGCTGGTTTGACGCTGTTACTTTTTGCAATGAAGTAAGTATTTTAGAAACCTTAACGCCTTATTATCAGATTGATAAATCATACATTGAAGATCCGAACTTCAACATTACCGAAAATAATCTGACAGGTACTATCGCTTTAACGCCTGCCGCTCCGGCTGCGGGCGCTTCGGTTGATGTTGTTTATACTCCCGGTACGAATGAAGATTCTGCTGTCTATACCATCGAATGGTTTAAGCTGGCAGCTGACGGAAAACCAGGCGAAACTCCAGACGGAACCGGTACAACAAGCCCTGAGTTAACAATCGGAGACTGGATTGTATCTATAACCTGCGCAGAAACCGAAAAGAAAAGAGAATGGGGTTTTTATGTAATCAACTCCGCGCTTGCGGCAGTGCCCGGAAACATTATTATTTCCGGTTTGGGTAAAGACGGGAAAGGCATAATAAATACCAGAATAACCGCGACTTATTCGGGTTCAGGAGTTACCTATGAATGGTATAAGGACGGAAAACCTTTTTCACCCCGCGCAACCGGCGCTAATTTACAGGCTGATAAAACTGATAAAGACGGTGTATACACTGTCAGGGTAAGTGTTTCCGGTTACAGTCCAAAGTTCAGCCCTCCTATTTATATTACAGATCCGATAAAATGGCTTATTACAACAGATGATTCATCCGGCGGCTATCGTCTGCCGACGGAAGCGCAATGGGAATACGCGTGCAGGGCAGGTTCAAGCGCCAGCAGATTTTACGGAGGATATGATTTTGAACTTGTCGATTATGCATGGTTCAATGAAAATTCCTATGAGAAGAAAGATGCTGAAGATAAGCCGATTATTGTGACTCATCAAGTGGGTTTAAAAAAACCCAACGCGTGGGGTTTATACGATATGTACGGGAATGTAAGGGAGTGGTGCTGGGATTGGTATAATGATTCTTATGACAATGCGGGAGGCAATAATAATCCTAAAGGAGCTGTCGAGGGTACTGCACGAGTTATGCGCGGCGGAGGAGCAAACGGGAGCGGCGCAAATCTCCGTTCAGCTTCTCGGGATAATTTAAATCCGATACCGCCGCAACGGGACAGTGAGCCGGCAAGGAACAGTTATAATGGTATGCGGCTTGTTCGTCCTTTCAAATGAGGGACGCATTCATGAAAAATAACAAACTAATTGCCTCAATTTTTATCGTGTCAATCGCATTCGCGTTTTTCTCCTGCCAACCGGCAGGCAGTAAACAGAGTAAGCTCTTACACGACAATCCCGCCTTTGTCTTCGTTAAGGACATGGGCATCGGCGTAAATATCGGCAACACGCTTGACGCCATCAACAATCATGTAAGTGATACGCCCGCAGGCGAAACAGGCTGGGGGAATCCCCTAATCACAAAGGAATTTGTTCAGGCTCTTAAAAACCACGGTTATAAAACGATCAGGCTGCCCGTAACATGGGCGGAATTTTTAGGGCCTGCCCCTGATTTTACAATTGACCCGGAGCGGATGAATCGCGCGGAAGAAGTTGTCAGATGGATTCTTGACGAAGATTTATACTGCATTCTAAATCTGCACCACGACGGCGGCACAAGCCCCAAGAGCTGGATACTCAATGCCGGAAATGATCCTGAAGGAATAAACAAACAATT
>Ga0209755_10004770_pt1 | contig 15827 bp, 14 predicted proteins | sample TergutCo191P1_FD_187301 | JGI IMG/M metagenome (GOLD analysis project Ga0209755, IMG submission 187301) | Cornitermes sp. P1 segment gut microbial communities from Petit-Saut dam, French Guiana - Co191P1 (SPAdes) (version 2) | ecosystem: Host-associated > Arthropoda: Insects > Digestive system... | reverse complement strand
CATTGAAATTTTTCATTGACATAAAATCCTTCCGATCACACTATGGCCCTGGGGTCGACTCAGCCTCTAACAGAAATGAGTACCAGGAGTATTTCCTGGGGGTAAAGGCGGCCGGTGCGTACGGCTGACAACCTTACCACCATCCTGTGCTGTTGTCATGATATCTGGGAACCTTAACTTCCTGGAACCCTCTGGGCACCTCGGGCCTGTAACGGGTCTGCTTTATGTTTACATTTTTAAGACTAGTCATTTGTGCATCAGTTGGTATAAAAAACTTTCTTAGTATCAAGATGCATGGTATATACATGGAGGGGGGAAAAAAAAGGTAAAAATTTTATTAGAACATAATTCTAATGAAAGAAAATTTCAAGACTGCTTTCAGTGAAACTGAAAATGGCAGCATCAGGCGGTAAATTTAGATTTTTGAGAACCTGTATGGTGATCTGGCACTTAACAGGAAGTGAAGATAACAGTATTATTCATAGCATATAAGGTGTGAGGTGTTCATGGTTACAAAGATTCTTATTGTGATCTTCTAGGACATTATGTTATGTAGTTTAGTACATGAGTACTTGAATATTCAACCTCTGACTTCAAGTATGTTTCTTTGAAATGTTGGTAGTCATGTTTACACTGGTGATCTCGCCCTCTTTTGATCTGTTTTAGTCATGGTAAATCTGAATTGATTTGTATGTTTATCTTGGTCTGTGCCTCAATTTCTCAGGAACTGGCTGAACTTGCCATGGGGACTTACAAACACATAGGTCGGATTCGATCAGCACGTATGATTGGCCGAGATCTAGCAGAGTTTTACCTGCAGCTGGTTGAGATGCCGAAAGCAGCTGTGTTCCTTGCTGATGCACTTAAAACATTTGAAGAAGAAAAGTGGAGACACCTAGCCATGCGAACACATCTTGAACTGGCTGATTGCTACAGGGAAATGAATGACAAAGAGAGGTAGATGACTTTCGTACTGCTATGTTGAAGGGGGATAACAACCTGCTTAGCCATAAAGATAGGGGATAATGCCTTGTTGGCTATCCTCAACTGCATTTGCAATATATTCACGGGTACCATACATACTTTTGGGATTTTTGATTGGCTTAATCCTTCTGGGCACACTATGGCAGTGGGGTCAACTTAGCCTCTGGACACAATGAGTACCAGGTATTTCTCCTGGGAGGTAAATGTGACCAGTGCACAGGACTGGCAACTTTACCACCTTCATGTGCCGAAATGTTGGCACCCTCAACCTCCTGGAGCCCAGGGACCTCTTCAGGCCTATAATGGGGTAGCTTTTAGCTTGTTATGCTTCATACCTGGAGGCCATCTGTTCCATCTGCAATCTCAGGACATGCCATGACATTGGGTACCACTCAATATGGCTGACAGACGTGCCATATTTACCTGAATGTAAGATTACCCTCCTTCATAATCATTTTTCATGTTTATACCTATATTCACAATAGCCAGGTTTGTATGTCATGTAGTGTTTCCGTGCTTAATATTCTGGAATTAAATAATCATCTTAGTTTATATATTAAGAGTGTGCTTGTAGTAGAAATACAAGCACTTCATTGAATTAGCTAATCACTGCCAGTACTTTCATCACTGGAAGTGTTTTCTTCCTGATCATCCTCACATAGATCATTTGTTGGACACAAACAGCACTTTTTAAATGCCCTGATGATGGATTCTGGCTAGGTGTCATTCCAAGCACTCCATCCAATGGTATTGTCATGTTTCCTGCTGGTGATAGTAGCCAGTCCCCAGATAGTAGCAATTTTCCATACAGCCAATGTAGTTGATATCTAAATGGGCTGTTAACTAATTCACCTATAACATGTGATTGTGAAGTCATGCCACCTGGTGTGATCACTAGGTCTGTGTTTGTATTACAAGTCAAAGTTTTCACTTTCTCTGTTACATTAACCTTGCAAGCATTCAAAACCAGCATTCCTCTTTTCTTTAGAAGAGCACCTTCTTCTTCTGCCACAGACTTGTTGCATCCATTTGAATGTGAGTTCTTCTGTCATTCACCCTTTCCCATTACATTTAAGTGTAATTTTGGTAGAGGTTATTAATGGCATGGGTCATGCAGTGGCACAGGTGGTTGAGGCACTACACAAGAAGCTGGGAGGTTGTGGGTTTGATTCCTGATTGTGTCAGTGGAATTTTTCATTGACATAATCCTTCCAGCCACCCTGCTGCCCAGGGGTCATCTCAGCCTGTAACAGAAGTGAGTACTTGGAGTATTTCTTAGGAGGTAAAGGGATCCAGTGTGTAGGGCTGACAAACTCACAACCTTCACGTGCCGATCGTCTTGAAATCGGAGAACCTCAACCTCCTGGAACCCTGTGGGCTTTTCCATACCTGTGCAGGGATTGCTTTACCTTTTTATTAATGACACTAGTGTGTTATGATTTGTTCAAGGTAGCGTGTAGAAAGCTTTTGCACTAATGTAGGTCTTGAACAAAGGGCTAACCGCTTTTGGGTATATACCTTACTACTTAATTGTTACTGACTTTGAAATCTTGCCACAGAATCTGGAAGGATTTAGCAACTCTCAGTGTCATTGTTCATATTGTCTGTCTGGTAACTGAAAGGCATTTTTATGTTTTCTTCCTACAAACACCAGAAGTTCTTCATTAATGGTACTGAAGTTTCCTGCATGGTCTCAAAAATGTTTGAAATTGCTCTCAGTATCTCTCTCCCCCTCCCTGTCTCCCTCCAGTGCTCTCTCTGTCCCTCATTCCCTCACTGTGCTCATTTTTCACTTGCTAATGTTATCTGCTGTATATCATACATTTTTAAAGGTAAAAGCTTGAAGTAAAAAATACATTTTAGAGTGAATCCATCTACCTGTTCTGCAAGTTTGAAGAAAAATCCACCAATTTTTATGAAGCTTAGCTGAAGGTCAATTCTTTTTCGTTTATTTTTTACTCTTAAGGTTCATTTTCTAGATTTATTTTTTTCAAATATCACCTGTTGTGATTGGAGCCATGAGCTGTATAATTTGAAGCTGACTGTACATATCATTCTGTTTCTTCAAATGTTTCTTGGTTGTGCTGGCTTATCTGGGTGCTGTGGGGAATGAGATCATGTGAGAGCAGTGGGAGGGGAAGAAATTCATACACATGTTTATTTCTGTTTAGTGCAGTATGGGACCAGAGGCAAATGTCCTTCATTCTCCTGTAAGGATTTCTTTCTGACTTTTTAACATGTAGGTTCATGCTTATGTTTATCTTCAACACAACACGTGAGTCCATTCCATATCAGAGCAGTAACATGCAACAGGCCAGGCAATGCAGACGCTTGAATCACTATCAGTCAGAAGGTGTTGGATGTGGTGTGCACCCATTTGGGTCAAATTGCATTTACCTGTATGGCTACAAGAAGAAACCTTGCAGACATAGACATAATAGAACTGATATTAGAATCGGACTCTGACACAATCATTGGAAGATGAAGACATTTCTGCTCAGAGAAACAGTGACAGTGACACAGGTGACGCTACTGACACAAACTTCACAAAGTGGACTGACAGTACAAACTGTTGACCTACCGGCTTACAACAAGCAGAGGCACCTGACATCAATAAAGACTCTTCTACTGAGTGTTTTTGTGCACTTCTTTTTTGGAATTATACAACTGCTGGAAGAGACAAACAGATATTATCACTATTATTGCGACACACTGGACGAAGGCTGGTCCCCATTATCTGACATGACTGTTCAGGATATGTGTTTGTTATTGGCAATTATTGAGCAGATGGGGCACAATCAGAGGGACATGTTGAAAGATTACTGGTCAAAACTAGGTCGGTACTTAATGGCTTTTTACAGAAACACTATGAAACGAGATAGATTCTGTCATATACTTAGATTTCTACATTTTAGTGACAATAAAAATGAATGTGACAAGACAGATGAAAATTACGTCTGACTGTGGAAAATGGGAACAATATTTGACAGGCTGAGTGATTCATATGCTAAATATTATAGTCTGACCAAACATTTAGCAGTTTATGAAACAGTATATACCAAAGAAACATAAGCAATTTGTTATAAAGCTCTACCAACTGTATGATTCTAAGGGATATACCGACAGTATGACCATGTATTTAGGCAAAGACAGGAACTGTGCAACTACTTGCATGACAGCTACATATGCAACTGTAAGAGGACTTGATGCAAGAATTGAACATTTGGGACACTTGTTGTACATGGGCAATTTCTTTTCATCTCCATTGTTAATTGGTGACTTACATACTAAGACAGTATATTGCTGTGGGACTGTTAGACCAAATAGAAAAGGGATGCCAAAGAATTTTGGGCATAAAATGAAATTGAAGAGGGTTTATCTAAAGACTAAGGTGAAGGGTAACTTGACAGCCATAGAATGGAAGGACAAACAAAATCTAAACATACTGATGAACATGCATCTCCACCATTGGAGGGCAATTTCTGTGATGAGCAAGGAAAAGCTGTGAAACCGGCCATAATACACAACTGTAATAGATTCATGGGATGTGTGAATGAATCTGACCACACCTTACTCTTTTAGCGGACAGACCTGGAAATGGACAAAGAATCCATTCTTCCATCTTCTGGACCTTACCATTCTCAATAAATTTATCATTCTTGCCTCTTGTTGTTGAAATTATCACACTGACAGTTCGGACTGACATTGGTAGGTGAACTAATACACAAGGCAGGAAGGGTGCCTTGACCTCATACTGTGGGACAAACAAAACAAGCCCCATCCATGAGCCAACTAAAAAGACTTGATGTGAGATACAACAGACACTGGTTTATGTAGTGTAAGAAAATTTTGTGCCACATGTATTCTGCCAAAAACAGAGGAACAGGAACAAAATAAAAATGTCAAGAATACAACATAGGGTTGTATGCTCCCCCATGTTCTGAAGTACATCACCCCAAACTGCAATTCTGAAAACCAACTGACACTAAAATGGAAAAGCGGAACACACATTTGTCAGTAAATATTACCACTGTAATTATTGAACTTATATGTTCCAATAGCATCATCTTGCTGAAATAATGGGTTAAAGGGGTGTGGAGTTTATAGGAGGAGCTTTATGAAGGAACAGAGACTTGTCTGTGTGTATTTGTTCCACTTCGCCAATATTAGGAAAAAATAAGAACCACTGCCTGGAGACATCTATGAATAATTCGTGACTGCTGGAAAAATCGTAGGGTTGTTAGTAAGAAACATTAAACCTCATTAGTGATATTTTTAACTAGAATGAAATTTCACACAATCGTTTATGCCTGTGGAAGTCTTTTAGACAAATATTGTGAAAAAGAGACATGTAATTATAAGTACAGAAAATTTTAAAAACAACGTGGCATTGCAGGGCAGTGTTTCCCATTTGGCTGTTAGGGTATTTAAATACTGGAACATTGTTTTCCCGTTCGGGCATAAAGGGTTATACTCTTTGTTTTACAATTGAAAACAAAAGCAAATTGTCCCACTGTTCATTTATGCACCATGTCATCAAGGCATCTGGAGGAGTGGAACTTAAAAGTTTCATGCTCAGTAATTGTGATTGGTCAAGTTCTTGTCCTGACTGCTTCACTTGCAAGGAAAGAACCCCCAATACCCATTGGATAGTAGGCTGGGTAAGCCCCAGAGCCAGTCGGGTATTGTGGAGAAGTGAAGGTCTCTGACCCTGCCAGGAATTAAGTCCTTTTTCTTGGCTACATTAACCTGTAGCCTAGTCACAGTGTTGACTGAGCCACATCTTGGTAAATGAATGCTACAAGTCCAGATCACCAGAAAATAGTGGCTTTCTGGATGAACACACAATTTACAAGGTTTGAATTGGTACTACAGGGAACTGTCTGTGGGTAGGTGGATGGATGGATGGATGGACAGACAGACAGACAGACCTTGTGCATTTCATAGATCCTGGTTAATTGGATTTGGAGGAAGTTAGTGTACAAAATATATGGTGATTTATAGTAGGACAGGTGGGACACATGGTTATGCAGTTGGGTGAGGCACTGTACTTGAAGACAGAACGCAGGTTCAGTTCTCAGTGGAGTCATTGGAATTTTTTGTTGACATAATACTGCAGGCCTCACTGTAGCCCTGGGGTTGACTCAGCCTGTCACATAAATGAGTATGAGAAGTATTTCCTGGGGAGGTAAAGGTGGCCGGTGTGTAGGGCCGACAACCTTACCACCTTCATTTGCTGACTGTCTTGAAATCTGGGAGCCTCAACCTCATGGAACTCTCAGGGCCTGTCTGGGCCTGCACAGGGATTGCTTTACCTTACCTTTGCCTTTAGAGTAGGACAGACACATGAGACATGATAAACTTAATTTTTACATTCACAGGGAATTCCTTATAAATATTTCACAGTACATGTTGTAAGTCCACATATAATTAGCAAACTGCTAATTGTTTGAGATTACAAATTCATCTACAGTAGAAGGTATGTGACGAAAGGAATTGTTTAAGGTCATTGAAATTGTTTCCCGTTAATTGAGCGGAGCCAAAGTTAAACAGTTTAATGATTTAGTTTGAGGTAAAATTTAAAGAACATCTAAATTCCAAAATGCTGTATTGCAGAAATTGACGTAGGGATATAAATGTTTATGTCTTTCATCTACCAGTTTCCACCAACTTCTCAGACTCCGTTATAATCAGATAAGTTCATGAACTATTTGCCCACAAGTGTCTTACCTTCACATCAAATGACACAGTGTTTAATTTTGTATGAGTTATTTTCACTTCAATTTTTATAGTAGTTCTAAAATGTAATGAAACTGTGTGTGTAAAAAAACATTTATGATTCATGTATGGCTAAAATGAATGGTAGAAGATAAAGTTGTCCCTGTGCATGCCATGATGGCATATGGGAGGGGGAGATGTTTGGAAGTGTAGCTCCATCCATTATTAACCTCAACACTAAACGTGGGGGAGTGGTCGGCCTCGCACCCTAACTGCTGTGCCCCCCCAAGGAAAGAGCTCATGATACTGACTAGATATGAAGCTGGGTGAACTCCAGAACTAGTCTCAATGTTTTGGGTAGGGGATCAATCAGTTACACTTAACCAGGAATTAAACTATTGATTTCTTGGATATCCATTTTGAAGCCTGGCTAACCCAGTTCCAAAACACTTGGTAATGACATTAATTTGATTCCGTACTTCTCAGTGAAAATTAATGTCAAACAAATGAAATGAATAACAAAAATTTCAACTTTCATGATTTTCAGTGATGTTATGTCTCTAGCAAACACAACTAGTGCATAAATCAGGGATTGGTTGTGTTATTTACTTACATAGATCATAGTTCATTTTGGCAGATTTTTTTTGGTGGTGTCAAATGTTTGAATTATGTATCAGTGAATTTTTTGTCTGGAGTAGAGTTAATAAGCTCTGTAACAGTTCCATATATTCTGTTCTTTTCTTTGGGCTTGAAGATACTGCTGTCACTGTTTATGTTCCATGTTTTTGTTTTTAGGTTTATCAAAACCAGTGCAGTGATTGCCAGTGCACCTGAATTAGACGTACCTACAAGAATTTTATATTTTGATAAAATGATAAGTACATTGGAGGAATTGCAGACAGGTAAAAATAACTTACAAACTTTTTTTTTTGTTCTTAACCCATTTGCTGACTTCAGTGATTATTAATTATTTGTGCATATTTTCTTTGACCCTATATTGCATGCATTGAAATAATGAAAACAACTATGTGGGATACCTATGTGTATTGTCCTATGCTGCTTACATTTGACAGCTTCCCTTGATTCACACAAAGATCAAACCACGAGTACTTAGAGAGGAATGAAGAATGTAAGTGATGTGCATTACAAGAGCATTTTAGGAGGGTACACAGATGGGAAATGGCTACGGGCCCAAGGGGTGGGAAAGATTTTTTTCTTTCTTTCTTTCTTTCTTTCCTTCCTTCCTTCCTTCCTTCCTTCTTTCTTTCTTTCTTTCTTTCTTTCTTTCTTTCTTTCTTTCTTTCTTTCTTGTGTTCTGGGGCAAGTGGTGGCGCAGTCGCTTGAGGCACTGCGCTACAAACCAGAAGGTCGTGGGTTCGATTCCCAATGGTGTCACTGGAATTTTTCATTGACATAATTCTGGCCGCATTATGGCCTTGAGGTAGACTCAGCCTCTAACAGAAATGAGTACCATGATTATTTTCTGGGGGGTAAGGGCGGCCGGTGCTTAGGGCTGACAACCTCACCACCTTCATGTGCCGAATGCCTTGAAATCTGGGAACCTCAAACTCCTGGAACCCTCAGGGCCTGTCCAGGCCTGTAATGGGGTTGCTTTTATTTCTTGTGTTCTGATTGCAGGTGTGACTTTTTGAACTATTACTCACACTAGTAGAGCATGCAACTGCCATGGCTAGGAGTGAATGTGTTAAAAATTGTATTTTACAAAATTGAATATAATTTTCTTATGTCATGGGAGAAACTTTTCCCCCATCTTCAGGGTGGACGACATTTCCATCATTACATCATGTTGTTACAAACCAGAAGACTTAACACTGCAAGCAGAATTCAGTAAGAGCCTCAAATCATAAAACTTAGTAATTTGTTCATTTATGTGTGCTATTGTGCCATGTCAGTTGTAAATGTAAGTTCCTTTATAATGTGAACTGTAATTTGTTGTTATTTCAGATTCATCTTTAGTAACTTCTTTAACTGATGCGTTTAAAATAGTGAGCCTGGCGATGAACCAGAACGACAATAAAGTCATCATACAAGACTCAACTGTAGAAGTAACTCTAGTGATTGAGAGTTGCTTGCCCAAGCAGATCCTCTGTGCCCAAGCTGCAGTGTCCATAGAAGCAACAAAGGATGGAAAGAGGCAAAATGAGTTGCCTAATGCTTGTCCTCAAGAACAGCCTGTAGAGAGAAAACAGAGCAGTTCTGGGAAAAAGCAGCAGTCAGTCCAGTCACAGCAAAATACCACAGGCGATACCCAAAACCCTAAGTAGGTCTATTTCCAAGCCTGCGATATAATTACTTATTTGTATAGTAAAAAGAAAAAGAGAAAGCAGAGAACAAGTGCACCTTCATGTATGTTATTAACATAATGATTGCCCACACACCCTGACCCACTGCTCGTGGACTCTTTTTAAAGATAACATTTTAAAAAAATTGAAAACTAGAGGGCATCTCAGAAAATGGATCACATTGTAATTAAGGAAAAGTCTACGTTGTGTAACTTTAAGTGAAATGCTGTATGTAATGTGCCATGCAGTTAACTATTGCAGATGTTCTGTTTGACCACTGCTAATGACTGCGTGCTTTGACTGTGGGCAGATTCAGAGGTTTTGGCTGATGGGTGTGAAAAAGTGTGTTGGGGTGTTGCCAACTGTGGTGAGAGAGTGTGAGTGTGGGTGTTTCAGGCAGCCAGCAGCAGAGAGGCCAGGCTGTGGAGCTTTGTTAACCAGAGGGAGTTTGGGCTGCAGGATTGTAGGCAGCTGACAAGACAGTGGATGGGCCGGAGGTTTAGCTAGTTATCTACTGGTACTTTCTTTGACAGCTGACAAATGGGAGGGGAGATGAGTTTTGAGGTACTTGTGGTCATGAATATTAAGACTGCAAACTTCTGAGTTGAGATATCTAATAGTCTTGCACCAGTAACCATGTGCCAGCCCTCACAGTATCACATCCCAGAAGACTGCAGTCTTGCTTCCTTCACAGATCCACAGATGAATCAATTGAGGATTGCCTGTAGAGGAATACTGAACAGATATTTAGTGCTGTTTATACTTACACAATCCCTGTAATGAATATTGTTAAAACACTTACATAATGCCCAGTCAAATCTTAATGGGAAGGGTCAGATCATAAAGAGTACTGAGAAAAAGAGTTTCTGTGCATGTATAAAATATTTTTCCTATAAAAACATACTTAATAAAAAGACTCTAACCTCCAGAAAGCAGTTTTAATCAACTGTAATAACAGATATACAAATTATATGACAGTTACAATATTGGTAGGTATCTGTATTAAAGGTTGTCTGTTAATTATACCAGCATCACACTGTGTAATAAAGCTGAGGTGGTTGATTTGTTGGGAAATACAGTGAAACTCGCTTAATATATCCCTTGGTTAAGAAGTTTTCCCACCAAAAATGTCAGGATAATACACTACCAGGATTTTCACATATGATTAGCGTATATATTGCCCTTTTATTATCGTTCCAGGGTAAGAAAATTTCCTGCCTAAGAAGCATGAAATGTTCATGACACAACAGTCACCCATTCCATACTGTTTCCACATCAGAATCTTAAACAGTCTCCGAGTCTCCATTCATATAGTCTGTTCCAACCAAACTGTGTTGAAATGACAGTGCCGGTTCGTACATATTAACCTGCACAGTTGTTTCATCATGTTTCATTGTGTGTGATGCAACCTCATGACATGTGCATGTAACATAGTGGATTGTGACTGTAGCTGTTTTATACTTCAATTTCAGTAACTCAAAGTATTCTATGCACAGAATTTATATACCTTTTTTGTTCACGTGATATATGTGTGCAAGTTTTCATCTGTAGAGCAATTAATTGTAGATACATTATCAACAAGGCAACTGCTTGTTATCAAAGACCATTGTTATACTAGCAAAACATTATAACAGTTTGTGTTAGACAGTTGTTGGATACTTGAAGCATTGAAATTTGTTGACCTCCGTCCCTGTAAGTTGTGAGGAAAATTACACAATGGAGCAGCATGCTTTTCGATGTGGAACTTGTGGTTGTTTTATTTTAGTGCTGATAGTGAAATGCATGCTTCAGTGAATTGGGTTTAAAGTTGAATTAACTTCGTCATTAGATTTTTTTGTTGATGTTACAAAACACATACTTCAACATGGCCACATCTAAAACTCGCATAATATGCAAGCTGCTGTTAATAAACAAAGTAGATGGCATTCCAAATGTCCGTTGCACCAAAATTGCAGAAGAACTAGACATATATGTGCAAAAAAGTACTAGCGGAATACTTGGACAGTCAGGTAGGGGTGAGAATGTATGAAGCTTTCCACTGAACATAAAACTGCTGCTAATTACACAAATGTAGCATACATGTGCAATTTCTGAAAAAAAGTTCATTGAAGAAAACTTGTCATTCCTATCCTCGTAAGACATTCTTCTGCTTAATAAGTCTAATTTGTTAAATTTTTTCTAAAACATCTTAAGGGGGTTTCACTGTATGTTAAAGATCTTGTACTATTATACTGTGTTATATCAGGAGTTTCTTACTTTCCTGTGCTTGTTCATGTTCATGTCATTTATTTTTCCGTAAATCTTTTTACAAGATATGGAAATAGTCATATTAATAACAATAAAAGAAACACAACAAACATAGAGTAATATATATAGAAGATTCAAAAGAAAATTTTGTGCATAAAAGAATAATATACAGTAATAAGACTCAATACATTTAAAAGATGAAGGAGCGAAATCTAAAGTCTTCAACTCAGAATATCATTTTACGAAGATTGAAATGTGATTTACATCAGAGCATCACTCATTTCCAGTTAGTCAAAATACTCTTCCAAAGAATAAAAGGAGTTTGATTGAATAAATCTTTTGAAGGCTCTTCTAAATCTAAATCTTCAAGAATAAATGAATGGGTATTGATAAATAAATCTGTTAGATGGTATAAAGACCACAATGTATGAAAGAACCAATGGACAGATGGATGAAATAATAAAAAGAGAATCCTTATAGAATGTTACGCACATGTCACGAAGAGACAAAATGCTCAAAAGAAGGGCAAGATCAGTATGTGAAATACAGCTTAGAAGAAATGTCCTATAGGTGGAAGAACATAAAGAGGAAATTGAAAAGGCCATAGGAATAACTTACATATTTGTGTGAGTGAATGATTTGTAAAGGATATGCATTACACAAAACGTAATTACGAAGTAGTCCCCAAAACATACACATGCAGTGTAAATTAAAAATTATGCATTTACCAGAAATAGGTTGGAGAAGATTACATAATGAATTTGGTAATTTGTGTCCTTAACCAGATATTTTCAGGAATATCAACTACACGAGTATGAAATGGTCAGGGCATGTGGCACACATGAAAGAAGTGCATGCAAAATTTTGGTAGGAAACCCAGATAGAAGTTGTCTTCTTGTGAAACTTACATGTTTGTGGCATGGTAATATAAAAATGATCCTAAAGAAATAGCATGTAAGGGTTTGGACTGGATTTATATGGCTGAGTGCAGGTACCAGTAGCTGGCTCTTGTCAAGATTGTAAATTTCAGGGAATCTTTTGGACTTACTAAACTACTGTTCATCAGTAGGGCCTGTGCTTTGTGGAATGAGTTATGTTTACCAAAAATAATGTATGTATTTGAAACGCATTTTTTAGTTCTCACAAAATCAGGTTATGTACAATTAAAGAGAGAAAGTATCAGTGGGTGTTAGCTACTAAAAGGTTTTCTAAATGGAATTTAGAATGCAGAGCACTGACCTGAATTTAATTGAAGTTTTGTGTTATACTTTATGTAATTGAATTTCTACTTGTTCATTAGATGCTCTTAAAGTTACTGTGATGGCATATGTATTTTGGGGTGTGAGGGTATCAAAGATGTAGGAAGTTTAAGAGCCCAATGAGCAGTAATGTTTTGCTTCCCTTGACTTTCATGTTCTGTTTCATATTGCTGTCATGCACTCGCCTTACTTTTATTTTCAGGAGCAGCAGTGAGGACATGAAACCAGAAAATCCAGCTCTTGCCAGGCTGCACATGGTGGAACACCTCGACTATAAGCAAGACAAGAGCCTCAGCTCTGCTAGTATAGTCTCAAAAAACCCCAAGCAGTTTCTTCGGTAAGGCAGCATGTACTTATGAGGGGTGCTAAGTGGCTGTGAACTTTACTTTGTGAAAAACTGTACAGCTGTTATACTGTACATGACATAGGATGTGGGTGTGATGTAGTGCAGTGTTTCCCAGGGCTTTGTGGCTGCTGAGCAGCATTTGGTTCTCCCAGATTCCAGGATCCATAAAATACAGTGTAACCTGTGTTAACCATTCCTGTATATGTTGTTTTCTCACAGCTGTTGTTTATTCCTTCTGGTCTCTAAAAAAATCTCCAATATAAACAACGTATTATATTGGATGCATCGCTCCTTGATGTGTCTTTTTTCACATTAATCATTTATAATTCTTGATCCTGACCGACAGTGTTCCTGGAATGATTGATTATGGGGAACAAATAGCAAATGTAACATGATATTTTTAGAAAGTAAAGTAGTGGTAAGTTGTACATAGTGGTAACTACCATACAAAAGCAGTGGTACTTACAAAATGTTGCCGTGCCTCATTGAAGTGAAGAATGTGTGTTGAACAGTAGTGGTAAGAAGGATATACTGTGAAGGATGTTGGTATGCACATAAGTGTAATTTTATTTACACTGGTAAGAAAAGTATGACTCTTCCCACATCAATTTTCATGAAGCCTGTAGATTCTAATAGCATTATGTTTGGAGTCCCCCTATCAGATTTTACCCAAATGGGATAATAAACATGGAAATTGGGGATATAAATTCATATATGCTGATATGTAACATGTGGCTTCCATTTGGCAGATTTTCTCTAAGCTGCCATTCACACAGTGCATTTTTGTGGACATCTCCTTTTCCTAATTTTATCTAAATTACATGTACAGGGTAGGAAATACGGAGAAATTTTATTTACACCTCTAAGTATAGTATGCCTTCACAGCATCAATTTTTATGAAACTTGAGCTGATTCAGCAACTTTTTGTAACGAACTCCTATATCAGATATCTTGAAAATGTGAAGGATATTATAGTCACCAACACTAGGTCATGCACAGGGGGAAATATGTTGTCTCAACATCATTTTTTATGTGGTAAAGAGCACCAAAAAAGTGATTTGCACACAGGTATTAAAGTAACTTTCCCCGTGTGGTGACCAGGGAAGAGAATAGTCCCACTGCAGCCCATGCAGATTATAACAGGCAACTAAAATAGGCACCCTGTGCCTGGGGGTGTAGCTGGGCCACCCTGCCTTAGGGACTGGGGTTGGGGGCTGAGTGACAGGCCAACAACCTGTCACCTTAAAAACAGATAACTGTTATGAAACCTAAATTGTGACCACAGAACAGTCAGACTGATTGGAATCAACCTAGGCAATGAAAAAGGATTAATGAGATAAGTATACGGACTTGAAAGATATACACATTTTACAGAAGAGGAGCAATGAATGAATGGGTGAAAGAAATGAAGAAACATAAATTAGATGTATGTACTCTGCAAGAAAGTCCATGGCCAGGAAAAGGAACTGTGATGAAAGAGAACTGTATGATTCTGTATAGTGAGCATAAAAGTAACAGATATGAATCTGGAACAGAATATTATGTTAGTAGACATTATGGATAATTTATTAGATTCTGAACCTGTAAATGAAACAATCTGTAAAATTAGATTTAAACTTAAATATTACATTTTGACATTGACATTGACACACACCCCAACTGAAGAAAAGATGAAGTAGCCAAGGAAGAATTTCATAGTTCTTTGGAAGAAGTAAGTGATGCAGTTCCAAATTACAACATGAAAACAGTACTAGTGGACTTCAAAGCTAAAGGTGGAAAAGAGTCCTAATTATATCCAACATGTGGAGGGCACAGCCTTCACAACAATACAGATGGTAATGGAAAATGAATGGTAAATTTTCTATGGTGAAGGGATTTAGCTGTGATGGGAACATGGTACCAAACAAGGATATTCACAAGTTCACCTGACAATCACCTGACAAGAAAGTATTTAACCAGGTCGATCATATATTGATAGATAGAAGACACTGCATGAATGTTGGTGATGTGAGAAATATGAGAGTACTGAAACAGAATCAGACCACTTTTTAATGACAACCAAAATTATATTGAAAATTAAGAGAAGTGAGATGATTAAGAAAAGTGAAATAAAGAAATGAGATATTGTTAAATGAAATAAGAAAGAAGTAAAAGAAAAATTCACAGAGGTAACAGGAAATATACAAAATACTCAATTAGAAGGAGTGGCAGATATAAATGAAATCTGGAACAGAACAAAAAAAGAATTAGGGTGAAGCAGCTGAAAAATAATCAGAAAAGAAGAAATGCCACAAAAAAGTAGTTGGTTTGATGAAGATGTCAAATAATGTTAAAAGATAAAAAGAGAGCTTACAACACAATGATTAACAGAAGTACAGGACAACATGAACAAGAATATAAAGAAAAGAAGCACATAAATTTTTAGGTAAAAAAAGAGAGTATTGTTTAAATCAAAGCTGGAGCAAATGAGACTTGCTTGTAACAACAGTGAAGCATTAAATTTCATCAAGAAGTGAATAGTATAAAAAAAAAAAAATTCAAATAATGAACATTACTGATTAGAGATAAGGAATGTAACATTGTAAGCAATAAAGAGAAAGTCCTACAAAGGTGGTCTGAATATTATGAGAATCAATATGAACTGCAAGATGGAACAGACAGTGACAGCAGAGAAGAGTGGACAGTGTGCATACAAACTGCAGAACCGTACGTTGAACCACAAATGATGTAGGCATAGAGATGGCATTAAGTAAATTGAAAGATGGAAAAAACAACTGGACGTGATCAAATCCCGGCTGAATTGGTTAAAGAGGGAGGAAAAGAGCTCAAGGAGGTCATTTTGAATTCATTTTAAAAATATGGGAGGAAGAGATCATACCACAGGAGTGGAAATATGGCATAATGTGTACAATTCATAAGAAGGGGGATGTGCTGATGTGTGATAATTATAGAGCAGTTGCATTGCTATGT
>Ga0209755_10004769_pt1 | contig 15827 bp, 15 predicted proteins | sample TergutCo191P1_FD_187301 | JGI IMG/M metagenome (GOLD analysis project Ga0209755, IMG submission 187301) | Cornitermes sp. P1 segment gut microbial communities from Petit-Saut dam, French Guiana - Co191P1 (SPAdes) (version 2) | ecosystem: Host-associated > Arthropoda: Insects > Digestive system... | reverse complement strand
TCTGCTCCAGGCTCAGCTTGGGCTTTCTCCCGCACCGCTTGCGCTTCTCGGCGAAGGCGGCCGTCAGTATCTCCATCATCTTCCCGAACGTTTCCCGCTTCACCCCTGTCACGCGCCTGAATTTTTCATCGCTGTAGTATTTTAGCGTTTCTTGTTTCATGCACCATTTTCATTCGTTTTGGCGCGTTTCGCAAGAGGTCTATTACCCTTTTGTCCTCCACGGCGTTCTCGAACAGGCGGCAGGCATATTGAAGCATCCTGTAGGGCATGTTTTCGTTTATAGTGGATTGGTGTTCGGCGATGACGACCAGGCTTCCGTTGACCAGGAACGATAGGTCGTTCTTGCGTGGGGTCCAGATGGTTTCCGCCAGTGTGTTCATAACCACCTCGCTGTCCTCAAGTCTGAGGTTCGCGCCGCTGACTGCGTTGTAGAGGGCGAGCGCCGATTTTTCGTTGCCGAAGATTGATCTGAAAAGGCTGTCCTTGTAGGCCATGCCCTGCATGTTACTGGTTTGGCGCGGGTGTTTCAAGACAGTGGCAATACCCTCATGGCAACGCACCGGTGTCTCTGGTACTATTTATGCTATAATGGCTAGAGGAATGAAAGTCAGGTTAGACGGCGATGCCAAAAAACAATACAAGCGGCTAAACGAACCCATCTTCGAGATATAACGAATCCTGTTGTTATGTACAGCAACCCGCTTTTCCTTGCCTATGACACTGGTAGTTGCTATACTCAAAGAGTAAGGAGCATGTAAAGTTGTCTAGCATGGTGGGTGGGCTCGACAATTCAACGGAGGAGTAGGGAACTTTTGATGTCCAAACGGAAAATGCTTCTGGTTTTCAATCCCAGATCTGGTATGCAGAACTTCCCTGGCTATCTTTTCGAGGTGGTGAACAAGTTTACCTCGACGGGTTTTATCATCACGGTATACCCCACGCAGGCTCCTGGCGAAGTTGGCAAGATCGTTGCGGACTTTGCTGGCGAGCACGACTGCCTGGTCTGTTCCGGGGGGGACGGCACAATCGGTGAGGCCATCGACGCGCTTATGTCCCTGAAAAAACGCCCGGCCTTTGGGATTATCCCCTCCGGGACGATCAACGACTTTGCGTCCTCGCTGGGTATCCCAAAAGACATCGGCGCGGCATCCGACATTATCGCCAGCGCAAGCCCCAAAGCCCTGGATGTGGGAAGGTTCGACAAGAAGCATTTTTCCTATGTGGCCGCGTTCGGGATGTTCACGGACGTGCCTTACGCTACTCCGCAGAACGCAAAAAACCTGTTTGGAAAACTTGCCTATTTTTTGGAGGGGGTAAAGCGTTTCGGGTCGGCCGAATCTTTCCGCTGCGAATTCGTGCTGGACGGCGAGGCGATTGCCGGCGATTTTGCCCTTGGAATAATCGGGAACGCCCGTTCGATTGCCGGCATAAAGCTGCCAGTGGAAATGGGTGTGCGGATGGACGATGGCCTATTCGAGGTAATCCTGGTACGCAAGGCGCGTAGCCTGAAGGAGCATCAGGAAATTATTTCCGCGCTGCTAACGCAGGAAGAAACCGAGCTGCTGACAATTCGCAAGGCAAAGAAAATAAGGTTCGGCTCCGCCAGGCCAGTGGCATGGACATTGGACGGCGACTTTGGCGGCGAGTACACTGCCGCTAACATAGAAAATTTGCGCCATGCCCTTGAGGTTATTGTGCCGGCCAAAACGGAGTGGATTACTCATCCCCCTGGTACTTGAGCTTAAACCGTTGGTTAATAACCTTGAACGACATCATGCCGTGCATTTTTTCCAAAGGCTCGGGGGTATACGGCGAATCGTCCTCGCCCCTTATCACGATCCCTTCGGCCGGGCTCCCGTTTTCGTAGTCGAAAGTGTTGGCGTACTCCTGGAGTTCCCCAATGCCCCCAAAGTCGAACTTTCTTTTTTCCACGACAGGGACCATCGAAAAGCCATTGTCCTTGCAGAACTTTGCCGTTTCCCCGAGGGAGTAGTAACGCCTCTTGGCAATGTCGAAAACGTTGAACACGAAAAGCTTGTAGTCGTCAAAGCCCATCTTGTTTTTCTGTATCTTTGGGCCGCACAGCTCGCCCTGAACCGCGATACCCTCAAGCTTCGCGAGTTTTTTCGCTGCGCTAAGTTGCGCCGCGACGTATGCCTGGGGCGAAGGCGATTTGTACTTGGATGCGCTGGCCGGGGTCAGCTCTTTCATCGCCCTCTTGGTTTTGTTTCGGTATACCGTCTGATTTCGGGTGCATATAGTGAAAACCCCGTCGTGCACGGCAAAGGTCAGGGATTGCCCGTCCAGCTTTATGGACACGTAAACGTCCATTCCCGTCATGTTCTCGAAAAGCTCTGGAATCGAAGCCGCCTGGGTTTCGTCCGTTTTTGCAAGGTAACTGGGGAAACCGCCCTTTACGAAGCCCCATTTTCCAAAGTCGATGCCGAAAAATTTTGACAGCAGCGTTCGCCACCATGTCTTCTCAATGGTGGTGACAGGAAGGATTTCGTCCTCGACAGCCCTGATTGCAAGCTCCTTTGTCAGATTGTGGTCAAGGGGGCGGCTGGGCGGAATACTTAGGGAATCAAGGGTAAATGCAATACCCTCGGAATAGACCCCACCCATTTGCATGGTTTTGATTTTGTACCCATCGTACTTGGCCGAAAAGCACCTGGATTCCAGGAACTTGAATTCCTCCCTTACGGGAAGTACCGCGCCGGTTTCGATGTATACCGCCTTGTCGCCAGGCGCAAACTGCCCCTTCTGCACAATGACCTGCCATGCGTGGTTCTCGAATTTTGCCAGCTCGATCCGATCCTTGCCCTCTATGGGCTGGAGGGATTTTACTAGGGAAACGTATGCTAAAGGTTTGTCACTCATTTGGATCCTCCGTCATCAGACAAATCATACAGATGAATGTGACCGTGGACAAGGTGCCTTGGCAGGACTACTTGACTCTTTTTGCGAATATACATACATTCAGTATGTATATGAACCAGGGAAGGAGTGCAAGATGGAACAGCTAAGCGAAGGGCTTGAAACGGGGGCAATGCCCACAAAACTTTGGAACAGGGACTTTTCCCTGGTGGTAATTGGGCAGGTGATCTCGATTTTCGGCAACATGGTACTTAGTTTCGCCCTTCCCCTCTATATATTGGACATTAGCGAGTCCCCGGCTTTGTTCGGGCTTGTTTTGGGGCTGCCCTATATCTCGCTTCTGGTAATGTCCCCCATCGGCGGGATTATGGCGGACAGGCTGAAAAAACAGCGAATCATGTTTTGGCTTGACTTGACCACGACCGTCATCATTGTGCTGTACATGGCGACGCGAGGCTTGTTTGCATCGGCGGTGCCAATCGTGATAGTAAAGCTCATGACCCTTAACGCCATCCAGGGTATGTACATGCCGGCGGTGCAGGCCGCTGTACCGGCGCTTGTCCCGCCCGACAGGCTTATTCCCGCCAACTCCGCCGTAACTGTCGTGAACATGCTTGCGAATATGGTTGCGCCTGCCGTCGCGGGTGTCCTGTTCGGCAGGTTTGGGCTGACCCCGATCTTGTTAATAAGCGCGGTATGTTTCGGCATTACGGCGGTCATGGATTTACTCATCCGCATCCCTTTCAAAAAACAGAGTAGCCCTGGGAGTATCGCGCAAATGGTGATAGGCGATATGTCCCAGTCATTCCGGTTTATTGTCAAGGAAAAGCCCATCCTTGTAAAAAGCGCTGGCATTATGTTCTTTGTCAACCTTTCGCTGGTTTCCCTGCTGTTCGTGGGGCTTCCGGTGCTTATTACCCAGCACCTGGACATGAGCATGGCGATGGTGGGGATTAACCAAAGCGTGATGATGGTCGGCGGGCTTTTGGGCGGCATTACGGCTGGTGCGTTAGGAACACGCCTGACCATGCGGAAACTCTACCTGCCTTTGCTGGCAATAAGCCTGTTCCTTTTGCCGATGGGCCTGGTTTTTATGTTTGACGCGCCGAATACCATGGCTTACGTGACCATAACGGCGATGGGGGCTTTAATCTTCGTTGCGGCGCAAATGTCCTCCATCCCGCTGATCGCCTTTATCCAGAAGGAAACGCCGACGGAGCTTATAGGGAAAGTTATGTCAATTATGCTGATACTTCCCTTCCTGGCAAGCGCTTTGGGGATACTTTTTTTTGGTATGCTATTTGAACGGCTTGCCGAACTACCCTGGGTTATTGTTTTTGCGGTTGTCGTGGTGTCTGCCGTCATTGCGGTGTATACACGCAGACAGTTTAGGGGAACCGAGGCAGCCTCCCCAACCCTACTCTAGCCTGGTCATCCAGGCCGTATCCAGAACAATCGCCTCGGAAATGTTTAACGCCGTTTGTGTAATGAACAGGTTGTAGTGCCCATCTACCACCACGAACCACAACAAGGAAGGCGCCGTTTCGGGAATCCTCATGAGCCAGCGTCCTTCAAATGCATCGGCATCGGTGGATGCGACAATCTTTGACCATATCGAAGCATCCTCCGCATAGGCAATCGATTCGCTAAGCGCATAAATCTTGACCAAATTCAGGTTCACCGTCCCCCTTGCCTCCCTGACAGTGGCAGGCATGTCCAAGATCCTTGTCGAAGGGGCCACGTTAAAACCCGTTACCGCCCTGGGCCCGCCTGCCCTGTACTCCTCCAGAATCCTAAGCCCATGGGCAAATCTCGCCATTCTCTGTATCTCCTCTCGTATAAAGCGAGGGGTACTCTGGCTGGATGCTATCAGCCTTCTTTGCATGTTTTCCAGCAACCCGAGCGCTTCCCTTAGCTCCCCAGCCGCCGCAAGCAGAATGGCGGCATTGAACCCTGCGGAAACGTTGCCGTACTGTTCATATATTTCCTTGTAAATATCGAGTGCAAGATCATGCCTGCCCATCCTGACAAGCCTGATTGCCTCATCCAACATGGGTTCGTCCCTCGGCCTTCTTCGCAGGTTCCTTTCCTCCGTTGTTATCCAAGGGGCAAGTTCCCGATCCATGGTGTGCGAAAACCTGCCTATGGCGGCCGCAGCAACCCTTTCCTCCCACGAATTCCTTCGGGGAAAATTTCTGGTCCCATGACCCCGCCGCCTTCTTTCTCTGTCCCGCTCTGGATCGAACCATCCAGGCCGATCCCAGGGCCCTGGCCGGTTCCAGCCAGGGTGATGCCAGGTTCCATGATCCCAGCCTCCTGGACGGTTCCTGCCACCCGAATCTGGAAACCTCCTTTGGAAGTCGGCAATTTCTGTGAACACTTCCCTCTTCCTGAAAGTTCCCAACACCGCTCCATCACTTGCGCGGATATATGAATACTCGATCTCTACGATTACGTTAATGGTAACGGTGGTCACGTTTACCGTCTCGCCCCTAATGGTTCGGGTATTGGGCTTCCCGGTATAATTTGAGCGGACGTCGGTTATTCTGCCACTTATAAAGACATCGACATGTTGTCGGAAATTGTGCTGAGGAACATGCGCCAGGGTTTGCGGTTCAACAAGGGTGAGGTTTCCACGCAACATGTTTTTTCTTATACCGTCTGTCAATGCGGATGTTACGTGGGCCGACAGATATTCGAACTCCCTGGGAAGGCCCCTCTCGAAAGGAATAATGGTAATCCTATTCAAGCCACGCAAATCGACAAGGGGCGGATGCTCGACATCGAACCTTACCGAAGCGGCGGTGGCGCATGATGCCAGTACCACTGGAAGCAATGAAAAAAGAAAAAAGCGCAACGATTTTTTCACAAACAAGCCCTCCTTGCAGAAATTGCCTTTACCGCGAAACCCCTATTCCCACTCGATAGTCGCAGGCGGCTTGCTGGAAATGTCGTAAGTTACCCGCCCGACCTCCGGCACCGAATTGGTGATGCGGGTCGAGATTTCCAGTAGATCCCTGGTTTCGAAGGGATACACATCGGCGCTCATGCCGTCGGTACTGTTGATGGCGCGCAGCGCAAGCACCCAGCCGTATTTGCGGATGTCGCCGACCACGCCCACCGATCTCACCGGCAGCAGCACGGCGAACGCCTGCCAGATGTCGTCGTACAGGCTACAGCTGGTGGGGGTTTTGCGCAGTTTAAGCTCCTCGATAAAAACCGCATCGGCCTCACGCAGGATGTCGCACCTTTCCTTCGTGACTTCGCCGATGACACGCACGGCAAGCCCCGGCCCAGGAAACGGATGGCGGCGGACAACTTCCTCGTCAACCCCAAGCGTTCTGCCCAGGCTGCGAACCTCGTCCTTGTACAGTTTGTCCAGCGGCTCGATTATCCTGCCGGCCTTTCTTTTTGCCTCGACCAATGGACTGCCCACGTTGTGGTGGCTCTTGATGAGGTGAGCCTTTTTGCCAACGCCTTTGCCGCTTTCGATTAGGTCGGTGTACAGGGTTCCCTGCGCAAGAAAGCAGTCCTCCGGCAGCCCAAGCCGTGCGACCTCCCTCTCCTGGATCGTGATGAACAGGTCGCCTATTGCCCTGCGCTTTGCCTCTGGTTCGGTAAGGCCTTTGAGTGCGGCAAGGAACTCGTCCTCGCAGTGGACGATGTGCAGATGCTTCGCCCCGAGTTTCTCCAGGTTGGTCTTGACGATTGCCGTCTCGTTCTTCCGCATTAGCCCCGTGTCCATGTACATAAGGTGCACCTGGTCGCTGGGCAGGGTCTTCAAAAGCAAGGCCCCTGCAACGGTGGAATCGACGCCGCCGGAAATCAAAAGCAGCACGGGCTTTCCCCCTACCCGGGCATTCAGCGACGAGCGTATTTCCCCGACATAGTGCTGCATTGTCCAGTTTTTGGCGCAGCCGCACACGCCAAAGGCAAAGGCCCCCAGGATACCGTCGCCCCCCTCGCAGTGCGTTACCTCGGGGTGGAACTGCAGGCCGAACCAGGGCTTGGTGTCGTGGGCAACCACCGCCGGAAAGCCTGACTCGCTGGTACCGTATTGCGCGAAGCCTGGGGCAAGGCCTGTAATGGTGTCGCCGTGGCTCATCCACGCGGTAAACGACGGCGACGAAAAACCCTGGAGGAACTGCAAGGCAAAATCCCTTGGTTTTGTGTTTCCAGGTTGCTTTACCGTAACCCCGATTCTGCCGTACTCGTGCTTGGGTAGGGGATTAACCCTGCCGCCCAGATCGACGGTCATACGTTGAAGGCCGTAGCAAATGCCCAAGAGAGGCAGCCCGCAGGTGTAGATTGTCTTGTCTGGGGCGACCCCCGCGCCGTTCACCGACTCCGGGGATCCGGACAGAATGAGCCCTTTCACGTTTAGGCCGGGGAATTCGGTGGGGAGAGGGCAATCCCCGGGAATAATCTCGGTATACACGCCCATGTCGCGTATGCGCCGCCCTATAAGTTGGGTCGTCTGACTGCCAAAGTCAAGGATTAATATCGTGTCCATGTGTGTATGATACACCGGAAAAAGGGGGAATGTCATGCGCTCGTTTCCGGGGCTTGTGCACAAGTGGTTTTTCGTGCTTGAATTCAACAGAATACAATGAAAGGAGTGGGCAAATGCAGAGCGTATCAAAAGACACTATCGTTTATGCAATGAGCGCGAAAAACAAACCTGTTTTGCACGTAGAGCCAGGAACGCAAATCAAGTTCGAAACCTGGGACGCTTTGCATGGTCAGGTAAAGTCCGCCAACGAGGGACTTGAGGGGCTTGACTGGAACCGTGTGAATCCTGCGACAGGGCCAGTTTACATAAACGGGGCTCAGGCGGGGGATGTCCTTTCCGTTAAAATCGACAGGATAGAAGTGGCACAGACAGGCCTTGTGATCTGCGGGAGTGATATGGCCTTGGAATCTTCCTCGCAGGAAAGTGGCACAAAAACCATCCCCGTAAAAATCATCCCCATAAAAGACGGCGTGGCGTATTTTTCCGATGATATAAAACTACCCCTAAACAAAATGGTCGGCGTGATTGGCGTGGCTCCCAAGGATGGCGAAATCTCCAACGGCGTACCTGATCTACATGGTGGCAACATGGATTGCAAGGAAATAAGGGAAGGGGCGACAATACTGTTGCCAGTGAATGTGCCTGGGGCCTTGCTGGCCTTGGGGGACTTGCATGCGGCTATGGCGGATGGGGAGGTTAGTTTTAGCGGGCTGGAGGTGGCTGGGGAGGTTACGGTTACTGTTGATATAATTCGCAACAAAATTTTACCCCTGCCAATGATATTAAACGACAGTCATGTAATGACCGTCGCCTCCCATGAGGATCTGGACATCGCGGTAGATATGGCAGTGGCAAACATGGTAAATTACCTAACAAAAACAGAAGGTTTTATGTTGGACGATGCTTTTATGCTGACTTCCCTAATTGCCGACGTGAGAATTTGCCAAGTCGTGGATCCGAAGAAAACGGCCAGGGTCGAGTTTCCTAAGAAATATTTGCGAAAATAAACGGGGGTTAAATTGACGTATATACCGATTTGCCGTTAATGCGTTCCGACTTCATCAGGTGAATTTTGCTAACGGCCTCGCCAAAAGGCTCTATTGGCCATGGTACCGCATCCGTTATGACCTGTCGGGCAAGGGTAATGTGTGGGCTGTATTTCCGTTTTTCAGGCTCGAATCCCACGTCTGCCAGACTGTCGGTAAGTCTGCGTTGCAAGTCCAGCAAAGATTTGTTCCCGTCAACACCAGCCAACCAGAGATCCCCACGATCGCGCTTGAAACAGCCAAGGTTCTCTATTGATATGGCGAAGGGGTTAAAGTGCAGCGAGTCGATCACTGCTTTGGCGGCGGCGGCTTGCCCCATATCGCTGTCGCCCAGGAACGAAAGGGTAATATGCAGATTTTCCGGCAGGGTGAAGTTGCCACGCTTTGAGCGAGTACGAAGTGTGTTCTGCAAGGCGATAAGCCTGTCCCTGGTTTCGTTGTTAAAATTTATTGCGATAAATAGACGCAGGCGATGATTGTTCAATTTCTCCCCAAATTTTTTCTTCGTTCTGCCACTTAAACTTTTCCTTTGGTACGGGCACGTCCACCTTTCATGATAGAAGCAGCATAACAGAAAAAAGATCAAAAGGCAACCACAAGTGGGTCTAAAAAACCTGGCTTGCAGAACACGGGGGAAAACTGTATACTGCATATGTAAATATTGGAAAATGAAATATTGTGCATACGGGAACACAAAGATGAAGCCATACCCAAATTGTTGGAACTCCTTGTAGGTGCTATTCAAAACTAAAAAAGGAAAAGTTATGAACATACAGATTTTTGGCAAAGCAAAATGCTTTGACACCAAAAAAGCGGAACGGCACTTTAAGGAACGGGGCATTAAGTACCAATTTGTTGACATCAACAGGTACGGAATAAGCAAGGGCGAATACCAAAGCATAAAAAATGCCGTTGGCGGGATGTCGGCCTTGATTGACGAGGGCTCGAAAGAATATGAAAGCCTGGGCATCAAATACCTTGCCAGCCAGGATGACGTGGAGGAACGGCTGTTGGAAAACCCAGGCCTGCTCAAAACGCCAATCGTGCGCAATGGTAAGCAGGCCACTGTCGGTTTGCGGCCAGAGGTATGGCTCAACTGGAACTGAAATGTTTCGCCAGGAACAAACGGAACAAAATTTCTTGACAGGCAGGCATTTTTTAGGTGGGATTTTCCCTTGCTTTTCGTGTTATTTCATTGATAAGAGTGCCCTTTGCCTCGGTGTATCCGTCTCTGTCAAATTCGAATTCCTGATGGAGCTTACGCTTTAGGTCGGCATATTCGGCGGCGGTTTCAGGGTGAGCGATCAGATAATCTCTAAAATATAGCTCGTCCCAATCGCCAGGGTAGCGCACGTGGATGTGATACACTTTTTCCGCAAACCCCGTATTCGTGTACCCCTTCAAAAACATTAAATGTGGCGGCTGCGATGGTATGGATGGTGGGTTCAAGCAGATATACTCTGGCGGGGGCAAGGAGGCAATCAATTTCTCTACATCCGCCGTTTCGTGAATCTCCAGCAAGATATCCACGGTTGGCTTTGCCAGCAGGCCAGGTATCGCCGTGCTGCCGTAATGGGAAATCCGAACAATGTTTTCCGCAGCGATATGCCGCTCCAGATTTGCCTTTTCATCGATGTACCATTCTGGCCATGCTGGGTTATATTCGTTCAATATAATGGGAAACAGCTTGGCGCGTTCTTTACCGGTCATTTGGCTAAGTGGCTTTGGGGCTTGCGAGCTTAAAATCTCACTGTACACTTTTGTTACGACATTTCGGCGCAAAATACCGTCCACATTTTCCCGATCAAATATTGCGTTTATCTCGGCAATATGTGCGGAATAGTTTGGGTCGGACGGCAGGGGGTCATGGGAATGCGATGTCATGTACTGTTGCCAGCTTTCTCGTGTGTAAAATATAGGGTTGGGGAATTCATGCAGGGTTGGATTAGTGAAAAACATTTCCGTTGACAATTTGCTGTGCTTAGCACTGCTTCCGCCTGGCGTATCATTGTAAACGGCTATCACCATAACGCTTGGTTTTCCGATCCTGCGACACTCTGTCCGGAACGCATCCAGGTCGAACCAATGTAATGCCTGTGCGCAGGCAATGACATCGATGCTGTTATCGGGCAATGTGGTGGCTTCCGCAGGGGCATTAATGATATTTACATTTTTGTAAGCGGCCAAAGCAACGGCGAGTTGTTCCCTCATATCGGCGTTAGGTTCAACCGCGTGTACGGTATATCCGCCTCGGGCAAGCAGCTCCGTAAATTTTCCCGTTCCCGCCCCAATATCGGCGAAAACCGCATTGGGCGGCACAAGGTCCTTAATGTAACCAAGCGCCGCATCGGGGTATCCTGGGCGTGCCTTGGCATAAAACTGGGCTTTGCCAGTAAATAGTTCCGTGTTCATCATATTCCCCTTCGGCATGAAGCCCTTCCCGCCTTCCATATCCGCGCGGATTAGCTCGAATTGCCCCCGTGTTATGTCGCTTTCGTAATCGTGGCTGAATGTTTGCATCACTGCCCTCCCTAGGGTTTCAGTTTAACACAGCCCGAGGATTTTGAACAGTCTCTTAGGTTATCGGTATTTTTTGGGAGAGACAGGCCAAATTTTTTCTGATCTATCACTCCATGACAGTCACTGCGGTATATTGGCAATATGGGGTATGGAAAAAGGAAAGCTTTGACAAGGAGCGAAAACATGGCTGACAAAAATTACGAAGAATGGCTTGCGGCAATACGATCCTAATGCGGACTTTGAATACACAATAATCGACAGAAGTGCATGGACGTGAATTTTTTGCTTAATTTTGTGTGATGGCCTTGACATTATACATAAAATAATGTCAAATTAGGCACAGTTCCCTTTTGTGGGAGCATAGAAATTTATTTTTTGTTATGGAGGGTTGTTTTATGAATTATTGGCTGCATCGTATTAGTCACTCATCGCATGTCTCCTATCCACTTTTAGAAAAGGGGTATTTGTCAATAGGTTTTTCTGATTTTGCAGAGAAGGATTTCATTGATAAAATGTCAAATAGTCCAGACTGGGATTATCTTGAAAGTACCTGTGATAAAATGTGGGATTGCCGACCAAGAATCCGCTACTCCCTTTGGCGTTTTGTCGCCGAAATGACTCAAGGTGATTGGGTTATAGTGCCAAGTTATGGGGTCTTTTCTATTTATGAAATAGAAGAACACTATGCTGTTTTGTCTTGGGGAATATTGGAAGATGAAGATCTGGACAAAGATGCCGATATTGGTTTCCTACGGAAAGTGCGGCCAATTGCAAAAAACATATCGCGTTATGACTATGCAGATGCGGCATTAACATCAAGAATGAAACACAGGGATATTAATGCCAATATTTCTGACTTGGAACAAAGTATAAAAAAAGCATACGAGGCTTACAAGGCAACCAAGCCGTTAAATTTGAAGTCACGGCTTTATGAAATATCGATAAAGCAGTGGCAAAATGAAATTTTGTCGGGATTAAATCCAGACAAATTCGAAAATTTAGTTCAAAATTATTTTAGGCGGGTGAATGCAACGGAAGTTTATTTTCCAAGCAAAAATGAAGCGAACAAGTCTGGCGATGCTGATGTTATTGCAACGTTTGAGCCAATCAAAACAATAATTCACGTTCAGGCAAAGCATCATAGAGATGAAACATCTGATTGGGCAGTACAGCAAATCAAAGATTTTGCGGACTCAAAAAAAAATTTGGAAGACGGCTACAATATGCAATATTGGGTTGTGTCGTCATCGGATTCGTTTTCTGAGGAAGGCAAAAAATTGGCTAGAGAAGAGGGTATATTGTTGATAACTGGGCCTGAGTTTGTTCAAATGTTGATGGATGCAGGGATACAAAATGTAGACGTGTAGGTGATGGAATAGGAATATTTTTCTGATCTAGCACTCCATGACGGATCAATGTGTTATGATTAAGGCATGAAAGCGGAAAAAAAGCCCGTACGGGCATCGCTACCGAAATCGGCGTTGGCAAGGCTGTATTTCATCGATCAGGAAATAGCCTCCGGGAAGTATCCCACGCAGGACTATCTGGCTCAGAAATGGGAGGATATCAGCATTTCGACCATAGGCCGCGACATCGAGTTTATGAGGGACAGGCTGAACGCCCCCATTGAATACGATGCCAAGCACAGGGGCTATTATTACTCAAAGCCCAATTACCGTATCCCCATGGGTTTCTCTAGCGCCGACGAGCTGCTATCCTTGGGTATGGTGAAAAACATTCTCGCCCTGTACAGGGATACGCCCATTTACAATGCGGCTCTCCATCTATTGGAAAGCATTATTGCGCCCCTTGCCGCCGAGGGCAATTCCGACTGGTACGAAAACCGCATCGTGGTTCCCAGGGTTCCCACCGCGCCGGTGCCGTCCGATACCTGGAATCTTATCACCTCCGCCCTGCGGGAAAACCGCGTCCTGACTTTCGACTACCGGGGTGCCTATGACGCGGACTACAAGCCCCGCCGTGTTCGACCCTATCAGTTGTTGTTCGATACTGGAGTGTGGTACCTGTATGGGTTTGCCGAGGAACGAAACGATATCCGCCTTTTCTCCCTCTGCCGAATAAAGAACGTCGCCCTTACCAGGAACAATTTTTCCCTGCCCAAAAATTTTGATTACCGCGCCGAAAACGCCGACAGTTTCTTCGGCGTTTTTGCAGGGCAGGAAAGGCACCGTTTCAAAATCGCCTTTTACGATTATTCCGTCGTCTGGGTAAAAGATCGCCGGTGGGCGGAGGATCAGGAAATCGCCGAAACCGATGACGGCGTTGTTGTCAGTTTTACCAGCACCCAGTTTCACAAGGTTCTTGAATGGGTGCTGTCCCGTGGTTACACCGCCCGCCCATTGGAGCCAGAATTGCTGGTCAATGTCTGGCGGGATAGTATTATCCAAATGCAAAAAATGATGGAGGAAAAATGAACTTCGTAAGCATTGATTTCGAGACCGCGAAATACTCGCGGGAAAGTGCCTGCTCGGTAGGCATGGTCAAGTTTCTGGACGGGAAGGCGGCGGACAGTTTTTACTCGCTGATACGCCCGCCCAGCCTTTACATTCGCCCCGACTTCACAGATATTCACGGCCTTACCGTTGACGACGTAAAAGACGCGCCAACATTCGCCGATTTGTGGGACAGCGCGATAAGGCCCTTTATCGGCGACCTTCCCATGGTTGCGCACAACGCAGCTTTCGACACGAGCGTACTGCGGGCGGTTCTTGAATGGTACGATCTGGCAATTCCAGGCTTGCCCTATTTCTGCACCCGCAGCCTGGCCCATAAGACATGGCAAGGCCTGGAGTCATATGCCCTGACAGCACTTGCCAAAAAATTCGGCATTGTCTACAAGGCCCACAACGCCCTTGACGATGCCATGACTTGCGGAAGGCTGGTTCAAATGTCCGCCGAAAAATTCGGCAGTGCGAATATTCCAGATTTGCTAGCCGCCGCCGGAGTGGAGGTTAATCTGCTTAAATGAATTGTAAAAGACACTGACCAGTTTCTCGATGTGTGGCCAGGGAGTGCCGACAAACAAGCCCCTGGCTCGCTGGCTAAAAAGGTTTTATCTTGGGGAGCATGGAAAAGATATGAGGATTGACTACAGCGATGATAATGAAATTACAAATTTTCGGGAAATATGTATGGGCAACATGAAAGGCGGTATAATTTACAGGGGAAGCTACCCGATTTTTAGGATGGATGAGGAAAGAGATAAAACATATGATAAACTGGTTTATAATGCGGGCATTAATTGTGTCATAAATCTGGCTGGCAATTCAAGGGATTTAGAATACATTGCGAGTTTAGTTCCCTGGTATAATGCTCTCTTGGAAAAAGGCAATGTGATAGGGCTTGATATTCAATTTGGATTTGATTTCACTGATAAATTTGAATACGAAGTGTTCAATTACAGATTAAGGCGAGGGTTTGAATTTATGCTAACACACGATGGGCCTTATCTTGTCCATTGTAATGCTGGCGTTGATAGAACTGGCTTTGTTGCGGCAAGCATTGATGAAGTCATTTATGACTATCTTCTTTCATACGGGAAGGAATTTGCGGATGCCAAGAATGAAGAGTTGAACTTTATTACGGGGAGAAATATTTACGGCCAAATAAATGCGGTAACAAACGGAAAAATTATGGACACTGAACATTTGCAGACAAACATTGAAAAATATTTCCTGGAAAATATAGGTTTGACTGTGGAACAACTTGAAACACTAAAGGAAAAATTAAGCCAATGAAATTGTTGCAATCTTGTGACAACGGCAAAAGTACCCTCGGTGCTCACGTATCGTGAGTATCATTTCCCTATTCTCCCCCGCCTAGTCAGCAAGCATCAACCTGTTCAGCCATTCCCTGATCAGCTCGTCCATGCGGCTCAGGTTGGCGCGGGTAATGTTAAGGCCGCCCAGGACATTCGAATTGGGCAGAAGGCTCCGTATTTCCGCCACGCTTCGGCTGTTGCCGCTCGTGTTGCTGGTAGAAAACGGCACAATGGTCTTGCCAGAAAAATCATGACTTTCCAGAAAAGTGTAGATAACCCGGGGTGCTATCCCGCTCCAGATCGGGTAGCCCAGAAACACAACGCCGTACCCGCCCATGTTTTCAACCGTTCCCAAAATGGCGGGTCGCGCGGAGGCATCGTGCTGTTCCACAATGGAGCGGCTGGCTCTGTTGCGCCAGTCCAAATCTTCGGGAGTGTAGGGTATCCTCGGCAAAATTCCGTGGACGGTGGCATTTAGAATGTCCGCTATGCGCTCCGCCGCCATTCTTGTCGTACCAGTTGCGGAAAAATAAGCTACCAGAATGTTTTGCCCCTGCAGCAACCCACCAGTCAAGGATGCGGTATAAGCCTGCACGCCTTCAAGCCGCAAAACGGAGTCGGAATTACCGCATGGCGCAGCACGTCCCTCCGTTTCATGGCAAGCGGAAAGCGACAGCAGCATGGTGGCGATCGCAAACGCCGCAAATATTTTCCTCATTTTTCCAACCTCTTCCCTATTTGATTTCGGATTTCCAAGCCTTCCAAAACCATTCTAGCCGAAAGCCCACGGTTTGGGAACAGCCAAATTCAGTCCCCTTTTCACATAGCCGCATTTAACAGCCGGTCATGTCCTTCACCCGTGAAAATGCTTCTCAAAACACCAGCCAAACTCCAAAATATTGATAACAAGGCCAACAACAATATCATGCATGGCTACCGACTTTGAGAAACATATCGTCCTCCGGCACAGCCTCTTGATCCTTGTCCTAAGCGTCAGGTTCTTCCGCTCTATCGCCTGCGTGTGCTTTTTCCCTACCGTGTGCTGGCTGGGGGCGATGTTCCGCCGGTAACTGCCCCAGTCGTCTGTGTG
>Ga0209755_10004768_pt1 | contig 15829 bp, 13 predicted proteins | sample TergutCo191P1_FD_187301 | JGI IMG/M metagenome (GOLD analysis project Ga0209755, IMG submission 187301) | Cornitermes sp. P1 segment gut microbial communities from Petit-Saut dam, French Guiana - Co191P1 (SPAdes) (version 2) | ecosystem: Host-associated > Arthropoda: Insects > Digestive system... | reverse complement strand
CATATACACACACACACACACACACACGTAATATAGCAACAGAACACTTAAAAACTTCATCCTATGGATGTGACATGCAAAGATTACTTTTGAATCACTCAGCTGTTGGACATGTGACAAAAAAACCGCATCTTTCTCCATTTCAGTGTTCAATAATGAGTATGCCAAACTAGGGTATTACACGACACCATTCAGTAGCATGTTTCAGCACATTAAGTAATCAAATTCAAAATTTCTGAATAGGGAGGATGGTGATACCACTGTGCCTCAAATAGGACCATGTGCCGCAGTTGTGTGTTACTGACGTGCAAAGATATATTTTTCTCTCAAAAACTAGTAAACATGGGAGTGGTCTGTCTCCCACAAACAGCACTACAAAGATTGTTGAAATGCTGTCTGCTGGTGGATAAACTCCTACTGTTGTTCACATTTCATTACAAAGTTAAATATTTTTTGCACTTTAAATAAAGTACGTAATCCTGATTTCTTATACTACACTGGAAATTAAACACCTTCTTTAATCTTCACAGATAATTTGATAAACATAACATCATAACTGAGAGACAAAGCATTTTTTATACACCCCTGTCAAATCACTGTATATTCCTTGGCATTCCGTACACTATGATGCTATAAAGAAACTAAGAGGATTTCAGAAATTGTGTCTTTTAATACAAATGTACCTACACGGTTGTTTCCCTTTTAAAAATTACTGATAATTTTCTTGTTACCTTACTACCTTACCTCTTCAAACACTTGCGGTGTGTATTTTGGTGGCACCATGGATGTTGCAGCAGCAGAAGTTTTGCTGTCTTTTACACACGGTGGCAAGACATTGACCAATTTCCCCGTGTTGTAATTACATTCTAAAGTGTAGCTATGAACAAGTCCTGTTGTCTTAAGTACTGCAACTCGACCCGATCCTTCTCGGCTCATTCCACCTCGCCTGTCTCTGCACATACAGTTATTTATAGGATTCCTTCTATATATATATAAGAACAATACACACTTCCACAAAGGATATCCCTCAGCATGTATAACTTAACATCAGTCACAGAAAATAGACTTATATAAGCCAAAAGTAATAATATGGACAGCATATTACCATGTAATAGAATAAAATAATTAACATTCTGAATGTCATGAAGCCTTCACAGTGACAAAATTCAATAAAATCATCTTGGACAGACAGCTGCATTAGGTGGTTCAAAATCTCCAAATGTTTCAAAAACTAATTCCATCTCAATCACCAGGATTCTGACACAACAAAACCCTAATGAAAGAGACAATAAGTAAACTGTGAAGTTTTGTGAATGCACCAAATACAGAATGGCACAAACGTCAGTTCACTGTATTTTCATGTATGTTCTACTAAGTGGTAAATTGACTTTTGGGCTACTCTGTACGTTGGAACATTCACATTTTCAGTTATTCATGTATCTTCTCCCTATCATCTGCCTAAGTAAACAGGATTTTACTGCATTTCAGGTGCACAATACAATCAAAGGAAATGATTCTGAATACTTAAACAGACTTGGAACATTATTTAGTTTCTAACATTACTACCTCAGATACATAATCCTCTCAGTGAAATTACATGCAGTGAAGTGGAAGTTCGTAGAATTCAGTGACATGACCTTAGGTAACAACATGCACTCTATGCTGTCCTCCAAATCTTCAAAGTAATTGCCATACATAAAAATACCTGGAAATAACAAAAATATATATAAGGACAATTATAATGATGGTGGTGGTGATGATAATACACCATTCACCTACAAATGAACACAAAGTTTCAACAGATATAGAGTCAAATCTTGGTGTATAATTTTTCAAAATGTTCACTGACCCCAATGAAAGCTTGTACATGAGAATGCATGTGTTGTTCCACAGTAATGCCAGCCCCAGCAGTAGTAAAATAATAATAATAATACTTAAAAATGCCACTGTAAATAACATTACCACTCAGTGTAAGAATAAGAAAATATGGGACTTGCAAGTAGATGGTCAATAACACAGGGTATGTACAAAGTAAATGAAAAAACAAGGTCCTGCATATTTACTGCAAGTAGTTGATAGAGGCTGAAAAGGTAGGGTAAGTAAAGCTACTTTAAAAAAATCTATGTTAATATATGTTGTTGTTATGAAATGGAAGTGTTCATTACAACTCAAGAGCCAATTTTAACCTAACAGAATGCCTTAGTTTTAGTTATTTTAATGATGTCCTACTGATGATGACAAGCAACAACAGATCTGCTAGTAGAGTTTGCTGGCAACATTAACATTATACCAAAACATTTAAGGTAGAAAGCATAAAGAGGAAGTGAGGATGACATGAATTTAGGCATCAAGACATGTACGATTGGCAGTGTGTGACATAATATGTGAACAAGTTACCACACATTCCAAATCAAGTTGCTTGAGATTTCCAATATATAGCATATCTCATTTATAAAGCTTTCCTGTTATTTGATTTTTCCGTGAGAGAGAGTGGGACCAACTTCAACAGACAAAATCAGAAACCAAACATAAAGAACAATCAGATGCTATGCCACTTAGAAAAAAACAGAAAATTTACAACACAGACTACACAGACAGATATAAACAAAGGAAAATTAAAAAATCTAAGGAAGTATGGCAGGCAAAACAACATACAACAAGATCTATAAGGACATCAGATATGTATGGGAAGAGGATATTAAAATATAACGAAGTGACAGGAGAAAGACTGAACAAGTGAACATGCAAAGTGGAGAAATCTTTGCACAACCTGTACATTCGTATACAAAAAAGGATTAATAAAGCATGGAAGGTAAAACATTCATCACAAACCCTTTTTTGAAGCATGTCCATGTAAATCTACATACAGGTACAATCCACTGTCTTCAGATCTAGTTGTGACTTTCTTAGAATGAACTAGATTTGACAGTCTGTCCTCAGACTTGTTTGAATCAAAACATTTAGAGTTAACACTCTTTAAACATTCTCCTTCATGCTGCAGATGACTGCAGTCTTCTTTACTACTCATGTCAGCACTGGATCCTCCACAACTGGATCCTACATTGTGGTCAGTACTAGACACTTTCTTACATACACTGGAAACAGTATCTGTTAAACTATCATCAACATTAACCACACTGCTGAAGAATGAATTAGTTATTTTTTCATTCAGTTCATTTGTACAAAGTGGAACTGTAGGTGCTTTCACAACTGAACCAACAGATGCCAGGAGCACAGACTTTTCAGGTAGGCCTTCACAAGGAACAAAAATGGTGCTATTGGAATGTTTGGATGTAACATCACCATTATCTACAGTATTCAGTACATTTTCACAAACTGTAGAAAAAACATCTATTTTGTCTGGCAACACCATTTTGTTACTATTGCTACACAGACTACTACCCACACTCTCATTGGTACTAGGTGCAGAATAACATGTTGATTCATTCTGCTCTTCATCTAAACTGAGACCTGACACTTTGTTTTCTATACTTGATATTCTGTTCGCATCAGATAAGCATTGTATATCTTCCATGTTCCTTGAGTTATCCTGCTTTTCAGCACTCACAGATTCAACAGAAGATACAGTAACAGCATCCCGACATTTCTGTTCTCCTTGTTCACTTACATCTAATATGACATCACCACTAGTCTCACAATCATTGTTTGAAACAAAAGAATCCAATGTCATTTCTTCCTCTATCTCTAGCCCATGGTGATAGTATCGTATCAGAGAACGTGCAGCATATATAGATGGATGTAATTCAAATGCAGGATTCAAATACATGCGATTTAAATTGACACCTCGCGTGTCAGTGCGGTAATGGCCCTGTGAGACTCCATCTGGATTCAACATTGGGATCAGTTTAAACACATACATTTTTCTAAGCAGAATAGCTATTGGATCATCACGTGCCAAGAGAAGGTTCAACAGGCCATTCAGAACAAAGCTTGATGGTGTTTCACCTGGATGTACTCGGGCACTAACAAATATAACCTGTGGAAGTAAAACAAATTACAATAAGTACATTATGTTATAACACAGGCAATTTAACAAATGAGGTCAACACAGGACAAAAAAAAAATTTCAAACCCAAGAAGTTGCGTTTTCTGCCCTGCCTTTCTGACAATGCAGCAATGCCTCAACTCCCAAAATTCTTTCCATCATGTAATGCATTTCACCCCTCTCATTATTTTGCTGTCACATCATAACATATTTCCTGAACACTGGTACTAAATTCAAACATCACCTTCAATATGTATACTAAAAATAATGCTAGAGACTGAGCCATATATATCTGCCACGTCATACATTAAAAAGACTGTTAATGTCACAGGAATTAGAAACACAGTGCATATAGAAAAACCTGTCTTTGAGTACAGGGTGATTGCCATTTGTACACAGTGAAGCAGAAAGCCACCACATATGACCCACAGTGTGCCTCTAGTCCCCAAACATTAATTCAACACATTATATGTGGAACCCAAGTTGCACTGGGCTTCTCTGGATTCTTACAATCCAGTCCGACCAAAGCTATAATGTCAGCATGGGATACAGAGAACCTTCTTGGCATCTGTACTGCGAAGTAATGGCAACCATACCATGGCAAAGAGCAGACCAACACTGCAGCAAACTTTGGTGCTGGATGAGTTGGACAGGTGTAAAAATAAATGTAGGCAAAAAGTATTATAGTTCCTTACGATAAAAGAATTTAAACTCTGAAAGACACTTTCTTTGGCCCAGGGCACTTGCAGCAAACAAATTCAAACATTTATAACACATAAAAATAACTTAACCAGTGTACATCCATCTGCAGAATTTCAACACACAAATTATGACAAACCAAATGGTTGCAATCAAAAAAAAAAGGTAAATTCAAGGACAAGAAATTTGATGTGGCTAGTAAAATTAGGTAAACTACATTAATATCATATGAAATTAAAAATGCAATGTAATTTACTTCTTCTGCATGTCCATGAGATTAAGTTGCTGCTTCTTCACATTCTACTAAACACTCAACACCTTGCTCTCAGTACTATTAACAGCAGTCATCATGCATTCATTCCATGCATACAGTAGACATTTTTTCATGTCAAACACTGTGTGCAGTACAGCAACCCATCTGAACTACCAAACCGGTTTCAGCCTCATCACCAAGTTATAACAACAGACCTCTGTCAGTATCTTAGTTGGGTTACTCCACCATACACAACGTATGACATGATGAAACAGAGGTGGTAGAAAATTATAATTGAAAATAATTTTTTTTCAAATTACTTCCAACTGAAAATACATAAATGACAGCAATAGGCCAATTTATGCTCAATTTGAAGAAATATGTTGAAGGAAATTTTATTCCTATTCTTACAGCTCTTTTGGCAAGACTGATAAAAACATGCAAAGAATCAAGTGAAGCACAGATTCAAGGAATGTGAGATCCAAGTTTCACTGTATTTAGCACACTTTACAGCTCACTCATATTTACATGCTGAACATTGTTTTGTAACTTCATCTTGCTGTGGAGATCATTGCTCCCATTCAATACCATTATATTAGAATACAATCGGAAAATTTCAGTATATGTGCAAAGACAACTGCAAAATGGATTACACAGTAACAACAATCCAAGAAAATAAATTACCTTCTTTCCATGGAATCGAAATGGCCTTGGAAGATCAACCACTGGAAATAAATGCTTGAGTCTAATTTCTCTTTCTGAACTCATATTATGGTGTGATGATATAGTAATTAGATCTACCAAACGCCCCTCCAAGGAATAACACACACACTCACGATGGTAGTAGATATCATCTAGGCAATTCGGTGTTTGAAATTCACCTACAACATTCATCAAAATATGCACACATGAAGAAGTAATGTAAAGTGTACACTACTTTAAGCCAATTTCTGAATACAACTGATTCTAATAAGCATTATATTTCCCAGCAGCTCTTTACTCATTTCAAAAAAACTATCTTAAAAAATTATAATTTACCAGAAGGGTTTTTGAAGCGTGCATCAACAGAATTTAACTTCTTCTGTAATTCAACGTACGTATATGGATACGTGAAGGCAAAGTACGTAGTGGCTCGGATATTTTCTAAGGTGCGGTACTTGAAGCTTAAAATAAACACATTATCATCAACCTGAAAAAAGAACAATTATTAAAATACAGTATTCTTTAACAGGGACTATGTTGACAGACCACAGTAAAGTTTGATGTAACATCACACATCATAGGTTCTGACTGACAGTAATAAGATGCACACCCATTGGCCTAATTTTTTAACAGTATAGATGGGTGAGACATTGAAAAGAAGATAAAGGTACAAATAGGGGAGAATAACTCCTGATACATTGAACCTGTGCATGTGCTAAAATGGCAGAACAGATGAAGGGACACAGTTATGTAACAAATGTAGAGACCTTCCACTCAATTTAAAACAAGGATTATACAAATGAAGTGGTATTTTTTCAAGGATTTTTCTTCCTAGAACTTATACTCTACCCTCCAGTTATGGCATACTGTTATGCATTCTTCTATTTCCAAATTTGACTTAAAAGCAATAAAAACATTACAAAAATAATAACCTGCAATGCTCTGACAGCTATTCTCATCTAATTCGCTTGGGCATAAGCATAACAAGCATTTATTTGCTACAATAACAGAAGCTCACCAACTTACAATTTAACACGTTAACCATGTTTGATATGATACAGACATACATAAAATTAGTTATCACCCTGCATGGTAGCAACCTTCAATCCTTCTCTCTCCCATAGGTACATACAGTGTAAGAGGGTTTCTCCTTGATGCGATCCCAATGGCTGCGGCCTGGCACCATACGAAATACTGGTGTCATCCCTTGACTATACATCTTTGTCTGACGGTTCAGGTTCACAATATTGAGCTTCACAAGAACAAATGGTGCTCCACCTATACGCAATGAAAATTAAATAATTAAGGCAATGAAATTTTTACTTACAAAAATACAAGCAAAACAGCCAAACTTATTACTATCATCTTTTTTTTAAACTAAATTCCTCGGTGTATGGAATTCTCACAATCTTTACCATTTCTATAGGAGACTCCACTTTATCCAGTCGATTCAGATTCTTAGTACTTTTTCTTCGACTATATTAATACTCTTCACACCTTGGTCCCAAAATCTGTTCTTTCCACATTTTCTACTTCTTAGAACTTTATTTCCATTTTCTTGGGTTTGTTCACTCCTGGAAATCACTTTCAATGATTAAGTTTCATTTTACTTACATCACAGTACACACATACAAGAGACACAATTAAGCATGATCATCCCAATGTGTCTACCAGGCTGAAGCCTGATGTGAGTAAAATGAAATATAAAGTTATAACTCAATGTGCATGAAAATTTATGTAACTTTGATCGACCAGCAGTCAGTTAAATGGTCCACGGTCCAACTACAATCCCCTGCACTTTTTTTTTTATGAATCACTCTTCTTCCTATGAGGGTCAAACCCATACACAACTGTAGACAATCTACTGTAAAATATACTCCTAACAGGCTAGCATATACTCTGTACAAGGAATAGGATATGGGCTTGACTGACACACCATACTTTGATTACCAACAGTAGAAATCACTTTTACTCTTCCCCAAAAAAGCATCCAGGCTAGGAATGGGCTCCACCCAGCCTCCTATTCAGTGGGTAACAGGAGCTCTTTCCCTGTGTGTAAAGTGGTTCAGGCATGAAGCAGGTCACTCATCTCCATGTAGTGTTAAGGTTAATAATGAGTGGTGCTACAACTACAGACTTCCATATACCTTCATGGTGTGCACAGTAACAACTTGACCCATACTTAGGTTTATGTAAAGAAACACGCACACACATACTCATGTATACACATCAATCATGCACTGAATTACACAACAAACTTATGGAGTGCACTGTACACACAGTAACTTCTAACTTCTCTGCAACTGAAAGCATCATACAAACAAGGTGTGGGGGTGATGCCTAGCTTTATTGTAAACAGGACAGGGACCAGTTACAGGTTCATGTGAACATGGTAATGAACTGTGGGGTTCCACAAAATGTTGGGAACTTCTGGACTAAATAGCAACTACCATTTCCTCAAGATGGTCTGTTTTCTATGAAGTTAGGTATAAAACATCAGGAATTCTACGGTAATTTCTTGTGCAAGTATTCTTGCTCCTGGCCTACTCTTTTTCTACAATTTGTTTAGATAACTGCAGCATCTGACTTATTAGTAAAAATCACAACAGTAAATGAATATAGCTTACCTTTAACACCAAAGTAAAACCATGTCCTGTAACTGTTTTCAAATTCTGTTCCAGCACAATCTGGTTTAGTCCATATGTTAAACTCAAAGTCTGGAATTTCTTCACCAGGACTATTTTTGCCTGGGTTCTGATGTCCTAAAAAGGATATGGAACTTTAATGTATGTTTCACACAGTTTCTCATTTTATTATCACTTCATTTACTTCTAGTTACAGGCCTGAAAGTAAACCTTCATCAATGATTAACCTGTATCACTCCAAACGACCGTATGTTGGACTCTTTAACACTATTGGCAAATTACCTGGAATGTCATATACTGGTCTCTGTGTGGAAATTCTAATGCCCATGCCAAGTGAGAAAAATTATGAATGGCACAAAATACACTTGGTATTTAAATGTTGACTAAAGGTGAACAAAAATCAGGAGAACTTCAATTTCTTCATGTTTAAACCATGATTCACAGTGCCAACTGACCTTCAACCAGTCAAGTTAGATCAACCGCTGATTGTCATTAAGGAATTTCTTTCATACACTGATTGAATCTTCCAGGTTATAATCTCTTGTTCAACAGAGCCAATACACAGCATGTTTTAAAACATATAAATTAGTTATATATTCAAGAACAATTTTTACCGAACATCTAATATACACAATGATAACATCTCTTCACATTGAAAAAAATAACTCATGGTGCTCCTCAAGGATCAATTCTTGGTTCCTTATTGTTTCTCATTTATATCAATGATTTGCCTAAAGCATTAATTCAGAATGTTTTACTGATACTTTTCACTGATGATACCAGCATAATTGTTACCAACTCAAATACTGTTGATTTTCAACTTAATGTGAATGTAGCATTTGAACAATTAAACACCTGGTTAAATGTAAATTTATTATCATTAAATTTAAAAAAAAAAGGTTTAATTTAAAACAAAGAATGCTCATGAGATAAATCGTAAATTACTACATGAAAACAAATTTATTGCTAATTTATGTGATACAAAATTTCTAGGATTATGTCTCAAAGACCAAATGGATTGGACAGTTCCTATAGACCATCTTATGACTAAATTAAGTTAATTATAGTATGCTATTAGAACTACAAAACAAATAATGTCACAAGAAATGTTAATAAAGGTATACTATGCCTATTTTCACTCATTAATGTCATATGGCATCATATTGTGGGATAATTCTCCATGCGGTATTCATATATTCAGATTGCAGAAAAAAATAATAATTACTAATCCCAGGAATAAGGGTCATGTGGAAATTTATTAAAAAATCTAAATATTTTTACTTTTATATTACAATATATATTCGCATTACTAACCTTTGTCATTACTAATAGGGAGCAATATAGTACTAACTCAAATATCCATAACAGAAATACCAGATATGGCTACATTATTCATAAAACAATATCAAATCCATGTTAACATCAAAAGGTTCTTATCATATGGGACTCAAGGTTTTTAATATTTTACCTTCTTATATAAAGGACATACCACAATTTGATAGTTTGTCTTTTTCAATGTTTTATAAGACATGTTCTTGTAGGGGTATGTGTGACTGCACCACTGCTACATGAAGCAGAAAAACTAAGGAGTTTTCTGGACTACATAAACAATAGGCAAAATAATATACAGTTCACAATAGGGACACCAACAGAGGACCACCTGCCTTCACTGGACATTAATATTTACAGTAAAGAGGATGGCTCCTTGGGCCACAAGAGTACAAAGGAAACTAAACAACAGAAACCTCTACCTGACTGTAAGAACACACCACCCAGCAAAACGGACACACACATCCGCAAGATCAACATCTTCACCAAACTGCACTTAAACCCATAAGGACTAGGGTTAAAAACTGCACTTGCGTTTTTGCTCGTCTTGGAACAGACCGTACAAATTAGCGAATAATACATAAAGTTCTATTACTGGGTCTCACACTCAGTACACATTTGTAATGTATAAATGGGCAGTTCCGAAAGAATTATAAAAGGTTTGTGCCTCCCATACAAAGTGTGTATCTAACATACATTCAACGAACTTGCTGTATCTTGCAAACCACAATCAATCCTAACTTGTATAATAATATGAAATTCGAACAGAAATATTAAACACTGCTCACGAAACTGAACCGTATTCGGCACATTAACCTCTTTAAGTAAAGCGCCTTACCATTCTGTTTCTTAGAAACCAACTCAACGTGGGCCAAATTGCCCGAATCAAAATTGGAAACAAACGTAAAACCCCCACATTCAATATCCATTGCAGTCGTTAGGTTATACAACGAAGCATTTTGGATATATATGGGATGTTAATACGTCCTTTTTGCTCTGAAAAAATAAATCTGAAATTAATATTAAAAAAGCACTCGACTAAGCTCCAAAGTGGGTTATTTGTACGTATCCATATACAAACTTTCCTGTATTATTCTTAAAATACACAACCGCGTTTAGAAACATCTGTAATACACTTTCTGTCAAAAAATTATTTAACATTCTCAAAAAATATGCATGTAATCACACAAACGTAAGTTTTTGTTTTCAATTAGCATATTTAACCATCCAAACCGACACAAACATTTGCCTGTTCAGAGTTTACGGAGACGAAGCGCATTCAAAATAGTCCACATCAAAGTCATTTCATGGCACATAAAAATGTTATCTTCGAAATAAATATAAAACAATTCTCTTTCACTTAAATTTCAATATAGTACACGCTCAGTCACAATTACAGACACCACACAACAGCCATTATTATTTTGTTATGATGGGTCGATACATTTATACAGTCGATATCGCAAATGATCATGGATTAGGGCGATGTTCTGTGGAGTAGGGCGTGGATCAGGGATAGAAATATAATGCACGTGAAAAAGTTTTGGCTTTCGCAGTCCTCTCCCATGTTGAAAGAGATGTAGTTGAGTTAACCATTTATCTGAGAGGTGCCCGACGTTTCGAGAAGCACCAAACGCCCAGTAACACCGCGCCACAGTATCTGTACAGTTCATAACCATCTCGGCCCTTTCCAGCACATTTTCAGAGTGCTGGCGTGTCACTAGATCAGATTTATTTTTTGCCAGTTCTATTATCATATTCCCTCAGTTTTTCTGACATTGCTATATCTTCAGACATTCTTTGCAAGGACATGGAAATTCATTGTTTAAAGAACATGTAACGCATTTATTCAATGTTGTGAAAACATCTAAATGAGTAAGAGTTGGACGGTACGCTTTACAATCCTGGACTCTGGTAGATGTTGAAGCCCTGCCCAACACGTGTGGCGCTGCTGTCGTGGCGAACTAACTCTTTCCCAAACTGACGAAGGTTAGATTCGGTTTTAGCCTACTCCTATAATTGCATTTGGATCGATTTTACAATCCTGGACTCAAGATGGCCGCCAGCGCACGAAGCATCAAACAGCGTTATATCCGTGAACTGTAAAGCGCACTGCCAACAACCACATCAACTTCTAGTGAATATACAATATGTACATATTTTTAAACAATGTATGATAGCACAATGAGCATTTAACTTTTATTTGAATTACCTTGCCTTCTGGTCCGTGCTGATAATTATTGAGTAAAACATACACACTTTAAAGATGCAATTCATGCCTGATCTAGAAGCAAACATGGATACAGCAACATCTTAACATTTTCACAGCAGTTATGATGGACATCAACTCTTCTGGGATGTCGACTAGTAAATTTACCAGTTCATGTAAACCTGAATTTATACGTCTTACCGCCACAAGGGAGGATAGAATTATAACATGAAGATACCCAATTCATCAAGTGGCATACCCAGGAATTTTGTTTGGGGGGGGGGTTCAACAAATTCAGTTGAGGACAGAGAGGAGATCTGAGGGCGGTAGCCCCCTAGTCAGGGGTTCTGGAGGAAGCTGTAATTTGGTACAAGAAATTTCATTCATATAGTAAAAGTTTCTTAATTATTAGTACTTTAAGGCTATTTATGATGACAACCAATTTATTTGCCATTGTTAATGTAATTTTCCGAACATCTTGGAGTGTTGCGCGTCCCAAATTCAGCAATTTTTAACAGTTTCCACAATCGGGTTGAGTTTGGCATGATTTTGGAGGGCCTTTTGAATTTTGGAGGGGGGTATGAACAACCCCACCCCTATGATTTCATCCTATGAATATGTTGCAAGTCCAGTACTTGGAAACAACGCATCCCTTGAGGAAGCCTTAATTTGAAGCAATAGTAGTGCATTTTCAGCATAGTAATATCAGCCTGCTTCTTTTTCCTGTCTGAAATGAAAAGTGACAGCCATATTTCAAGTTAACCCTCTATGCCATATTGTTACCTAGGATAGCATTCAGTATATGTACAGTACAACTCCTTGCATCCAGTAGCTGATACTCCAGAAATCCTGATACTTTGGCAATAGAGAGAAATAGGCCCAAGTCAAAAATCTTAAGTCCCTGTATCATTCATGTAGTGATTCTATGACCTTATCTTGTGACTGAGCCAACTGAGCTATTATAATGGCTTCCAAAGATGCCAAGATATGATATTTCCTGACCACTCATCTCCTTCTCCATCAATTTCTTCAGCTATAAGGACTCCTGATCCACATTCTGTTCCTTCAGCACCTATGGCATAAACTGACAAGACTCCAGTAAACACAGAAGGGGACCCTGTTGCCCCTGAACCAACAGCCAAAGGAGATATCCAAATGGAATACTCCACTCATTAGTTATGCCAAAATGTATGAGCAGTGACAAAGAATTACCTGTAAGAATTTTGGTTCGTAAAGGCAGTGTTTGATAATCCAAAATATTTGATAATCTGGTACCTGTCTGGTCGTGTGGATGCTAGATTCAAGGAACTGTACAGCATGTAGTATTACAGCATTGTTTAGACAAATAATTCTGTGTACCACAGTATCTCTGAAGGCACAAATTGGGATCTGTAGTATCATACTTGTCTTCTAAAGTAATTAAAAAAACAGCCAGCAAAATACAGGGTCAGTCTGCAATGAAGCTTTGTAGGTAATCCATTCTTGGAGGTGCTGGATGGCAGGATATATATATATATATATATATTTATTTATTTATTTATCCTGCTTTTGTCATTTTTAAATTTCAATTGTAGTGGTATACAGTGGACAAGCATTTGTGTTTCAAATATTTAATTATACCATCAACTTTTGTGTGCGTAAAACTTTCATTATTATGAAAACAGTTTTGTAATGCACAGGTAACATCCAGTCGTATACACATACAGAAGGAAATAACAGTTTCACACTGATCTGGTATTTGCACTATGTCCTTGTAGTTCTACTTACAGAACTATGAACCCAAAAATGTTCTCTAGCATAAGGAGAATCACAAAAACATTGATCACACCACAGCACTTGTTTAGATAAAACCCGTTCAAGGACTGTCCTACCCAATGAGTACAGGCCATAAAAGTCTGCTGGGGGATTAAGGTAGCTATCCCACTGACATATTGATTTGACCTCTTCATCTGACCAAGACCTTCAGCACTTTACTACTTCCTCTGCAGAGCCAAATACATGGAATTACATAGTGCAAGGTCCAGGCTTTGTGATGGATGGCTAAGACACCTCCCAGTACATGTAGCGCAACAAGGCTTGGACAGTGTAGGTCACACGAGGATGGGCAGTGTCACTACACTTGTTGCAAGCATGCAAGGACTTTCTCTTGGTGGTAGTACAAAGGTCTCGGAGGACTCCATGATACTGCTGTGCATTCATGGTCCTTGGTCCTGCTGGGCTGGGTATACCTGGAATGTCACTTTTATCTGTCAGACTGCGCCCAAACATGCAAAAGTGCCCTTTCTTTCGTGCAGCCTGTAGCTGAATACACAGCCATGTGATTGCCTCTGTCCACTTGCATGTGCCAGCACAACCGCAAACAAGTTTCATGTGCACTACCCTCATAAATTATCTGGTCATTTTGTTGACTTCACAACAGTATCACTAGAGCAAATGACACAGTGTTGGATAATAACTCAGTCAGTGATAAACCAAAAGAAAGAATCTAAAATAAAGATTGTGTCCTAACTACAAGTATACCTTGGAGTCTAAATGGTGGAAGTAAGGAAAAACATGGTAACCTCAGCCAGGAGAACAAGTCTCTAGCATGAAACCCGACCAATGATGTTGCCAATTTGAAGTACTCAGCAAATCATAGTTGCAAATTAATGAACATCACGCTTTAATATTGGGGAGACAGGCCAGAATTTAGAAAATGAAGTCCAACAGTGACACAAGACCATATACGAATGTACCCTAGTGTAAATATCAAATGTACAGTATTTCAACATATAAAAGAACACTTTTAAATTAATTTTCCTACTGTGAGGTTCTCAAAGGAGCATGTTCTTTTGGTAACACCAACTGAATAACTATAGCCTAAGGAATAAAGGTAAAGGTAAAGTTCACCCTAGAATAGGCCTCATATGCCCAGAGGATGAGCAGATTTATAGCTCTACTTTTCCTTTAACCTCAGAGCTAGATGGCGGTGGGTGGTCAATGCACTGGCCACTTTACCCCTGAGTATGACCTGGCACCCATTGTATAGGAGGCTGGGTGGGCCCAAGGGCCGGTCTGGACAGGTGTAGAAAAGTTTGCCCGCCATTGGGATTTGATCCCCTGACCATCCAACCTGTAGTGAATTGCAATAACAATTACTAATTTAAACACACAGATTTGAGGACAATATTAAACTCAACTTTAAACAGGGTTGGATTGTATGGACTGACACATGTCTCTTATGTTCACTTTGTTTTGGGTAGTGACACCACATTGTTTAGCACCCTCCTACAAGACCACATGGCATCATACACCAGAAGACATCCTAAATGTTTACTGCCATGATGTAATTCATCTAGCTCAGGAAAAGATCCAGTGGTAGGGTCATGTGAACACTGTAATAACCTTCAGGTACCACGAAAGATGGAAATTTTTCAAGTAGCACAGGAATTAGCATCTTAAAAAAAATTCTTTTCCATGGTGTTACTTTTTTGTAATTAATATTGTCTCCAATAATACATTATTTCCTTCCATCTACACATATATAATTTTTGTCTTTACAGAGAGTTTACTTCACAAATTATTACAATGCATATTTGTCTTGAAATTCAAAATCAGACACAAATGTTTACATAAATACAATTATGCTTGTATTATAAAAGAACTAACAGTAATAAGAATGACAAAGAACTAAAGCTTCAATGCTCACACTCACATTATAAAAATATTCAATGTCAACTACCATCTTGTACATTTTTAACACGGTTTATTATATTCAGTTCTCGTTACATCACCTGCAGGATAAGAATACATGGACAAAGGGGTGCTGATAAGTCCTTAGCCCGACCCACTTCCTGATGTCGTCGTACAGAATTGATAATGTCTATTCATGTGCCAAATTGCAAGTCTTTTCTTGTTACAGAAGATGAAAGGAAGCATGTCAGGCGACGCACTATTTCAACAACATGGAGACACGAGCTGTCAAAGTTTTTTCTTTTTTTTTGGGG
>Ga0209755_10004767_pt1 | contig 15830 bp, 17 predicted proteins | sample TergutCo191P1_FD_187301 | JGI IMG/M metagenome (GOLD analysis project Ga0209755, IMG submission 187301) | Cornitermes sp. P1 segment gut microbial communities from Petit-Saut dam, French Guiana - Co191P1 (SPAdes) (version 2) | ecosystem: Host-associated > Arthropoda: Insects > Digestive system... | reverse complement strand
TAATGGAAATGGCTTTGTAATACAAAATCTGACCATTAACAGACCTGTTAATAATCAAGGTCTGTTCGGTGTTATTGCTGCCAACGCTATAGTATATAATACAGCTTTGATTGATGCCGCTATTACTGGTTTTAATAATGTGGGAGGGCTTACAGGTATGAATTATGGTACCATTCAAACAAGTTATGTCACGGGTAGTGTGAGTGGTCTCAACTATATTGGAGGGCTTGCTGGTATAAATAACGGTATGATACAGAACTGTTATGCTGCAAGTAGTGTTACTGGTCAACAATCTGTGGGTGGTGCGGCAGGAATTATTGAAGGTACTAACGGTACTGTACAATACTGCTATACAATGGGTAGTATTAAAGGCAACAGTTATGTCGGCGGTATAGCCGGGTATGTTGCTAACTATGCCAAACTTATTAACTGCGTAGCGCTAAATAATAGGGTAACAACAGAAACAACAGGTCATAGTGATATTGGTCGTGTGGTTGGGGCAGCTAGTCAAAATCTACTTGTTAATAACTATGCAAGGTCAACCATGATAATAAACAAGACCAATATTGTAACAGGTCGCAATACTACAGATGGTGATATAGTTGTAAACTATAGAATGCAATCTTGGTGGTATAGTTCATTGAATTGGAATGTAGATTCGTGGGATTTTACCACAATGTGGCAGATGAATGAAAAGAACTTGCCAAAACTGAGAAATGTCGGGGGGAGTCAAAACCATGAGCTTGTGTTTAGCCCTGATGAAGTGTGGATACCTGCTGGAAGCTTCACAATGGGTAGTCCTGCCGGAGAATATGAACGTAATGAAGACGAAGGTCCGCAGCACACAGTAAACCTAAATGGTTTTTATATCGGCAAGTATGAGGTAACAATACTACAATATACTGCAGTTATGAGTACAATAGATTATTCAGACTTTTCGTTGTCAGGTATAAACTGGTATGAAGCGCTGGTATTTTGCAATAGACTTAGTATTTTAGAGAATCTGAGTCCGGCATACCGGATAAACAACAGCACAGACCCTAAAGAATGGGGATCTGTACCAACAAGCGCTGATCCAACATGGGATGCTGTAGAAATTGTAGCAGGTTCTAACGGTTACAGGCTGCCAACTGAAGCGCAATGGGAATACGCGTGCAGGGCAGGTATTAGCACAGCATATGCAACCGGAGGAGATTATTTTGATGGCAACGGTTGGTATGTTATTAATTCTTACAGACGTGGAACTCCTAATTTTGTAGGGTTAACTCAACCAAATGCATGGGGTATATACGATATGCACGGAAACGTATCTGAATGGTGCTGGGATTGGTACGGCGCCTATACTGGCGATGAACAGACAAACCCATTGGGGGCGACTACCGGAACAACACGCGTTCACCGCGGTGGAGAAATTTGGAGTTCTGAAAATGAAATGCGTTTTGCGGCACGCTTCAAAAGAGAACCGCATGGTAGTGAAAGGTTTGAATATTCAGGCATCCGGCTTGTTCGCCCCTAACGCAAGGAGATAAAATGAAAATAAAACTATTTGCTGTTATTGCGGGCTTGCTCTTATTCTCCTGCGCCGCTCCTGAAGACGTTAAACCAAATATAAGAGCGGTATTAAAAGCAACCGGAACCGGATCGATTAGAGCAACCGTTTTTGTTGAAGGCTCGGACGGGAACTCTCTTTCCGGCGCTGTTGTTACCATTAGGGATAAACGCAATGCTATTTTGCAGCTCAATTACGATTCAGTTGCATGTTCTTACAATGGGCTAATGGAAGAATTTCCCGGTGAATCGAGTTATAATGTGGATGTCGGGACTGTTCTCTCAAAAAATAAAATCACGCTGACCGTTCCTTATTTAAGGCTTCTCAACGCGCCTGAAGTAATAATATTTCAGGATATGGCAGGGAATTCAGTGCTGCATGGTCAATCTATTAATTCAGCTCAGCCTGTGCAAATTGGCTGGTCGGGGAGCGGAGAAGGTGTGGTATATCAGGTAACGATAAGGACTGCGCTAAGGGCGGTGTACGCCGTATCAACAAATTCGCTTAACATAACAGTTCCGGCAGATTCTATTCCGGCAGGCTCCTACATTCTGGATGTATCCGCTCAAAAAGTATATGGGGATGCTTATTTCAGGAATTCACAGTATTATTCGCTGTCGTATATCAATGCGTCTTTGGTAAGCTGTGATGTTAATTAAAACCGCTCCGATAGGAGCGAGTCTGCCGTTGTTTTTATTTTTTTTGTTATTCTCATGCGCTCAGGAAGTCAGCAATAATAATACGGTTAACTTTACCATTACCAGTCCCAAACAGGGGTGGATGTATTATGAGAATACTAAAATTATGATGGCGGTAAATCTAAATACTGATAATGTAATATGGTCGTCAGATGCCGCCGGCTTCCTGGGGAAGGGAAATCATTTAACCATGTTTTTACCTCAAGGGCTGCATCTAATAAAAGCTGATATTGACGGTTTGTCAAAAGAACTTCCGGTATATGTTTCTCCAAGCGTCGATAGCGCACAAACAATTCTTGTTAATTATGTTCCAATGGAAATAAAAATGAAAAGCGGCAATTGCTTTTCGTATTTATATACACATGACGGTGCTGTAAATAATTTTAAGATATCACCCATACCGTCGATGCAGACAAGCCGGAGCTTGCTGCCAACTGCTTCCATATCTGCGTCTTTGATTGTACCTAACCGCGACGTAAGACTTCCCATGCCTGAAGCAGGTAAATCTGTTAATCAAATCAGACAAAGAAGTTTAATCACTAATAATTATACTGTCGGCGACAAACGCTCTTTCCTTGTAATTGACACCGAAAAACAGTCAGGAACTCCGCATAACATTGAAGCAGAACTGGTGCATCAATCAGATTTATTATCAGTGTGGGTATGGGTTTCTGATGCCGACTCGCTATCCGGCGATGTTCTTAATGAATGTACAAAAATTGTCGAAACGCTTATTATCCCGCGAGTCTACGCTCTGTGGGGCAAAGCGGCAGATATTGATAATGACGGACGGATAACCTTGCTTTTTTCATCCACGCTTAATGATGAGAATGTACTTGGTTTCTTCAATCCTGCCGACTTCTTTATGAGAAACGAAGATGTAACGTCAAAAGCGTATAATCCGTCAAGTAACGAAATGGATATTATCTATGTTGCCATACCAGAGAGTACACCCAATACCTCTTATACTCCGGCAAGTATTAATGCGACAATCGCGCATGAACTAACTCATGCAATAACATTCACCGTTAAAACATGGAACCGTATTAACAGCGGGAATATAAACGCAGAAAGGGAAGAACTTTTTCTTGATGAAGGCTGGAGCCATTTAACCGAAAACCTCTGCGGTCTCGGCATTAGCGGGGGAAATATTAATTTTGTAAACCGCTTTTTTGAAAACACAGCAGCATATTCTCTATGCGGGCAGGATGACAGCATCGGATTGCGAGGCGCGATTACTTTGTTCCTTTCATGGCTGTTTTGGGAAGCAGGCGGCGTATCATGGGACAGCTCAGATCCTGTTAAGTTAATTGACTGCGGGGGAATATCGCTTCTAAAAAGAATGGTTGAGTCGCCGAACATAGGATGGGAAAGTATTGGTAAGGCGTTTGGAATGCCTATTTCTCAGGTTTTTAATGAATTTCTCAACGAGATTCACGATTTCAGGATAACAAATAAAACATATAATTACAAAGTAGATCCTTATACAAATGAAGCAGTCGATTTTTTTGTTAATATGGGAGAACCCATAGGTTTAGGATTTCCGCAAACAACATCTGTTTTTTTGGAAAAATCCTTATCACCTTGGTCTTTTATTTTCATGCAGCCATTCTCGCTTCACTATGAAACAACGTTGATATTGAATGCCGGAACTATTACCGGAAGTGCTTTTTATTCTTATTTTGCTAATTAACAATATAAATCAACTGCCCCGCCTCATCACTTAGGATAAACAATCAATGGCCGCCTTTGCCCTGTGGGTTGTATCGCGCTGCCTTCGGGAAGTCCCATCCCATGAGAATGTTTTTCATTCGCAATTTCGTTTACTTCAGGTTTTTGCTCCTTTTTTTGAACAGGTTTTACAGGCGGTTTTTTGACTGGAGCTTTGGCTGAAGAATTCGAGGAAGGTATAACTGCTGGGGACGCAGGTTTAGAAGTTGTTTTTTTTGCGACAGGCTTGGTATTCAATATTTTAGTTGGTTTGGCTGCTGCTTTTGCAGCCGGTTTCGCCGAAGGTTTTTTAACAGATTTTACAGGTGATTTGACTGTTTTTTTAACAGGTTTTGCCGCGGATTTAGCAGCCGGTTTTTTTGTTGATTTCGCAGTTTTAGGCGGTTTTTCTGTAACTTTTGACGCAGATTTTTTAGCCGATTTTACCGTTTTTTTCGGTTTAACCGATTTTGAAGATTTTATCGGTTTTGAAGATTTAACCGATTTTGAAGAGTTTACAGATTTAACCTGTTTTACCGGCTTTTTTACCTGTTTAGAAGCGTTTTTTTTGGTTGTTTTCCTGACTGTCTCTTTCTTCATGAATAACACCCCTTCGATGTATTATTATAATGTCATTTTCTAGTAATATAGCATATAATTCTCGAATTGTGAACTTTTTTTACAAAAATGTTAAAGAAAGGTCAAGGGAAATATTTGAATTGGTTTGATATTTAAATTTAATTGCGTTATAATGGCAGATATTCGATTAAGGAGAGGTGAGATATGAAAAAGGTATTAGTTTTATGGCTGTCGATAATGCTTGCCGGACTGTTTACGCTTGCTTGTAATATCAACGGCGGCGGAAACGAAATTGCCTCCCCTTCCAGTTACCATAGTAAACGATGAGTATATTGATGATTGGGGAACCAAATGGATAGACGAAATTTGGACAGATGATTTCGGAGGCGTCTGCATAGATGAAAATGGAATTTGCCATATATCAGTGGTTGGAAACCGTAAGCCGATAAAATCAAAATATTTAATTTATAAACAAGTTAGCAACTCATACAACTATTTGAAAAGCATTTTAGACGAAATATCGGAACAAATGCAGTTCACCGATTACACTGTTTGGCAGGCATGGATTTCTGAATGTTGTAACAGTTTATCAATATGTCTGGAAAACGAAGAAATGATACATTCGCTTATTGAGCATTTAAAGGCAAACAATCTATTTAAAAGCAATGTCTTAAAAATTTATGTCGGAAAAAATGTAATTGTTAATGATGTAATTGTTAACAATTAAAGAGATTAACAAAGGCTAGAAACATCGTTTAATTTGGTGTCATAGCGCACACAATGCCTCGCAGCGCTCCTAACCGCAATTCGCTTTAAAACAAACGCTTTTCCATTTCCATAAGACGGGTCCCTGAGATATTCGTAATTTTAGGGCTTCTTCCAGTTTTTTAAATTCGGTTTCTTCCAGTCTTGAGGAAATAAACGCGCCCCAGCGTGATTGTTCGGTATTAAACCAAGAGGCGGTATCTTTTTCTGTAATCAGCCGCTCTTCCTGCCGGTCAATTAATGTTACTTCGGCAGAAAACCCCTGCTCTTCAAAAGCTGCCTGTAGTTCCTTCTCATTCCAAAGTCCGACCCCTGTCGTCTTTTCAAAAAACTCTTCTTCCGCTTCAGCAAGTTTTGCAATAAATTGTTCTTTGTTCTTTGCTCTCTGCTCCAAACCGAAGGTTTGATTGTTCTCTGTTAAAATGCGGGAAATCCTTTCTCCAAGCCGGGGCGGAGAGGCAAGCAGAATTAAATTTCCGTTCTTCGCAAGGAGCGGTTTTGCGAAAGAAGCTAAGCGTGAAAGCTCTGCAGTTAAACGGGGAGCGCGGATTAGAATGTGATCAAAAGCGGAGCATAAAAACCATTCTTCGCAGATGCCGGGAGCGGGCAGTATTTCTTCTGTTACGGCGATTTGCGGTTTTTCGGTTTCGTCAAGGACTGACGCATAACGTAAAAGAGCGTCTCTTGCGGTTTCGCTGTTTACAAGAGCCGCGGTTAATCCCTCAGGGCAGCGGCGCAGGCTTTCCCAGAGGAATAGGCCGTCATTCGCAAGGGGAATAAGAACCCGATCATGGCGGGCGGGAGAAGCTGACTCGAATACTGTATCCCTGTCTTTGAGAAGCAGGCTGCTTCGTCCCGACTCAAGGCGTTTGAACCAGCCTTCCTTTCCTTTGGATGAAGCAGACCACGATAAAAATTCGCCGCAGGAAGAGCCGGTCTCGTCACCTAACACAATTGCCGCCTGCAATTCCCGCTTGCTTAAAACTTCTGCGCGAATTTTTCCTTCATAACCGGAAATTGAGGGAATGTAAAATGCCCTGCCTTTTAAAGGGGTCGGAAGGTACTGCTGAGCCGCCCAGTGGTCGCGGTACGCGTGCGGATATATATAACCTTCGCCATGTCCGAAGCTTTCAGCGTCACGGCTTGCGTCCCGCAAATGGTTGGGAACCTCGGCGTCTTCGCGCTCAACTTCTTTGAGCGCGTCAAAGTAAGACATTGTAGTGTTTGATTTGGGCGCAGTCGCGAGGTAGAGGCAGGCGTGAGAAAGAGGAAAGTTTCCTTCGGGGAAGCCGATGCGCTCAAAAGCCTGAGCGCATGAGATCACGACTGACAGCGCGTGAGGGTCTGCAAGTCCGACATCTTCGCTGGCAAGAATTATCATCCTTCTGAAAATGAACTTCGGATCTTCTCCGGCGCGTACCATTTTAGCAAGCCAGTACAATGCCGCGTCGGGATCGCTTCCCCGCACGCTTTTTATAAAGGCGCTGACAGTGTCAAAGTGATAATCTCCGTCTCTGTCGTACAAAAGAGCGCGTCTCTGAATGCTCTCTTCGGCGGCTTCCATGGAGATGGTGATTTCAGCGCCTGCGGCGGGCGGCCAGGGCGTTACGCTTGTTTCAACGGCAAGTTCTATCGCGTTTAAAAGACTGCGGGCGTCCCCGCCGGCGACTTCGACAAGGTGATCCAGAGAGCCCTCTTCAAATTGTATGTTCCAATTGCCGTAGCCCCGCTCTTTGTCGGCAAGCACGCGTTTTGCCGTTTCAAGAAGCTCAGGCTCTCCGAGAGGCTTCAGCTGAAAAATACGGCTTCGGCTGACAAGAGCGCGGTTCACTTCAAAGAAGGGGTTTTCCGTTGTAGCGCCGATCAGTATTACTGTGCCGTTTTCTACCCAAGGGAGCAGGGCGTCCTGCTGCGCCTTGTTCCAGCGGTGAACCTCGTCAACAAAGAGTATTGTTCTTTTACTGTACAGCCTGCTGCGATCATCGGCTCTGTCGATAACTTCGCGGATGTCTTTAACGCCGGAAAGGACGGCATTGAGCTTTTCAAAAGAGGCGCGTGTCGTGTTCGCGATTACGGCGGCAAGGGATGTTTTTCCCGTTCCCGGAGGTCCGTAAAGTATTATCGAAGAAAGACGGTCTGCCTGAATCGCCCGGCGAAGGAGCCGCCCCTGTCCTACAATGTGATCCTGTCCGATTATGTCTTCCAGAACGCGGGGGCGCATCCTGTCCGCAAGAGGGCTTGCGCTGTTATGCGAATGATTTTCGTTTTTTGAAGTAAAAAGTTCATTCATTCAGGTTAAATCATTCTTCCGCGTTCCACACATTTTCATTATCGCGAAATCTGTACGACCATACGCCGCTTTGATGAGTAGCCGCAAAAAGAATTCCTTCGGGAGACTGAAAAAGATGGTTGATGGGAACAGTCCCAAGAGATGACGCATAACGTGAATTATCATCAACGGTTGTAACATTGCCTATTCCGGGTTCTTTAAAAGCGGCTGTTTCGATGATGCTGCCCGCATTGTCCAGTTCCAGCTCCATATAACCGTACGTATAACCTGTCGTAGTTGTGTATTCTCTGTCCCGCCTTCCGATTAAAAGCAGTTGATTTGACGGGTTTTTTCTGTCTTTCCAGAGAGCGATTGCGCCGCTTGCCCATCGATCATTAGGTAACTTTGTAATTTCTTTTGTTCTTTTATTTTTAACATTTTCCTTTTTAACAGGTTCTCCACACTTAGGGCAAACAGTTTCTTCGCTGCCTAAATCATCTTCATTTTCACAGTCTGCGCTGCTGCAGATAAATATTTCTTGATCAAAAATTTCTATTTTGTATAGGGCTCCGCTGCGGTTGATTGCCGTAATTGTGCCGTCGGGAAGCATGATAATTCCGACGAAGTTACTGACATCCGATTCGATCTTTTTAAAGATACGCTCGCCCGGTTTGCCCGGTTTGAGCTTTTCTCGATCCGCGAAAATACCGTTTAATGTGCTGATATAAGTAGTTGTCCCGTCATATTCCACGCCGTTAAGAAAAGCCGGACCTACGCCTGAAAAAATTGTATCTATTTTATAACCGTCTGAAGCATCGAAAAAATAAACATGAACGGCGTATTCATTAGCGTCTTTTTTTTTCGCTCCAATATACAATTTATCATTGGCTGAGTAAATTGATTGTATTACATTAAAGTCTCCGGAAATTTCCGGCAAATCTTCTTTCCATTCTCCCGTTTCTCCGGTCTCGCTCCATTTAATTTTTCTATAAACATCTTTTTCTCTGTCTTCATAACAAAACGCGTAAATACGGGAATCTGTTACCGCAAGCTGGGCAATATTTTCGCTGAATGGTTTTTTTGTCCATGTCCACTCTTCTTCGGATCCGTTATAAACATAAAGGCTTTTTCCTGTCGCGACATACATTTTGCCGTTAAACACAACAAAATTAGTAGGCGAGCCTTTAATCCTCGGCTGGATCAGCGGCAGCTCAACGGAAATTTTGTAATAGATATCGTCACTGCAGGAAACCGCGCTTATTATCAATACGGGTATTAAAATAAAAATATACAAAAAAATTTTAATTCTTTTCATCTGCTTCACCTTTCGATTTAAAAATGATAACGGGCGGAAAGCAATGTATAAACATAGTGTCCGTCTATAGGATTTTTTGACCATTCAGGAAACCAGCTCCAGTTAGCTGTTATTCCGAATGACCATTCGGATGTTGCCCGGAAAAAAGCGGCAGGTTCTGCTTTTACATATAGCCCGTAATAGCCGAAATCAAGGTACGTATGCCATGCCATTCCTACACCTAATGTAAACGGAAATTCAAAACGTCCGGCAATAATCTGAGTGCCGAACCTCATTCCAAGAGGAACAATGAAAAGCGAATTTTGCCTTAATGTGCTGATAAACATTCCTGAAACTTCGCCGCCCATAAAAAAGTGTGAACTTAAATAGTAATTATAAGCAAGAGAGCCTGTCCCGCCAACCGAAGGGGAAAATTTCATGTCGGCAGAATCGCCGGCTTTAATTTTTTTTTCATCATTATCTTTTGTATGATAAAAAATAATCGGAAAAACAGTGCCAAGAGTTATAATAAATGTTTGATCGCCCGCGACATACAAGTCGGTGTTATAATTTATCCAGTCAGGCTCGACAGCAGGGTCGTCTTCTTGCGCGGCAAGCATAGCGGGAAAACTCGTTATTAGTATCAAAATTAAAGCACAAAAAGCGCTTGAACGCATAAAAACTCCTTACATATACTTGCTACACTATACCTTTTTTTGATGTTTTATTCAATGGAAAACAAACAGGGCAGGGCAGCGGTTACTATCTCCGGTTATTTTGTTCCAGTTTCAGATAATCCAGCAGAATCGGATATTTTGAGAGCAATTCACCGTATTTTTCCAATTCGCTGATTCGAAGCTGGGCCTCTATGTGGTTTTCAGCCTTTCTGCCGAATTGATTTGTTACATATTCGCGCTGCTGCGATAAAAATTCTTCGTAAATCAGGCGAAGTTGTCCGTATAAAATAAAATCCGGAAATTTAACGGTTTTTATTTTAAACGCGAATTCGTTAATTTCGGGGAAAGCCGTCCTTATTTCCTGTTCCATCTGTTTATCGGAATTCCCGGAAAGTATCTTTTCGATACGCTCGCTGTCATCGGCGGCCGCGATTGTATTGAGGGTTCTAAGAATCATTTGTTCGATATCACCGGCTATTTTATTTATATACGCGTCTAAATCATCCTGACATGACAGATTGTGCAATTTCGCGAGCTGAACCAAAAATTCCGGTTTTATATTGAAAGAAATTTCTCCGCTGAGATTCCATGTAAAATCCGAGTTTGTCAGCCCAAGAAAAGAGGCGTAAGTTTCACCGGAAGGCAGTTTGCTGTCATAATTAACGGGGAATGCAGAGTATTCAAGATTATAAAGCGAAATTTTTACATTTGTAGGCAGTAATTTATACCATATCCAGCGGAACTCACCCGATGTGACCGGCTTTGGATCGAATCCGTGCGTCTTTGAATTCACTACACCGTACTGTCCCGCAGGCACTTGAAATTGAACCCAGCCTAAGAAAAAGCAAACAACGGCAAGTACCATCATTATTAAAAAGATGATAAAAAACTTTTTCATACTGTACTATAATAATACATATAATGATTGTTTTGCAAGAGAAATTAACAGCAGAGAACAATGAATAGCAATGAATGAAGGATTTTATGGGATGAGCGTTCTTAGGCGGTTTGTCAGAAGCCCTGTTATTTGGCTTCTGGCGGTTGGTTTGGCAGTTTCTATCGGGTCTCTTGCAATCAGCCTTTCTGAGAACGGATATTCCGATGAAAAGCTGCGGATAATATACACGATCCTTCAATATTCAACAGTAATTGTTTTTGCCTGTTCTATTTACCTTTTATTTAAAAACCTTTATTATTTATTCGGAAGAAAATCGAAAGTAATTTTTTGTTTAATTAAAATTCTTTTATGCCTGATTTTAATAGCTTTATGTATAGGAATCTTTTTTCTTGAAGCGGTTATTGTTGTCTTTTCTGAGGGAAACTACGTCGGAATTACCGGAGGTTCAGAATGATTAAATTATACGCCCTTAGAGGCGCAGTCCAATGCGAAAACACTGAAGATGATATTTGCCGTCAGATTGGGCGGATGTATGACGAGCTTTTAAGAAAGAACAGCTTAAATGAAAATGACATCGTATCGATTATTTTTTCCGTTACAGGCGATCTTAACGCGGTAAACCCCTCAACCGCCCTTCGTAAATACGGACGCGCCCTCGGCGATACAGCGCTTTTTTCCGTTCAGGAGCCCGAGTGCGCAAATTCCCTTGAAAGAGTTGTGCGTGTGATCATCCATTGCTATTTAGAGGATGGGGCAAAGGTTCAGTATGTTTACTGCAACGGCGCCGAGGTTTTAAGACCTGACAGGAAATAATTCAAAGCTGTTTCAAAACTTCAATAAACTGACCGAGTTTGTGGACAGACACTAATTACAGGCATTTCAATTGCTCCGCTGTCAAAAATCCGCCCTTTATCCGTTCCATTGTATACGCGCTGTATCGCTTATCGTAAACGGCGATATGGCTGAAAACCCATTCCACAAGAGTGCGGACAAAGTTGTTGGGAACAAATTTTTTGCCTATTTTGTAATTCTCAGCGGCTTCCAGAATTTTTTTAATCAGCGTATCATGCATTTTTTTATGCTCGCTGTAATCAGGATAATTTATCGCGTGAAGAAGTTTTGATTCGGCGTCAAAGTGAAAACGGACATATTCTACCATACGGCTCATTGATTCCTTAAAGACGGAGTGGAGCACATCTTCCTTCGCGAAACATGCCGCGTATAGCTGATTAGCCAGATTAACAAGATGATGATGCTGTTCGTCAATCTGCGCGATACCGGTCATATACTTGTCACACCATACCACTATTTCCCTGTTATTATCATTTTTTTGACTAATTTCTTTCACCATTTACCGCCTCTAAATTTAGTAGGTTTAGTTTTAGTGTACATAATACCCCAGATTATAAAGAAATGCAAACAATTTATAAGAATTAATTAGCCTCCGTGTGAGTCTCTTTTTCTTTATCTGCTTTTATGTGAAAATGACTAATGCTTTTAACCATTGATATAGGCACTTCAAGTTTTAAATCGGCTCTTTGGGACTACGAAGGCAGCCGAAAGGCTTTTGCTTCCAGCCCTCTGTCAGCCGGTAACATTGATGGCACAAGGCATGAAGCTGACCCAACCCAGTGGATAAGCGCGTTCGGGCAATGCTGCGGTAAATTGGGAAATGTTAAACAGGCTGACGCGGTTGTAATCAGCGGCAACGGTCCTACACTTGTTCCTGTACTCAATCCCCAATCATCATTTCTCAATTCTAAATCCTCAATTCTCAATTCAAACGCTATCCTTTGGCTGGATCGCCGCGCCGTAAAATATCAGGATGAAGTGTCGCGGGTAATGGGCGGTTTTGTAGACGCAGGATTTTTTCTTCCAAAAATTCTCGCGGTTAAAAATGATGATAATGAGTTGTACGAAAGAACAAAATTTTTTCTTGGATGCCCCGAATATCTTGCGTACTCGCTGACAGGCGAAGCGCGTAATGTGTTTCCCTGCGAAGGATTTGACAGGTGGTTCTGGAATGACAGCGTTCTTGAAAAGCTCAGTCTTGACAAATCGAAATTTCCGGCTTTTATAAAACCAGGCGATCAATTCGGAATGCTGCTGCCGCAGATTTCAGAGCGTTTTGGTTTTCAAAAAAATATTCCTGTTTTCTCAGGCGGTCCTGATTTTTTCGCGTCGATTTTAGGCTCAGGGGTAACGGAGCCGAATCAAGCCTGCGATAGAACCGGCTCTTCGGAAGGGATTAATCTTTGTACGCAAAACCGCATTAACGATTCGCGCCTTATGTCGTACTCGCATCCTGTTAAGCCTTTTTGGAATCTATCGGGAATTATTAATACTACAGGAAAGGCAATCGACTGGGGATGCGGTTTGTTAAGCGCCGCCTCTTTCGATGATTTTATCGCTCTTGCGAAAACTTCCATAGCGGGATCAGGCTCCCTTATTTTTCATCCCTACCTTGCGGGAGAACGCGCTCCTTTATGGAACGCGTCCTTACGCGCTGATTTCAGCGGCATAAGCCTCTCTAGCAGCCGAAGCGATTTCGCCAATTCAATACTTGAAGGAATCTGTTTCGCGATCAGGGATGTCCTTGCTGTAATGAATGAAGCGGGCGGCGAAGCGAATCAGTTGCGCGTAACAGGCCGTCTTTCGGGCTGCTCGTATCTCAATCAGTTAAAATCCGATATTACGGGGCTTGAAATCCTTGAAGGCGTTCATAAAGACGCCGAGCTTTTAGGCCTTGCGATAATAGGCGCCTGCTCGCTTGGAAGGTTCTCCTCATATAAAGAAGCTTCGGCTTCTCTCTGCCGGATAGAGAGGCGTTATGAGCCCGATGTAAAGAATAAAGAGCTGTATGATCAATCGTTTATGGAATATCGTGTGAGTTCATCTCAAATTTCTTGAAATTTCCCGTTTTCCCTGCTATCATCAAAATATGGCGCGTGAGCAGATTGCCCCGACAAAAAGCAACCTCTTAAAAACCAAAGAAAGGCTGAATTTTGCCCGTGAGGGCTACGATCTGCTCGAACAAAAGAGGGAAATCCTCATTTCCGAACTGATGAGGAAAATTGAGATGGTAAAGATACTTGAAAGGGACATCAATAAACGCACGGAAACCGCCTATCCCAGCCTGAAAAGGATGCTGGTTGTTGTGGGGAGGGAGCGGGCGAATAAACTCTCTCAAAATATCTCTTATAATTATAATTTAACAGAAAAAGTTGTAATTTCCGCGGGAATGAAGCTGCCCGGGCTTGATATTGAATTTCCGTCAATCGATATTAAGTATTCACCTGTGAATTCATTTGCGGAATGTGATGAAACCGTGATAGAATTCTTCGAACTGCTCAAAATATGCGCTGAGCTGGCATCTGTAAGGACGATTACCTGGCGGCTTGCCCGTGAAGTAAAGCGGACGCAAAGGCGGGTCAATGCCCTTGAAAAAATGGTGATCCCCATTGCATGCGAAACAAAGGCATATATTGAGTCAGTGCTGGAAGAACGCGAAAGGGACGCTTTCTTTACCGGCAAGTTACTAAAAAAGAAAGGAGCATCGACTTCAGCGACATGAAGCCATTAATTTCTCATATAGTTACAGCGGTAACAGGAACAGACGCCTCGATATTGGCTGCCAAATACGCAATCGTTATGGCAAAGCATTACCATTGCAAATTAACGGCGGTTTATGTTGTAGATACCGCGACAATCAGACAGCTCACTTTAAGCAAGATTTTCATTCAGGAAGAAGCCGCCGAATACGAAAAAAGTCTTGAGAATAACGGCGATCGTTATCTTGCTTTTGTTGACGAGCTTGCCCACGCGAAAGGCGTTAAAGTAGAAAAAGTAATACGAAAAGGGGCGATTTTTACGGAAGTGATTCATGTAGCCGATGAAAAAAAAGCCGATATCATTCTGCTCGGCGGCTGGGAAAAAGATACGCACACAAGGGATATCATCGGCCACTCTCACCGCGAAATAATGGCAAACGCAAAATGTTCGGTTATTCTTGTCAAGGAACCGGATATTGATAACATTTATAAGAATGCTTAATCGGAGGAATAGGGACTGGGGAATCGGGAATAGGGACTTTTGTTTGAAATCTTAGCTAACAAATAACACTCCCCACTCCCCACTCCCTACCTTCCATAAATTATGAGAATAGCGATAGTATGCGCCGCGGCGGTAAAAAAAGAGCCGCCTGATTACGTCAGAGGGCTTGCCAAGGGAATGGAATCAATGGGGCATCGCGCTGATGTAATCAACGCGTGGACAGAAGACGGAATGAGGCTTCCCGGTTACGAATTTATAGCGGTTGCCGCTGAACCTATATCGTTTTTTTCCGGTAAGATACCGGAATGTATCGCGAAGGTACTGGGCGCAGGCAGCTCTCTCGGCGGAAAAAAAAGCGCGGCATTTGTAAAAAAATCGGGGCTCTCCGCAAACCGCGCGCTTTCCAATGTAATGCAGGTAATGGAAAAAGAAGGCATGAGAATCAACTGGAGCGATCTTTTGTTTAACGAACCTCATGCCGAAGCAATGGGTAAACGTATCGGCGCGTAACACTTTGGAAAATTATTACAAACTGCTTGGCGTGCAACCGGGCGCCAGCGCCTCTGAAATAAAAAAAGCGTTCAGAAAAAAAGCGAAACAGATTCATCCTGATATCGCGGGCGAAAAATACTCACAGGCGATGCGAAAACTCCTAGAAGCGTACGAAGCGCTGTCCGGTTTTGAAAGCCGCTTCCGCGGCAACTTTGAAGCGTACAGGGCGTATTCAGCCAACGCTGAAAAAAGCAGTTTCGATTACCGCTCGTGGCTCAGAGAACAGGGCGATCCGCGCAGTATGGCAACGCTGATTTTTTACGAACTTTTGCGCCTTGAAGAAGAGCGGGCTATTCAAATCTGGCGTGAAAACGGAGGACTCTCTTTCAGTTTAAAAGACAACATGGAAAGAGACGACTGGATGGACTGCCAATACATTCTCGCCGAAGAGCTCGACAAACGCGGCTTTTCATTTGAAGCGTTTAAACTTATCACCGCTCTTTTGATTGAAGAGCGCCGCCGCCCTTACTTCAATCTTTTTACTCCCGAAATTTACATTTACCTGAAATCAATAGTAAACAAACGCTTAAAACCTCAGGTAGACAGGGAAACATGGCTCGACTGCATGGAAGCCTTGATTGGAATCGGCTTTTCGGTACATGATGAAGAAACTTTCAAGAAATCAATAGCAAAGACGCTGAAAGAAATAAGGGCAGGGTTCTGATTATGATTCGTCTGAAAAATGAAAAGCAAATTAACGGTATCAGAACATCCTGCAAGATGTTATCATCGATGTACAGAGAACTAATCCCTCTTGTAAAACCGGGAATCCAAACTATTGAACTT
>Ga0209755_10004766_pt1 | contig 15832 bp, 9 predicted proteins | sample TergutCo191P1_FD_187301 | JGI IMG/M metagenome (GOLD analysis project Ga0209755, IMG submission 187301) | Cornitermes sp. P1 segment gut microbial communities from Petit-Saut dam, French Guiana - Co191P1 (SPAdes) (version 2) | ecosystem: Host-associated > Arthropoda: Insects > Digestive system >... | reverse complement strand
GGAAGCAGTGTTAATTATGTTTTTCTTTTCTGTTCATGTTTCCTACATGAATTCAATAGACAATAGATTTTTAAATGCTCTCGAGGTCGGTGATATTTAGGAAAGCACTGATCAATAACACATGATATATTCTTCATTATGTGGGTCTGAAAGTATTGGAACATCCACTTATTAGTTCAAATGAACTGTATGGTTTGAGTCAGCCTCATGGCAGGTTCTGTCAATTTATCCTTCCTGGCATCTGTACCTTGTTTGGGGCATATCCAGTTTGCATTTTCTTTGCTGATTTGACAGTTTTGAAGGTTACTATCACTCCAATTTCTGAAAATTCTTATCCAAATTTGCTGTGACATTTTGTGTTCAAGCAATGTTTACTTTGGTGTTCTATTTCTCACCATTTCTGCATTGTCTTAAGCACAGTGGTACAAGCTTGAAGAGCAATTCATTTTCCCTGATGAAAGTTTTGTTTGTTACATTGAGATGACAGACATGAAGATTGAGGAAAATTTTGTCAGTTACTGTAGGGAATCATGTTTCCAGTTTTCATTGGTGATGAAGCCCAGCAGATGTTCATGAAATAAACTCTACTACTTGTGTTAAAACATGTCATACATAGTGTAGACAAAGTACTGTAATCACATTTATCAGTAAGTGAATACTGAAGTTTTGACACAACTATAATTCATGGGATCCATAGTACAATTATCAATTAAATAAAAAACTGTGTATCAGAAAGCCAAATGTGTACCACTATAAATTTGATTTAATATATATATATATTAGCACTTTGAAAACACACACAGTATAGATTATAGTGCCCAAATTGTACATTAATAATTTTACTTCTCTCTCATTTGCTATAACTGTAAAGTGGATACAGTTTATTGGTACTGAACAGTTTTTGACCTATACAGTGAGAATTGCGAGTGTTGTAGTCCATAATCACATGGTTTTTACCTGGTCTGCGAATATAACTACCCACCCACTGTGTAAAAAGTGGCAGATTAGTTACTGTGAAGGGTAGGAACATTGCAGTCATAACTCATATCTGATACTGGAATATATTTATTATAGTTCACACAGTTCTTGATATAGAATGAATTGGTAATGTTGGGTTGCAAGCAGAAATAATAGATATGGACAAAGATATGGTTGCTTGTGGGTACAGACATAGTAATATCAATGATCACAAATTAATAGATACCATTTTAAGATATGTTCTCATAAGTCAACATTACATTCAACTATATTTTATAATTATATATATATATATAATATAATAAATATTATATATAGTCACTGTTTCATTTCAACATCTTTGATTTCATTTGTTATGATGACTGACACTGATTTGTTAAGCTAATGTGATATTGTTATACATTTTTTATGCTGTAGGTGTTTACTCTGCAACAAAATGTGATATCTGCAAACAAGCTACATATAACTCCTTGTTTGTGTTTAGTTTTGACAGTTTATACTAGTATAAGCAGAGATATTCTAATGTTGTGGGAGAAAGTTGGATACACTGAAACAGAGATCCAGTCCTACTTCTGTGACATATTTTTAATATAATTTTATGATAAGTATTTCTACACATATGATATGGGAAAGCTGAACTGGATACACTTTTGTTGTAAGCTAAAATCTTAAAAGTTCTGCAACTGTACATGTACAATTATAAGAGTAGCATACCCGTGGGTAATTCCATGCGTAAGCCTGGACTTCTTTGTTGTCCCACAACCTTAGTGCTTCACCTGTTAGTCTACAGAAGCTGATAAAGTAAAGTGATTAAGATGTGTAAAGTATTATTTTTGTATGTTGCAAACAAATATGACCAGTATATTCTAAAATGCATTATACCCCATGAATAAGAAAATGGTTGCAGAAATCTTGGTTGTCTGTTATTGCAATAGTAATAAAATTCCTTACAAGCAGGAATATTCTGGTCAGAGTTCTACATGTATCATTAGAAGCAGAGGTCTCACAGCCCTGCAAGATAACTGCTATGAAAAATAATTTACTAGGGGAATTTTACATTTTTTGTCTAAAAAAGAGTTCATGTGAATAGTTAAAGACTCAACAAGTAACATTTTTTATTCATACATGGTCCAAGCTCAGGGTTCCTATTTGTTACACAACTCATTTTGCTTCTACAAGAAATATCTGCAAATTGTCTCTTCAAATGTTTATCTGTATGTCAATGGGAGACCATACTAAGGCACCAGATAGGTGTATGTTTTGTATGATTAGTTTATTTAACGACAGTTATGAATGGAGAATTCTGAAGAAGGATGAAGGATATAAATAACTGGAAATTAAATAAGTAATAAGTATTTAACCAACTGCCAACAGTTTTTCAAGAAACATAAAAAAGATTTAAAAAATAAAATAAAGCTTAACACTTAGGTTTTATTGCAAAGTACCATCTATACACAACAACTGGATATCAGTTGTAGTTTTACAACTGGCTAATCAGGCTACATGTTTCGGCCGTTTTATCCGGCCATCATCAGGCCTATAGAATAATATTGTCAATTAAGGTACATTCATTAACTCTACCAATGGGATCTCATTGTTTACACTGGATAAAAGCTAGTCAGGCACGCTCCATCTACCACTACAAGAAGCTGAAAATTAAGGTACTAAAATGTAACGGTGATATTTTAACAAAAAGATTATTCCAAATTGCACAAATATTAAGGTCCTTATCACATCACCAGCTGCATACAAGGCCCAGAATAAAGCTCAGATCACCCAAATCAAAAAAGAGACCAAGTTCTTATACAAAAAAAAAAAAGACAAAGACAAAATAAACAAAGACCAGGTTCAGTGTAAATAATATGATCCCATTGATAGAGTTAACGAATGTACCTTATTTGACAATATTATTCTGTAGGCCTGATGATGGCTGGATAAAACGGCCGAAACACGTAGCCTGATTAACCAGTTGTAAAACTACAACTGATACTCAATTGTTGTGTATAGACAGTACTTTGCAATAAAATTTATTACACATGCACAATGGGATGGTATCATTCAAATTCAAGTTAACACTTAGGGGACTGTAAATAATGAAAACCACACACAGTGTTTTAGGAAGCTACTATCAAAAACATGGAAAAAAGTAAGGATAGTTGACAAACCAGAATTCAAGTGAGATATCCACAGAATGCAGGGCTGCAGTAGATACAATTACACTATGGCATTAAATGTAAAACTGTGTAAAAGATTTTCTGGTTGTCACTGTTATGAAAACTATCATGTTTGTTCAAGTGAACTCATATTTTAACCCATTTTCAGTTTTATTGAATTGCTTCCCTAGTTAGAGAGTGACATATTATTAGCATTTCCATTATTACCTTGATGTAGTAATTTTTTATTCTGTGGCCAAGAGCTGAGAAATTATTGCAAATTAACAGAAACCCATATTGTGTTTGTTCCTGAGCCTTTCCATGCCTTACTAACTCTGATTTTATTTATGTAAACATAGCTATAATATGCACATTCCAATTCCTGTATTTTATTAAATAATAATAAGACAGTTCTTATTACTTGTTACTTTTAGCCATGGTAACTGACATACATATACCCCTGCTTACACAATGGTTAAGTTCAGAAGGGTCTGGTGCAAGTGCATACACAAACACATATATATTTTTCACAAATCCAGCATCTGTCATCTGACGTTTTCATTCCCTGGATCCTTACAGGCTTACAAAATCCATATGGATATGGAAATAGCTGAATATGAAACATATTTTGTCAAATTTTGCACAAGGTGGAATTGGGTATATGGTAATGTGTGTGTGTGTGTGTACTGTACACAGCATATATACACACTGTACATATGATACTAATCATATTTAATAATAGTTAACCAATTGAAATTGGAGGATGCTGTGGAATGGAAATGAATGTGGAAAAAACAAAAGTAAGGAGAATTTCAAGACAACCATTCCCAGTAAAAATTATGATAGACCAAAAACAACTAGAGAATGTGGAATCTTTTAAATATTTGGGTAGCATTTTAACAAATTATGGAAGATGTACTTGTGAAATTAAATGTAGGATTGCTATGGCTAAAGCTGCATTCAACAAGAAGAGGGCTCTTTTTTTTTAGCACATTGGACTTGGAATTGAGGAAGAAGCTAGTGAAGTGCTACATTTGGAGCACAGCTTTATATGGTGCTGAAACTTGGACACTTCAGGCAGTAGATCAGAAACACCTGGAAAGTTTTGAAATGTGGTGCTGGAGAAGGATGGAAAAGATCAAGTGGACCGACCATGTGAGAAATGAAAAAGTATTACTTAGAGTCAAGGAGCAGAGGAATATCCTACATGAAATAAATAAACGGAAGGCTAACTGGAATGGTCACATTTTGTGTAGAAACTGCCTTTTACAATGGGTTATTGAAGGAAAGATAAAAGGGGGGATAGAAGTGACACAAAGATGAGGAAGAAGATGTAGGAAGCTACTGGATGGCCTTAAGGAATAGAAAGGATACTCTCACTTGATGGAGGAAGCTCTAGATAGCTCTATGTGGAGAGCTCGCTTTGGAAGAGGCTTTGGACCTGTTGTACAACAGACTACTAAATGAATGAATGACATACGAAACATGTATGCATGTGTGTGTGTATGTAGGTATGTATGTATATGTGTGTGTGTGTATGCTATATGTATGTATGTACTTGTATGTATGTGTATACATATTTATGTACATATACTTAATTGTTACCAAGCACTGTACATAGAGGACATACATGTACCTAGAGGTTAATAATAACAAAAAATTGCATAGGTATGACATTATGTAACTCAAAATTGCATTAAGTAGAGGCATGTCTGTAAATGTATTGCTGAACTAGCTTCAACTAATCAGAGTTTGCATATCTGTAAAATGTCACATTTTCTTTTCTGTACTAACTGAAATGTGTTGGTTCTTGTCTACTTCACACGCAGCCTCTCAATTACCCCCAACCTCCCCCTATTTGAGGGGGTTGGGGATTGTGGAAATACAGAATTCCACACATCACATCATGATTTCAGATTTCGTTGTTCAACTTCTCTTTATATCTTTCATCACATTCTACATTTTAGTTAGAATCATTCCCTCAGAAATTCCAACATACAGCTATTTGTAATTTACAAGGCTGTGAGATCAATTTTTTTTAAAAGGAAGTTTAATAACTTGCTTCCAAAACAGTTACAATAAATTAGCTATGTGAAAAGGAAAACTGATATGTCATATGTTAATTTTTATTTTGATTGTAGTGACTGTTCTTTAAATAGTTCTTTCATTTAATATCAACAATATAGCATCTTCAGTAGTTAGAATGTTACAGGGTTTTGAACCATCCTGCTCAATTTCAGCACTGTCCATCATTCAAGTTTTCCAACCACAATGTTCAGAAACTGGTTTTGTTTTATCCTTGAGGTAACAATTTAAAGTAAGAAATTCTACTCCACTGGGCTTCTTGGCATAGCTAGTCTAGGCTACAAGAATAAATCTTCTTAGGGGCCCAACTAAGTAGGTTTCTTATTTTATCCTCTCACCTGCAGAAGCAAATAGAACTAGTGTCTGAAATGCTGAGATCTACAACGAACAAGGATGATTGACACTGTCCAGCATAATGGTCAGAAGGATTGCTGTACACCAGAGTAAGAAGAAACCTTCAAACTCAGTCTTGTGTGATTCAGTGTCACAATCCCAGTTGTGTGTTAAATTTCAGAATTTTAATTTAGTCAATGAGTTGTAAAGAAAAAAGTATTTAATTTGAAGTTTCTTAATTGTTTGCTTTTTAACATAATGTATTATCACATTTATGTTATAAATGTTTTCCCTTGACACCAGAGTACTTTTTTTTTTTAATTTACTATTTACAGTTGTAACAACTAGCCATTTTTGAAAGAGACAAACGTCCATGTTTTTAAGAATTATGCCATAATTATCTGCTTTGGAAACTGGTAACCCAACCTACAAGTGCTGCTTGAGTAATCAAATATTATCCTGTGCACTTTTAGTATAATTTGAGCTGAAGTTGTAGTAGGAATACACTCATACTGAATTACTGTAATGGATTATTTGCTAATCTTTCCACTGGATAGGAATATTTTACCCTTACTGTGCTTTACATTGGACAGGAAAGGAACAGAGATAAGAGACACTGACTTCATACATACACACATAATTTCAGTGACAACATGATTCTCTTGTCATTAACATACACATACCCTGAATAATTTACATATGTTAATTAGTATATGTATTAAAAATATCATTGTTGAACTAATGCTCATCCTCTCTGTATTGTAATAATACATGTCCCATCCAAATAATAATCCTTGGTACATACATATTAAAGAAATAATAAATTCATGTTTATGCATGGTACAGAATAAACTATTATATAAATATGATATTTATGAACAAAGATGCGTGCCATACTGATTGAAACTCTAGTTAAACATTGTAGGTTTTACACATGAAGAGAATAAATTTAAAATGTTGCATCAAGCAGAAGTTTATCACAATTATATCAATTAAAACATACATGCATGTTTTAGTATTTTTGTAGTATGTTGCATGGTTTATTTAGAAATACTCCTTACACAGTCCTTCCCAAACCACTGGAAATTATGTGGGCTGAGCAACTGGAGGCCAGAAAGCAGAAGATATGCAGACAGTGACTGGAAATCTTTAAAACAGTATTGTCTGAATCAGTGTGTAAGTGTAATGGGTCTGTATATCTTTACTTCCTTGAGTTTCTTAAAAGACACAAAATGCTCACTTGTATGACTTCGCATTTTATAGCTTAAGCCAGTAGTGTGGCAATGTTTCTGGGGGCCTGTTTATACATTTTGGCAATGTTATATTTTGGCAAAATTAATAAAGTCTACAGGTGAATTGTAGCTTCCTGAAGACAAAAAAGGACCCTTAAGACTTGGGCTCCTGATGTGCCTGATCATCCCTCTCCCACAAACACCATAGTGGATAACACCCTTGGCACAAGCTGCATTTTTGATATACAGCACTGTGTTCAGGTCCATATATCTTAGACATTTATGTTACATACAGTACCCATTTTCATCTGCACATCTTATGTTACTAAAAACAATGTGGTACTGCCCAATATGGTGAGCTGCTTTTATTATGTATTTATAAACACATTTACATTGTACAGATTACATTGATACTGAATGTAATCTTTTATATTGGCTGACAATACAGCACTCTTTCATTCTTAAAAGACTGATATACAATTTGTACTTAACATCTATAAACTGTTATCTAAAAGTAATTTGTATAACCAGAGACAGATTCTACAAAGGGATGTATTTTTTGTAAAGAAACGTAAGTTTCTATAAGTTACCCAAGAGCATGACAACATGACATATTACTTACATGGTATTTGCTAAACATATTTATTCTGAAATAACAATCCATTTATTTTGGGAGAAAAAAAATCCTCTAATACTTTCTAGTACTAACTTCTGTGACAGATACTGGGTTCCATGTGTAGAGTTCATGCACAAATTTTGTTAAAGGTGGACAAACAATTTGGCACACTTATACATTACACTTAAGTTTGTTCATGATACACAATTACACTGAAATATTGGGCATATAATGGTACAAGCACAAAATTTAGAACATGAAGTTTGTTCCTGTCATATGGCACATATGTTATTGTCTTGATTTCCAGTTTTAACATGCATGGAGGTTTAATTACAGTTTATTATTACATTTCTTATTAAACAATGATAGGCATGTGAATTGAAAGGCTAAGATATGCAGGAGATGAAATGTCACCAGTTACCCTTGCATTTGGTTATATTTTTCATGTATTTTCATCCCAAAACATAATAATAAAACCTGATCCTTAGCCAATCATTTTTATCATATTTAAATCTAACATATATGAATTTCACAGGTGACACCACAGTTACTGTAAATAGCATGAAGAAATGAATAACCTCTCGCTGATAGAGAATTTGTATTAGTACACAGAATTTGCACCGTTGGGCATAACTATGGAGAAAGTACAAGTCACTGGAAATACAAATACATATAATAAAAATTCTCTGCATGTAATAAGCTAGAAAAACATCTAGCAGTTAAGACTTTCAAGTCCAAAAACAACTTTTCACTATCCCCCACATTTATTTTCTTACATTCTTACAATATTATCTGCATATATGCACCAGGCTGCATGTTATTTGATTATTACAACACTATAATACTATCATACAATTGAAGTCACATATTATTCAGCTATTCAAATTTAAATAGTTATAGTGTATAATGCTCCTTTATTGTCAGTGGCCATTTGACTTGATATGGCAGTTTCTGAATCATTTTGCAGAGCATTAGAAAAGAAAAAATACATACAAATTCGTAAAAAAAGTGGAAGATTTAAGATTTCTGTTGATGTTAATATGTCTGAAGGAGTGTGTTCTTTCCTTGTCTGCTTGTGTATTTATTGTCCATATATCACCTTTGTAACCTAAAGAGATATCATTCCTTCTTTAAAAATTAAGCTACCAAGCTGCTTTATGTATCACAATTCTTATATCAACCTGAGTCTGTATAGTCAAAAATATCAAAATATGTTGATACATGGGATACTGTGGAAAGAATATAGGTCATAATATTTGACAATGACTTATTTATGATGTGCACAAAGAAATTTTGATGACATTGGATCTGAAAAAACTGCAACTGAAAGCTCTGTGATAACACATTCCAGAATATTATCAGTGTATGAAGGGAGATCCATGTAAATAATTTATTTAAAATTAAATGAAAAATAAATAAGTGTAAGCAATATTATTTGCCATTGAAATAAAATACTCTCACAATTTACTAAACAAGAAATATTAATAACTATTATTGGACATTTTCAGTGCATGGCTCAGTGAGAACAATTTGAAAAATTAAATTTAATAATTATGTATGCAACTAACGCATTAAAATTACTGTATAAGATACAAATTACCATAATTGTCGACATGATACATCATTCGAAAACGTCCTTACTCGATTTTGTTAGTAATAAAATGGACAAATTAATCTTTGTCAAGACTTCTCTCTCAGTCAGGTATAGTTCTGATTATTTTAGATATTCTGGAACAAAATCATTAAAGATCCTTAGTATTGTGTGATTCTCTATCATAAGTTTTGTTGTTGCAGCCACAATGCTTTTCAATTTCAAGCCTCACGACGTACCGTCAACGAACGCACACACGTGATCACACGAGCGCACCCGAAGGCACACGATTGCACATGCGCAGGTCACTTGCAGTTTGATATTTCTACGGACCAAAGAGCGTAACATTAATTACCAGTGCGTTTGTGAAACATTTCTAATGTCCTGTAGCTTGCAGTGCCAAAAGTGATATGCACAAAGACATCGGTAGTACGTTTAAGGTTATGTTGTCTTGTTCCTAAATATGTCAGCTGTTTCACAGTGTACATTATTCTGTATATACCAGTGGCACTGAACGCGCCAAATCTAAATAACTCACAGGTCAGAAATTAGAAAGCATGTGTATGGCCAATATTAAAGGATTTGGGAAGTTTTCTCTTTTGTCTGCAGGTTGCTGTGGGAAGTTAGCTGGAACAGATAGCTCATGCACATTTAAAATATAATAAATGGGAATGAAAGTGTTTTATACTATTTTCAGAATTAATTATGGCTACATATATCTAAGGCCTATTTTATCATAGGTAAATTACTTTGTTAGCATTCTAAGGATTGCCTAGCTTTCAGTGTATTACTTCCATATGTTAATAAATTTATTGAAAAATCAATATTTTTGCTTTGCTGGAAACATTACATCAGTAAACAGTGCTGACACATGACTAGATATGGGGCAATATGAAGAAATTGCTATAATTTGTTCTAATGTTCTAGGTAAGGGACATTTCTGGTTTTATAAGAAATGCCATTAGGTAACAAAGGTTGATAAATTCCGTTTTAAATCCTGTTTAACTGAATTTTGCATGATATTTGACTTTACAAGTTTTTTTTAGCATTGTCTCCTTTTAAAAATGGGCTTCTGAAATAATCATGCTGTGTGTGTGTGTGTGTATATGTTTGTCAGTGAATGGGTGTATGTGTGTGTGTGTGTGTGTGTGTAGACACAGATAGTAGAGCAATATTGAACTGGATTTTAAAGAAATGGTAAACAGGGGTGTAGACTTAGTTGTGATAGACTTGTGAACATGGTAGGTACTTCAGCTTCCTCAAAATTAAAGGAAATTTCTTGGGTAGCTGAGCAACTGTTAGCTTCTGAAGAAGGACTCTGCTTCTTGGAGTTAGTCAGGTATTTGCAATTGTGAATAATGTACATTTGAATTGACCAGAATTTGATCTTGTGACCATGCATATGAGTCCTAAGCCAAACCAAATTTCATCGATTAAACACTTAGAATATCTTAATATGTTATTCATAGCATAAGGCTTGTGGGATAAAGCTGGTGCAATTGGAAAGTAGGCTTCAGGATTTGTATATGATACTCTTGTTTTCTAAGCATTTAGTAATTCCCAGCTGTACAGTGATAGTTATGGCATGGTTTCTTGTCTTATATGAATGGATTTAATTTTGCTGAAAAGGAATGAACATTTTGGAACGATTTTGCTTGTACACCAGAAGTGTACAGATTGTTCTTATTATAGATTCCAGTGGTAATGTTGTTACATTATGTGTTTTATATTATTCTCATTTTCATGAAGCTGTAGACCATAATATTTTAAACTGTGTTTTCTGTACAAGTTTTTAAATTGCCATTGGTAAAACAGAACACACTCCTCCTTACAGATTCTCTCAGTGGATGGTGTAATGTAATAAGGCTGTCTTATTGTCCTTTGGCACATGTACATATATTTTCTTGTTATAGGTTTTTATTAAATGTTAAGTACAAAATTATGACTTGTTTATAAGGACTATTTGTATGAAGCAATTTAGTACATCACAGTATAGACTGAAATGTGTGTTAGAGCATGCATAGGGTTTAAGAGACAGTATTCAATGATCATTTGTATCACTGTATTTGACGTAGCACAACTACTACTGCATTATGCTGGGGATTTTTATGTAAAATATACCAGTTATTATGTAACATGTAGTTTCTAACAAACACTTGATTTATCTCTTGTATCCTATAAGAACCATTTAAGCTATAAATTAGCTTAATTGAGGTTGTTTTATACAGCAATGGATGTGATTTGGCTTATATTTTATTGGTGGCTCCAACCTTCAGTTGTGCCACAGCTCAGGTTTCTAAACACCTGCTTCTTACTACAGAGGCCTGTGTTATATCCGAGAGTAGTTCATGTGGGATTTGTAGTTGATAAAGTGGTACTGTGACATGTTTCTTTCCTAGAACTTTAGTCTTCCATTGCCACACATTATTCCACCAGCATTATACAGGGTGGAAATACAATCTAATTGTGTAGTTGCTGATTTTGAAAGTCATAAATCAAGAACAATACTGTCATAGACATTCTGCTTTTTCAGTGCTGTATTATGTTTAAGTAAAAACTGTGGTATATAAATTGTTAACTGTATGAGGTCAAGTTATGTGTACTTGTATGACATCTGATTAGGTCCAGTTTTCCTTCTTTAATTTAATATGACGTTCTGAAAGTTGGTCTTTGTCTGAGAGATGACCTCCCTTTCAGATAAATTTCTTTAAGTATATGACAAGTCATCTGGTCATTTTGTTTTAAGATATAAAGACCATAGGACTGAGCCTGTTGTTGGACCAGAACATGATTTATTTGAGTGAAGGACTGTATCAACAGAGTAGCTGAATATGTCAATGAGAATTATTTATATGTACCAGCACCTTGTATAGAAAAGTAATTGCCATTTATACAGTTGAAGATTAAATAACGCAAAGTATTTTGAATTTAAAGTTGGATTATGGCAAGTAATGACAAAGATGGTGAAATATGTTACACTGTTTTAATTTCTTAACTTTCTGTGAAGCTGGGTAATTTTGATACTGTATTGTAGGTTACAGTTTAATATAAATTGTTGTGTGAAATATATTATTTTTCTTGACAGTTTGTGAAGGAAACATAATTTTCAGGCAGGTAATTGAAATCCTATTAAGACTAGGAAGTGTTTGATTTCTAAAATGGAATGCCATATTGCAGAACATTTTCTGTATTTAGAAGTGTACCCCAAAACAGTTTAATCAGAAACAGCATCAATAGAAAGGCAAGGATGAGCTAACAGATGTGATCGTGATTTTAGTATGGTACAAGAAGTTTGGAGCACATAAAAAAACTGAAGAATGTAATTTGAAATACTTTGTAAAATTTATGTAAAATTATGTCATAATGTATGAAAACATTTATTCAATTCTTAACACTTTCTGAAAGGTATAAGTAATTCTCATACATATGCAAATTTCACGCACATAGATAATGCAATTTCTGTTATAAAACAGATTAAATTTTTAAGCAAATCATAAATTTAACACATAAAAATCCCCAGCATTTAAAGAATTTGATATGTTTACAGCAAGCAAAGATGATTTGCCATAAATTAAATTTTATGAAAAGGTTGAAGCTAAAAGTTTCCTTAAGTGCTAATTATGTGTGGTAGCTGCTACAAATTACAATACAATAAAAATAACAAATATTAATAGAAACCAATTCACTTCAACATATTTGGAAGTATGTGTGTGTGTGTGATTGTGAGTGAGTGCATATTTTTATGTGTGATTGTTAACTGTGCTCAAACTCATATATTCCCCACCACATATATAATATAGTGTATATCACATACAATAAACAAAATGCATACAGTTTAATCTTCTTCTTAATTAACTTGTCTATAGTCATCATAAATACTAAATTTTATTGACTTTGAATTTGATTGGTAGAAGTTATTACCTGCAATGAATTGAAGGTAAAAAAGTATGCAAGAAAAATAGTCATTTCAAGCAATGTGGATACAAAGAAGTTTTATTTATGTAGGAGGTTACAGACTGATTTTTTAACTTGTGATACGGGTAAGGAGGTAGAGTGAATGAACCACTTCACTGCCAATACAATAAAGCTGCCAGTTCATAACACTGATAACATACAATGTGGTCAGGGGCATGTTGGAAGCCTAAAATAACTTATGCATATTCCTTCATTGCTTTATTTTCTGTGTGTGTATTCAAGGAAACAGTTTGTTTGATTCGTGTACATGTGTTGAAACTAAAATATATTTTCCTATCAGTTCAGATACTGGCTTTGGTCTAATTACTGATTAAAAAACCCACAAACATGAACATTTATGTATATATCAACAAGCCAGTTGTTAAGTCACATGAAAGCGAAATTTTAGGTTTGTACAAATATCAACAGTAAGCACAGTGACCACCATTTCTTTTTCCTGTTACCCATAACACTTGTGTAACATTTTGATTGTTTAGTCAGATATAAAATATCTCTACCATAATTTCTCATGTTTTTCTGCAAATTGTTTTGAATTCATGTTTTCAATTGTGAGTCAGCATTTTACATTGATTTACTTCCTAAAATGTATTTTATTGGCATATACTGGAAGATTTTTGTTTCTCTGTTTGTAGAATTGTACAGTATTCTGCTAGCATCCTTCATAATTTGTCATAAATACGGCACTGTTTCAGTATTGTTGTTGATTAAACAGTAATAATTGACATTAAAATACAAGAAAGTAATGGAAAATACCAATCTGCTTGGGCCAGATAGTGCAGTAAAATTCATTGTGTAATATCTTACTAGTGTGCGTTATTTAACAGTATAATTCTTCTGTTACTCCTGTAGGTGTAAAATCCATTTGACTGCAGAGAAGTAAGTGGTGTCACAGATAGTAAGAAATTACATTTGATCCATTGTAAATGTTTGCAAGTGTCTGTGTTTGATGCTGCAGCTGAACTGGTGTTTGTTAGGGTAACATACTTATTGAGTGCCATTATTTTATGGTAAAAATACTGAATAAAAAGAACTGGGCAACATTTTAACATATATTACTGCAAAATAGTTTGACATTAAACTGACCAACTCTGTAAGCACTATCGTCCTAGAGATGACAGTAGTTGTTCAGCTAGTGAAGAACTTCCATCTCTTTTGTGGAACCAATTGGATTCAAAAGGGCCCATCACTGGACTTTAATCCTGAGTCAGCTGCGTTCATTGTGTATGCTAACATTCTCTGTTTTTATCAACAGTGCCAGTATTACTCTCCCATCTATATGTAAGTTTCTCATGTGGCCTTTTTCCTTCAAATTTTGCAAATGACAATTTGTCTGCATTTATTGCGTCCATTTATGCTGAATGCCCAACCCATCCCACCGTCCTTGATTTGATCATCCTTTTCATAACTGGTGAGAAGAACAAGTCATGGAAGTTGAGACTGTTAAATAACAGCATGATTATGTTTTAAAGTGAAAGGAAGTGCAATTTTGTTCATTCACATGATTAGAATTGTAACATATGTGTGTAGTCTCAAACACCATTATAAATTATGTAGTAAGTATTGTGGTTCCTACAAGTGATTATTTTTGGAATGTTAGTTCCATTATGATGCGACTGAAGAAGTTGATTGGCTGGAGAATATGTACAAAATGAAACACTGTGCCTGCAACAGAGCTATTATTTCATTGTATAAAAATTATGCTTCCCATCGTGTATGTTTCCAGGGTACGTATTTATAAGAGAATTCTACTACTACTGTTAAATTTCAATATTGTCATCATTATTGTCAAAGATATTTGTCATTATGTTTTTATTATATTTATTCATATGAGATTATAAAATGGAATAGAGAAATTAAACTGAGGCCATTTAGTCTCATACGTATGGAAATTTGAAGAATGGAGAGAGATTCTGTTGGACAGTCTTTTAAAGGGAGCTGTTAGTTGTGTTCCTGTACATTAGGCCCACTTCTTATTCCTCGTGCTGTACCATCCAGCTTTAAGTTCATTATCTTCATGCCACCGATTTGAGGAAGAAAGAAAATGTGCATATTAGTTAATTACCATTAGTGAACCTTGTACTAAATTATTACATAAATATTATTGTCAAGATTAAATTAATATTTAGAGAAATGACTTAACAATAATGAGAGAAAAAAATATTTTGGAAATTGTGGTCATGTTACATGAACCAATCTACAGAACAATATGAATGATTTCAGAAATTACATGTCTCCTTTCTTCTGTAGTGGCGGTCGTGGAGGGAAGGTGTAGAAATTGATGCAATTCACAATCATAGAACATGTTACTTGTTATAAATATTAGTTTCGTTTCAAATATTTAATAGTTTAATTGTCATGGCCACTGTTATTGCAAAATATAAAATGAATACTTGAGGTCACAAAATAATTGTGTTAGAAAATTTAAAGATGAATTCTCTAATGTGTGAAGGAAATGAAGCAGGTAGTGCATAATGTGATACATGAGTATTATGATTCTTCACAACACTATTCCATTTTTTAAGCATATGCAACAATTATATTAAAGCCAGCATTTCAGAATACTTCAAAGTTAATTGTAATTATTTCTAGTGGAAGCTCGTAATCTTGGTGGTTTTATTTTTATTTTAATAATTACTGCATAATTTATTTTTCTAAGTTTTGAAGATATTTATATTAAGAAGTGCTGTTTACATTATATGGCCATATTTGACTTCACAAAATGGCTTTAAAAATTCAAGCATATATATATATATATATATATATATATATATATGCATTTTTTTTAATGAAAGAAGTTGTTCCTACTCCATAATTAATATAAATAGCCATTTTGTGTAGGAAAGTAGAATTTATTACTGCATGTACTTGT
>Ga0209755_10004765_pt1 | contig 15832 bp, 14 predicted proteins | sample TergutCo191P1_FD_187301 | JGI IMG/M metagenome (GOLD analysis project Ga0209755, IMG submission 187301) | Cornitermes sp. P1 segment gut microbial communities from Petit-Saut dam, French Guiana - Co191P1 (SPAdes) (version 2) | ecosystem: Host-associated > Arthropoda: Insects > Digestive system... | reverse complement strand
ATAAACCAAGCTACAGGAATGATGAAAATTAGTATCACTGCAAGCCTTGGGCTCAAAATGAACATATAGATAATGCTGAACATGATTCCCAAACCCGCCTCAACCATAGCTGCAATGCCCCACGACAGCATACTGGTTATCCGCTCGGTATCTGAAATAACTCTGGCAATCAGATAACCGACAGATGTTGTATTGTGGTACGAAAGTTGGAGTTTTTGAAGATGCACGAAACAGTCACGTCGAACTTCCTGACCCATTCTTGTTTCAATGGCAATGAGTTTCTTGACCCACAAATAAGTTGAACACCCGAGAACAAGTATCATCGCAACATACAGTAAAATGTAAGGGCCAATCCCGTCGATTGAACCGGGTAGAATGAAGTTGTTTACGGCAAAACTTGTAAAGAGCGGAAATGCCGATGTAAATGCAGTGAAAACTATTATGTTACACAGCGAGAAAATAAGCGGTCGTTTCTGCTGCTTCATGTAAGGGAAAAGTCGTTTCCATGCACGTATGTTAAAGCCTTGTGATTTTTCATCTTCATAGTATTGCATTACGCGGCACCCCCTTCCTGTGTGTAGCCGGATTGTAGGTCATATATTCTTCGGTAGATCCCGTCTTTTTCTACAAGCTCCGCGTGAGAGCCTATTTCTGCGACCTCACCTTCATCTAAAACCATAATCACATCAGCCTTCATAAGCGTAGTGATACGGTGTGAAATGAGGATAACTGTCGCACCTTTTGTATCCTCGCGAAGCGACTCGCGTATCTTTGCATCTGTTTCCATATCGAGATTTGACATGGAATCGTCAAACACCATAACAGGAGCATTCATCATTAGCGTACGGGCTATTGCGACACGCTGCTTTTGTCCGCCCGAAAGAGTCACCCCGCGCTCGCCGACAATAGTATCATAACCCTTCGCAAATGCGGTGATGTTGTCGTCAACCGCTGCAATGCGGGCTTTTTCACGTACTTTCGACAAATCTCGATGTCTTGAAGCAATGTCGATGTTTTCCACAATTGTCTTGGAAAACAAAAACGGTTCCTGCAAAACAAGTCCTATATTTCGGCGCAGGTAGGACTTCTTTATTTTTGAAACATCAACACCGCCAATCGTGATACTTCCGCCATCTTCCGGCAAATCGTAAAGACCGTTGAGCAAGTAGGTCAGCGTAGATTTCCCCGAACCTGTAGCACCCAGAATACCAAAGGTTGTTCCGCTTTTGATTGTAAAGCTTATGTCTTTCAGCACCGGCTGCTCGTCGTAAGTGAAGTTGACATTATGAAACTCAATGTCACTGTTCATAGGTGGCTCGACTGCATCGGGAACGTCCGACTCAACTTCCGCATCGAAAATATCTTTAAGACGCTTTAGCGAAACACCCGCTCTGCTCATTTCATTTACAATTCTGCCAAGCTGACGGACAGGCCATATAATCATGTTTGAGTAGCCGAGGAAAACAAGCAGTTCACCAACGGTAAACGTGCCTGAATACGCCAGGTACGACCCGACGACTATCACAGAAAGCGTTTGCAGAAATGCAACAACATCACTGATACCCCAGTAAGTGCCGAGTGTGCCGCCCAAGCGAACCCACTTGTTTGCAAAATCAGTGTTCGCCTTGTCAAATCGCTCGGTTTCATAAATCTCGCGCCCAAACGCCCTGACAACACGCACTCCTGTCAGATTTTCCTGAACTCTGACCATGAGCGCACCCTCGGCTTTGTCAGCCTCGTGGAATTTATGTCCGATTTGCCTGAAGAAGAAAAACGTAAAGAATATAACAATCGGCATAAACGCCGTCACAACTGTTGCCATAACAGGGTTTAGTGAATACATGACAATAATGGCTATAACAACAAGTATAACTGTTCGGAAAACCTCAATGAGCTGGTTAAACACGAATCGCCTAACCGTCTCAACATCAGATGTGCAACGCTGTATGATGTCACCCGTCTGATTGTTGGTATGCCACTCAAAAGGCAGGTTCTGTGTGTGCGAAAATAAGCTGATACGCAGATTATTTATCATGCGCTCTGCGCCTTTTGCCATGTTTATACGCGAAGCATAACCGATAACTCCCGTAATAAGCTCTGTCACTGCAATCATCAACGCGCAAATTAGCAGGCTTGCCGCTAAAGTGCCGTGACCGCCCAGCGTTTCATAAATCCACATTATGGGTGCAGGCAGCATTGACGGCTCGTCGCCGATAACCGAGTCAACAGAAAACCCGACAATCAGTGGAGCAAGAAAGCTGAGCAGCATAGCAACCACGGCTGTCAGTATTGAAATAATAAAGAAACGCCTAAGCTTCTTAGTGAAACTAAATAACATCGAAAATCTGTTTTTGTACTTCATTGTATCCTCTTCCGTTTGTATGTTGTATCGTGACAAAAAGGACACGACTTACATCGTATCCTTTAAAGACTTGATAAAAGTTGTTAATTTGCAAATGCGCAAAGAAAAAAAACTGCATTCTTGAGAATAGGGCGATTTACCCCTATTTTGCGCAAGTGCCCGATATTCGGTTTAGGAGTAAATCACCCTTACTCTAATTTTCACTTCGACATCAACTCCTTTCATTAGTATTTGTTGCTTTTTACAACAAAAAGAATGATAACACAATCAAAGTACATTGTAAAGAAAAATTTTGTTTTGTTTTTCGGCGGTTTTTCGGAGGGGAACATAACTAATATATTTACGAGAAAATCTCAGCAAAATGCTTCCTTAAATCTTCGAGTGAACCATGCTTAAACGCTGCGCTTGTTGGGTCAAATTCCCCCTCTAAGTAACCACTGACCAAAAACCCTTCAATACCCAACGAGCAAGCAACCATATCTTCTGCAGGGTTGTTGCCAATCATCAGGCATTCTTGCGGCTCACGCTTTATTGCGTTGAGCACTTGCTTATAATACTCAGGATTGGGCTTGCAAAAAGAGCTGTTACCATAGTGTGTTACATACGAGAAATCCGAAGCATTAAGCCCTATCCAACTTAGGCGTTTTTCAACAGCACAAAGCGGAAAAAGCGGATTTGTCGCCAAAACGACCAGGTAGCCATTTGACACGGCATTTCTCACGAGTTTTGCCGAAATATCGCTTTGCACAGCAACTGATTTCACTTCATCAAACTCGTTTTGGTAAAAGCTGTCACAAGCTGCTTCAGCGCGGCTGACTTCGCTGTCAGAAAGACTGAGCTTCTCTGCAAAGGTTTCCCAAAAGCGGTCTCTGTTGAGCGCAGACCCATCATTTCGCACCATAGCTGCAGTCCCTGCCCAAAGCGCATCAACCGCTGTTTTGACATCATACCCCATACGGGCAAAAACCTTAGTCAGCCGTGAAATATACGCTTCCAAAAACTCTTTTTGTCCCATACGAAGCAAAGTCCCGTCTAAATCAAACAAAACAGTATTAACCATAAACACTCTCCTAAACTAAAGCTGTTCTCACAATTCTTGATCTCTAACAAGCTAATCGTGGTATCAACACCTTTATGAGATTAAGCTAAAAAAATATTGAAAACCCTGTGTTTTCAATATTTTTGGCGAACCCAAGAAGACTTGAACTTCCGTTTTTCGTTTTGCAAAGTTGTACGGCAGGATTCTAGTCCCCGAGGGAACTGGTGGGCCCAAGAAGACTTGAACTTCCGACCTCACGATTATCAGTCGTGCGCTCTAACCAGCTGAGCTATGGGCCCTTGGGCTTTGGTGGAGATGAGCGGGATCGAACCGCTGACCCCCTGCTTGCAAAGCAGGTGCTCTCCCAGCTGAGCTACACCCCCATACTTGCACATACAAAAACAAGCGCCCGAATAATCTACCACTTTAGGGCGCACTTGTCAAGATTTATTCTTGTTTTTATTGCAAATATTTTGTTACTGTTGTTATAATGACATATATTCCTAACGTGTCGGAAGGTTGGGTAACGGCTTGGACGAGAACAGAAATGCAAAAACTAAAAGAAAGTTACGCATCTTCGCAGTTATTGCAGCCTGCGTAATTTTGGTAGCGGTTCTTTCGCTTTTTTTGAGGCACTCGCATTTACAGCGATTACGTAGCGAAATGGAAACTCATCTTTTGCAGTCGATTACATATGTTGAAAGCGGACAAAATGATTTAGCACACCTTGAGGCTGTGGAAGCAAGAGGGCTTGCTATACGCCTTGGTGATAACGACTATGAACATATAACACTTCAGCAGATTGCTCTTATTAGGTCGCTAAACCTCGGACAGGAACTATTTGATGAGCATAGATTTTCGGATGCACACGATGCCTATACATCGGCTCTCGGGTTTTCACATGCTATTATCGGCATTAATACCCATTTTATTGTTGAATTACTCGAAATAACTGACGGGCATATCTATTTTGAAGAAATGATTCACTACGCGTGGTCGCTTGCAGAGCAAGACGATTTTGAAAATGCCCTGAAAGTTTATGAAAATGCTCTGACCTTAGCCTCTTCACTATCATTTGGTGCAGGTATCAAACTTGCCGAAGACTCGATTGAGGATACCCGGCAGCGGATTATTGAGGCAAAGCGTGTGATAGCGGGGGAATATGAATCTCAAGGCGATTATCTTTATGAAATTGGACTGTTTGAACAGGCAATTGTTATATTTCAAAATGCACTTGAAATTTACACAGAAATTGACGACCAAGATGCCGTTATTGAGATAAACACAAAAATAGAAGCTGCCGAACAAAGCCATGCAGCCTATCTGGCGGAAATTCAAAGATTAGAGGAAGAGCGACTTGAGGCACTACGGCTGGAAGCAGAGAGATTAGAAGCACTGCGACTGGAGGAATCCCGGCGTGAAGACGAGAGACAAGATGAGCAACATCACATCATAGTCGATGTGAATTATCAGCATAATCGGAGTATCTATTTCGATTTGGAGACTCCCATTGATAATCAAAATACCAGCCCTGCAAATTTGATAAAAATGGGTTCAAGACCCGGTCAAAATGAAGGCTGGTACAACGGCTGCGGATGGGTTGCTGCGTATAATGCACTGATTATTCTAGGCGAGCCTGTTCATCCGGCAGTAATCGTCAATCACTTCAAGGCTAATGAAGGCACTGTTCTGGACGGTGTACTGGGAACTTTCCCCAATGCAATTGAGAGATTTTTGATTGATTCGGGGTATGATGTCACCCACACTCTTTTCCCCGGCCGCACTTTAAATCTCGATGAAGCAATCAGGGCATCACGTGTCAGCGTACTGGCGTATGCACATACACGTACTGCTCACTTTATTACAATTGTGTATAATCCCTATGAAAACTTCTTTGTTGTATATAATTGCAGCTTTGCACGAAGACGAAGTAGGGCATTGGGTCTTGAAAACGCTACCGAAACAGGGGCAGCCGTTGATTCCATAACTGCGCTTTTAAGAGAGACCTCTGAAATTCTGTTCTCCTTTTCGCTAATTGCGGTTGAGTAGAAAGCTATTCCCCGCATACCTTTACTTATCGCTTTCAACGCTGATTGATTTCAAAATATCTCGGATTTCTGTCAGGAGTTCTTCCTCCTTTGTCGGCTTTGGCGGAGAGGGTTTTTCTTCTGCTTTTTTACGAAATGAATTTATCGCTTTGACAAAAAGAAACACTACAAAAGCCACAACAATAAAGCTTATAATACTGTTGAGAAAAAGCCCGAATTCCAAGACATTAGGGCCGCCTGTTCCGTAAAAATGCGGAAGTTCAAGTGTCATCGCAGAAAAATCCACACCGATCAGGACTCCCAGAAGTGGTGTCACAATGTTATTTACGATTGAAGCTACAAGCGCCGTAAATGCGCCTCCGACTATCATACCGACAGCCATATCTACCATATTGCCTCTTATGGCAAATGTTTTGAATTCATAGAAAAATCGCCTGATTTTGCTCTTTTTTTCTTTTTCATTAGACATGATAATGACCATTCCTTTCGAAAGTTCTCAGGCACAAAACGACTCATGAAAGGAATTGTCATTTTGTGCATCATTTGCGGTTCCCCATAGGGGAGCAAATCGCACATTCCCCCGTTAGTTTGAATTCTTTCAAACTATTACCCCTAATTATAATGCTTACTGAAAGCTGAATTTACTTTTAATAATTTCTCCGAAATTATCATTGACATCTGCGAACACCATCGTTAATTCTTCGGGTGAGAAATTAAATCCTTCGTCAGCCCACTTGCCTACAACTGCCAAGCTGCCCGAAAGATAAAAGTGCACGTACCACTCCAGTTCTTCCGCTGTGCCTGTAAAGCCATATTCTGTGCGCCAGCAAATCAAATATGCTTCTTTGAGCATTTCGGTAAGACGGCTGTAAAAAGTAGGACTTACGTTTTTACCCAAAAACATACGGCATACTTGCCTGTTTTCGGAAATGTACTTAAATAAAATCTCGAAAAAAACTTTTGAATCAACTGTATAATTTTCCGAAAAAACCTCACTAACTTCTTGTATTACAGCATTTTCTATACTGCTGTAAAGGTCATAAATGTCCGTGAAATTGGCATAAAATGTGGATCTGTGAATATCTGCTTTATCTGTCAGTTCCCTCACGGTTATGTTCTGTATGCTTTTTTCCGTCAAAAGTTCAGCAAGCCCCTCTCGCAAAGCCCGCTTTGTTTTCTTTACTCGTCTGTCCTCTTTGGTTTCTACATTCATAATTTCCCTACTATCCGACATTAACCGCCCTATATGTCTTTTAGGAGACACATTGCAGTTTAATTGTTCGTTGATAACCGCCTCAGTGTCTATTATAATACAAAGTGTAGACAAATACAACAACTGTCGAGATGAAAGGAATGTTTTTTATGTCACACCGTAAATTACTTAATGTGTTAAGCATATTCAATGCAGCGGTAAATACGCTATATTTAGTCAGATTTTTTGGAGTGCTCCCGCCTGAAGATGTTGTTTATGGATATGTACCTTGGTTTATGTCGTTTGCGTTACCCAACATTGCTTTCACTTTGTTATCATGGCTTCTGGTGATTTCACTTTTGAAAAAGTCTGACACATCGGCTGTATTAGTAGGTCTTTTAAATGCAGGCGGCCTTATTTTTCACGCATTAAACGGTTTTATGTTCGGTTTTTATTCAGGATCTCTAAGAGCTATGACGACATTTAACGCTGTGTTTGAAATAGTAGTCTATGCATACGGCTTATCTCTCGCAGCATTTTACGTCACACAATTTCGTATGGTAATAAAAAAAGCCGGAAAAGTGCCAAACGGAAAAACATTGACATAAATAATAAGGTGGTTTAAAATGAGATTCCCTCGTAACAGATGCACCTTTAGCTCAGTTGGTAGAGCACCTGACTCTTAATCAGGGTGTCCAGAGTTCGAGTCTCTGAAGGTGTACCACCAAACATGGCCCGTTGGTCAAGCGGTTAAGACTCCGGCCTCTCACGCCGGCAACACGGGTTCGAGTCCCGTACGGGTCACCATACACCCCTTAGCCGAACATTTGCGTTCGCCTAAGGGTGCTGTTATAATAGCCTCATTCAGAAACACATATTAAGGAGGGTTCCCATGTTTAATGCTTTTACTAACGTCTATCAAACTTCGGTACAAAAAAGCGGTGACTTAGATTTTTTTATGGTTAAGTTCGATGACGGTGATATGCTTGTTGTGTCGGGGGCAGACATGGTGCTTTTTGATGGAACTGAAACAGTAAAATCCGGCAAAACATATAAATTATGCCCGTTGACTGTGGGAAATTCCAAAAAGATAAGAAAGCTGTTTGATTTTACCAATCCTGTAAGTCATAAGGGTCACAAAATCACAATCGGACTGGGCGATAGACTCGGAGTAGCTTCCCCGGGACATATACGGGTAATCCGTGACCTCGATGTTTTCCCTGTGTTGGCTCAGCAGTCAATGCGAGAGCTCAACCTGACAGGAAGAACATACGACGATGTTCTTGCAGCAGCAGTTTGGGCTGTCTTTCGCGAGGGCTACACAAAGGGATATGGTGCCGACGGTGATCACCTCAAGACCCACGAAGAAGTGAAGAACGCGCTGGATTGCGGTTTTTCAATGATAACGCTTGACTGCTCTGAACACATAAGAAACGACTTTGTTTCTGCGCCTCAGTCCGAAGTAGATGCACAGTATTCGCAGCTTTCGCAAACTTTAACCTCTGCTATGGAAAAGGAATATCTGAATAAAAATTTCCCACTTGGGGATGGGTTATCCATCGAATATAACGAGGCAGATTTCAGACGAATGGTGCTTGTATATCTTCCCGCAATTGACCATGCACGGAGCATTTATGCAGAATTTATTGCAGGAAGTGATATCGATTTTGAATTATCAATTGATGAAACGCAAAGTACAACCTCACCACAGTCGCATTTTTTTGTAGCTAATGAACTTAAACGCCACAGTGTTGAGATAACCAGTCTCGCTCCGCGCTTTGCGGGAGAGTTTCAAAAAGGAATTGACTATCGTGGCGACATTTCTATATTTGAGCAAGATTTTCTTATCCACTCGCAAATCGCTGACAAGTTTGGCTATAAAATAAGTGTCCATTCAGGTAGCGACAAATTCTCGATTTTTCCCATTGTCGGCAAATCGGCACACGGCGGTTATCACCTGAAAACCGCCGGGACAAGTTGGCTGGAGGCTATTCGTGTTATCGCAGAGCGTGAGCCGAACCTCTATCGCAATATACATTCTTTTGCCATAAGCAACCTTGAAGAAGCGAAAAAATACTATCACATATCGGCGAGCACAGAAAAAATAGCCGATATTGACAGCGTTTCTGACATAGACCTTTGTAACTATCTGAATCAGGATGATGCACGTCAAGTCTTGCACATAACATATGGATTGATACTGCAAGCGAAGTCGGCGGACAATTCACCCATGTTTCACAGCAAGATATACGAAGCATTGCGTAAGCACGAAGTTGATTATTTTTCCGCACTTGAAAAACATATTGGCAAGCATTTGACAACGCTTGGGATTACAAGTAATTTGCAGTGAATATATTCATAATGAATCGGGCTAAACCAAGATTATTAAATCGGCAGAGGTGGATAGATGATTGACCGCAAACAATTATTAAGTCGTCATAACCCGAGACTCAATGCTGCGCAAATTGATTCGCCGCTAAGCGTTGGGAATGGCGGCTTTGCTTTTACAGCGGACATAACGGGAATGCAAAGCCTTTATGAATTGTACTCCCAAAACAATCTCCCCCTTTGCATCATGAGTGAATGGGGATGGCATGTAGATCCGGAGGGTGGCTCTTACACATTAAAAGACCTGCCGCTGACTGAGTATGACTATGCCGGCAGAAACGTTTATTATGCAGTTGACAAAAAGCCCGGTAGCGAGCATATCTATGATTGGCTCAGACATAACGCTCACAAATTTAGCCTGGGCCGCATTTCACTCAACGTAGAACAAAAGGAAATACAGCCGAAAAATATATCTGATATACAGCAAACCCTTCATCTGCATGAAGGTAAGCTCGAAAGCCGTTTTTGCGTAAACGGAAAAGCGTTTGAGGTTATTACAATATGCAGCGGTGAAAGCGACACTGTAGGTTTCAGTGTGAAAGGTGATGCGACTGCATCTGTGGTGATATCGTTTCCATACGGTCATCATGGAATGGCAGGAGCCGATTGGGAAAAAGAGGATAGTCACAGCAGTGTCTTGAGTTTCGAGCATGACAGCAACGCATGGTTAATCCGCAGAAGCATGGATGATGCAGATTATAATGTATATATTTTTGCAAGTGGCGGAAAAGTTGAGCCTTTTGCTGACGGCACAAAAAAACATTTCTTTGAGATTTTGCCAAATAACGGCAAAGATTTTGCATTTTCTGTATCATTTACAAAATCGCAGAAACTTTCGGTCTGTCCTGATTTTTCAGTTTGCTTAGACAGCAGTAAAACCCTTTGGGAGAGTTTTTGGACAAACTGCGGCATAATAGATTTTTCAAAAGCAAAAGACGAAAGAGCCTGTGAACTGGAAAGGCGCATGGTATTATCTCTCTATCTTTCCCGTATCCAAGGCTGCGGTTATTTGCCTCCCGCGGAGACAGGACTTACCTTAAACAGTTGGTATGGGCGGTTTCATTTAGAGATGCACGTATGGCACTCGGCATACTTGCCTTTGTTTAACAATGCAGAGCTTCTCAAAAAGAGCTTAAACTGGTACAAGGAAATACTTCCGCAGGCACGGAAAAACGCAGCAAAAAACGGCTACAAAGGTGCACGGTGGCCTAAAATGGTCGATTCCGAGGGAATAGACTGTCCCTCCCCCATAGCAACACTTCTTATTTGGCAGCAGCCCCACATCTTGTATATGCTGGAACTAATCTACAGACAAACGGAGGATTCCTCCCTCTTAACGGAATATTGGGATATTGTAAAAGAAAGCGTGGATTTTATTTGTGATTTCCTTTATTATAGTGATGCAGATGGTAAATATCATATTATTGCGCCGGCCATACCCGCTCAGGAGGAACATGACCCGAGGGTTGTGAAAAACCCCTGTTTTGAGTTGGAATATTTCCGTTTTGGTATAGAGCTCGGTTTAAAATGGGTAAAGAAAATGGGCAATATTCAGCCTCCTGACAAATGGGCTGCTGTCTATGCTAATGTCGCTGAGCCGCCGTCAAAAGATGGCTTGTATCTTGCACATGAAAACTGTCCCGATACTTTTGAGAACTTCAACCGCGACCATCCATCCATGCTGGGTGCTTATGGTTTTATTCCCGGTGAGCGCATAGATAAAAATGCAATGCGCAAAACTCTAAAAAAAGTAATAGACTGCTGGGAACTTGAAACCATGTGGGGATGGGACTTTGCGATGATGGCTATGACAGCAACAAGACTCGGCTTGCCTGATTTAGCCATAGAGCTGCTTTTAATGGACACTCCAAAAAATACCTACGTGATAAGTGGCAATAATTTTCAAGAAACAAGAAACGATTTGCCGCTTTATCTGCCGGGAAACGGCTCACTCTTGTTGACTCTTGCCATGATGACAGCAGGATATGAAGGCTCAGAGCCAATGCCGGGCATACCAAAAAACGGTATGTGGGACATAGCCTTTGAAAATATATCAATGGTGTGATGAAAGGTACTTAAAATATGTTAGCTTCTGATATCCAAATAAGAGACCCATTTATCCTTATGCATGATGACTTATATTTTATGTTCGGCTCGACAGATAAGGATATATGGAAAGCACGCGGCGTTGGTTTTGATGTTTACAAAAGCGCTGACCTTGTAACTTGGGATGCGCCGGTCGCCGCGTTTCGTCCACCTGAAGGCTTCTGGGGTACTCATAATTTCTGGGCTCCCGAGGTGCACAAGTACGGCGACAGTTTTTATATGTTTGCCACATTCACCGGAAAAAATCACCTGCGCGCAACAGCAATTCTAAAGGCAAATCACCCTTATGGTCCGTTTTTACCGTGGAGTGACGGACCGGTAACACCCCAATCTAAAAGTTGTCTTGATGGAACACTGTTTATTGATGACTCCCACAATCCATGGATTGTTTTCTGCCATGAATGGCAGCAAATTGGTGACGGCACAATATGCGCTTCAAGGTTGAGTGATGACCTAAAGCACTCCATATCTGAGCCGATTATTTTGTTTTCGTCAGCTTCCGCAAGCTGGAGCGTTAAGATTACCTCGTCTTCAAAGCAATTTGAAGGTTACGTCACAGATGGTCCTTTCTTATATCGATTACGTAGCGGCAAACTGCTTTTGCTGTGGTCATGCATCTCAAAAAAAGGCTACTGCCTGGGTTATGCCATTTCTGAATCGGGAGATATAATCGGCCCTTGGACACAATCTCCGGAGCCGTTATTCGACAATGACGGTGGACACGGGATGTTGTTTAGGGCGTATGACGGGAGATTGTTACTCTCCCTGCACACGCCAAATAAAACTCCAAATGAGCGAGCTGTGTTCATAGAATTAAAGGAAACCGAAGTAGGTCTGCGAGTCAAGTAAACCTATCCCGAATGTGTGGCAGCAATTTGGGATATTATAGATTTCAAGTTGCGAGTCTGGACCAGCACTGTGCCTCTGCCGCTGAACTCGTTGACAAACCCTTCACCGGTAGTAAACCCAAAAATCCCCGATGCTGCCTTGATGTCATATTCAAGAGTCTCGCTCCACGCCAAAGCGCGGTCATTATCAACAACAATGCTTTTTGTGCCGTCAAGTTCTATGGGAAGCACATCACCGCAAGAATGAATCAGAACAGGACCCTCGCCCTCCGTTGTCATGATAAACAAGCCACCGGTACCAAGAAACGCACGCCCGACAGACTGGCGCTCCATCTTGTAATTCACTTCATTGCCACATGCCAGAAAAGCTCCGTCGTTGATTCGCCATTGCTGACCGCGTTTTGCATTAAGCTCATGTATAACACCCGGAATACAGGGCGCAATAGCAATTTTTGCGCCGTCAACATCTCCTATGGCTTTTGTGATAAACATACTTTCACCACTGACCATCGAACGACCGATAGCTGAGAGTACACCGCCAAGCCCGGTTTTGCCTCGTGCATTGAGAATTCCCTCAAGTGTCACATTGCCACACTGATAGACCATGCTTCCTCTTTCAATTAAAATTTCCTCACCACGCATTAAAGTTACTTCCGCTATCGGATTTTGCTTGCTATGATCGATTGTGTAGTTCATAAAATATTTTCTCCGTTTCCCAATATAATTTTCTATAACAGTATATACTAAAACGGTAGCCATTGCAATATATATGCACATATCTTGACATTTTGCTAAAACCTGTGTATCATATGCGTAGAAAAATTACATGGAGGACACGAATGTGATAAAGGCGATTTTAAAGAAAATGACACCTCTTGTCTGTGCTATTTTGGCTGGCATGTTTTTACTGGTGGCGTGCGATTCGGAGCCGCCAAGAGTCCCGCCTGTCCATGTATTCAATCCGGGAATGCCTTTCTCAACTAATTTTAATCATGACGACCCGCGCAGACAGATTTCATGTTCCATAATATTTGAAGTAATTGACGAATCTGCCGGACTGGAACTTGAGGAGCTCAATTTTATAGTAAGAAACGCCGTGCTCGCAGTGCTTGGCGAACTCACAATGGATGAACTCACTATTGATAGAAACCTTGATGACATTGCCGAGAGAATTGTCACGAGAGTCAATGAGGACTTGGGACTCCCTATAAACTTAATTGTCCGAGCATACTTTACTGCATTTGCTATAGTATGATTGCAGATTGTTCTTGACAAACCATTATTTATATTGTAGCATACCGCTAATGCGTTTTTGATAAGGTTTCATTATCATGTTTAACGCATTTGAGTTTGAAACTTCAGGCTCATATAATCCTCAATAGCTCAGCTGGTAGAGCATGCGGCTGTTAACCGCAGGGTCGTTGGTTCGAGTCCAACTTGAGGAGCCAAGTGCGCCTTATCCGAACCGCTTTGATGTGGTTCGGATATTGGCATTTCAATGCAGTTTTCACTTGCATACCAAAAGGTTAATGGTATATAATAGAACATGGAGGATATGTCATGAGCTTAGATGTATTAATAGATAGACTAACACCATGTTTAGAGGAGGTCTCTACAGGAATAATTCGCCAAACTACATTCTCTGTGGCTGATGAAATCGACATTCTTGATCTGCAAAGTAAAGGCTGGAGTTTTGACTGGGCTGACAAAGATTTGAATCGGCATAACATTTATAAATTGCAGCTAAAAGGTGATGATGAAATTCAAGGTTTAGTTGCAGCAGAGATTATGCGCGGCGCCGTCTATTTAAAGTTAGCAGAGAGTGCACCACATAACATAGGAAAAAACAAAAAATTCTCAGGCGTTGGTGGCCACCTATTTGCGATTGCAATTAAACTATCAAATGCTGTAGGCTTAAAAGGATATACATTCTTCGATGCAAAGAATATGAGTTTGGTTGAACATTACGAAGAGAGGTTTGGAGCAGTTCGACTAATGACCCGTGTTCATATGTACAGGATGGAAATTAACGAACCAAACGCACAAAAACTGCTAAATGAATATACATTGGAGGGTGATTTGAATGTCAGATGATAAGAAAAGAGAAAAAACACTTGATGAACTGGCTGAAGAAGCCGGAGGATACGTAAGTTATACACCCTGTCAACCTCTTGTTGTTGATGCTGATTACCGTGCAATGTCAAACTATTGCAGAGAAAGAGGTATTGAGCCTCTGGATTTGACAGAAGAAGAGTTTAATATGTTCGCCTACGATAAGCCATTGGTATATGCTTAATCACCATTTTTCTGCACCTTGCCGCTTTTTGTGTGAGTTCTCGTCTGTTCTTGATGTAAACTTAGCTTATCGACTGCCATTAAACCATTGTTGTTACTTGCTTTTTCAAAAAGTCCTATATCGCTAATTGTACCAAACACAAAAGCTTGCTTCGGCAGGCTTTTGTGACGTTTGTGGGGGATACAAAGTGATTTTAACTTGACTGCTACAAGGCAACAATCCTCGCTTGATTGATGAATGGCAAATGGCTCCCGTACTTTGGGATGCCGTTAGAAACGCCGTTGACGAACGGGGCGAAGATGGTTTGTTTATTCTTACCGGCTCAACGACCATTGATGATTCTGCAATCATGCACTCCGGAACGGGACGTATTTCCCGCATGGTTATGTACCCGATGAGCTTGTTTGAATCCAAAGAATCAAACGGAAAAATCTCAATAAATGAATTATTCAATAATCCTACTTTTGATATTGATGGTATTACCTCTGATTTATCTGTTGAAAATCTTGTATTCGCAGCTTGCCGCGGTGGATGGCCATCAAGTTTAAAGAAAAAAAACGAAAAAGCCAAACTGTTTGTAGCGCAAAATTATATCGCTAACATCTGTGATAGCGATGCCTCAACCGTAGATGGTGTAAAAAGAAGTCCTCAGCGCGTAAATGCAGTGTTGCAATCATACGCACGAAATATATCAACGCTTGCAACCGGGAAAACTATTCTCGCGGATGTTGCTTCTAATCACATGGATATTTCCGAACCTACCTTAACCTCTTATCTAAATGCACTCGAGCGGCTTTTTGTAATTGAAGACATCCCGGCTTGGTGTCCGCCTATTCGCAGCGCGACTGTAATACGAGCAGGAAAGAAAAAAGGCTTTACCGACCCATCTATTGCCATTGCGGCACTTTCATTATCGCCGGAAGTTTTGTTGCAAGACTTCAGCACGTTTGGATTTATTTTTGAGAGTTTATGCTTCCGTGATTTGAAGGTTTATTCGGCTGCAATGCTTGGTCGTGTTTCGTATTATCACGATAGATACGGCCTTGAAGCTGATTGTGTTCTTCATCTGTCAGATGGACGATATGCGCTGATAGAATTCAAACTCGGAAACAGCGGTATAGAAGAAGGTGCAAGTCACTTGATTCAATTGAAACAGTTGATTCAAAAAGCAAACACCGAAAAACGAGCAAATCTCAGAGAGCCGGATTTGCTGATGGTTATAACCGGCGGCGAGATGGCGTACACCCGAAACGACGGAGTAAAGATTATTCCTATCGGGTGTTTGAGGGATTGATGATATGGATAAACACGTTTCGCATAAACATGCCTATCTTAATTACAACAAAGAAATTTTGTAAAGTTTAAATAAATTTATGATATACTACTCTGCAAGAAAAAAGTTTTCAGGGAGTATTAACGTGAAAACTGACCCAATACCAAACAACAGGACATTATGAACATCAAGTAGCTCACTGAATCGCATAAATGCTTTGCTTTTCGACGGTTTAAGCGACATTGGAGAAGTCTGCCGGAGTTTCGTATCCGTTCGACTC
>Ga0209755_10004764_pt1 | contig 15833 bp, 15 predicted proteins | sample TergutCo191P1_FD_187301 | JGI IMG/M metagenome (GOLD analysis project Ga0209755, IMG submission 187301) | Cornitermes sp. P1 segment gut microbial communities from Petit-Saut dam, French Guiana - Co191P1 (SPAdes) (version 2) | ecosystem: Host-associated > Arthropoda: Insects > Digestive system... | reverse complement strand
TATTTTCGGCCAATTGTTCCCCCTGTAGGGGGGTGGGGGTGTCCAGGCGGCTATAGGCAGGGAGTACCGGGAGGGGCCTTTGGTAGGGGGCGTCCTTTTGGCCGGAGGCAGGGGGTTGGGCTTGTGCGGCTATGGGCGGCAAGGCGAGGAAAAAGGCAAGCAAACAATGCTTCATATTCCATATTCTTAATCGCCCACAGTGGGGTTGTGCAATTCGGAGTGGAGCAAACCCGCAGCCACACGCGCCTTAAGGCCCGCCGGCGCAAGGGGGTATTGTTGTATAAGTGCCTTTAGCAATTGGGCATATTCTCCAAAGCGCCCCTGTTGGCGAAGGCAGCGGGCCATATATAGCCGCACCTCGGGAGCATAGGCCCCCTGAGGCCAGGCCCCGCCAAAGGCTTCTCCTTTCTCCAGCACCTCGTTACAGGCGCCCCGGGTATAGTCAGCGGAGAGGGCGGCAAAGGAGGCGGCCTCCGCGAGTGCGTGCCAGGGGTAGGTGGTTGAAAGGGCCCTTAAGTTTTGGGCGTATTTTTCCAAGGGGGGTTGCAAGCCCTCTGGAATAGGGGCTGGCCCCTCGAGGAGGCGGAGGGCCTGCTGGAAGGCCCCCGTAACAGCGGTATATTCTTCTTCTTCTTTCAGCCCCAAAGCCAAGAGTACCTCGCTGTTGGGCTCCTTGAGGAAAGCCAGGGGTTGGGCAGGGGGTATAGGGGGGGTGTCCTCGGGGTATGGGGTGGGGTGCAGCAAAGGGTATGTAGAGGGAGTGGGGGCAACAAAGGCCGGTGGTGGGTGGGCAGCGGAGGGCTCCCTACAGGTGGAGGGGCATGCCGCCAAAGCGAGAGGCCATAGCCAAAACCCTATGGCAACCCACGGCCTGCTTCCCCTATGGCGCCCTCCCCCCCCTGCTTTTATGGGAAGGCCCCCTCAATGTGGAATAGGGCCCCACCCTCCATGGGTGCCAGCCCTACCTTGAGGGTGTTTTTTATATAGCGCTCCGGCGAGAGGAAAAACAAGGTGGTGGCCGCAATGGCCGCCGCACCCGCTACGGAAAATGACACAATAGAGGCCGTTTTGTAGGCCGAAACCTTCTCTATGAGGCGCTGCGTCTCCTGGAGGTCCACATCCGCCCGCACCAGGTGCATGTTGCCCGGTACCGCAAACTTCCTATATTTCCTGTAGTTGCTGTCGGCAAGGCCCGCAAATACCGTGCCCACAATGGCCCCCGCCCCCGCCGCCCCAAACAAACCATAGGAGGCCATACGCATGGGGGAGGGGCCCCGCCTCAACTCCGCCTCCACCTCCCCTTGTGGCCTTAGGCCTGTGGGCATGAGCAGCATGGGCAAAGGCTTCTCTACTTCTATTATTTCCCTCTCAACAACCGTCTCGGTTATAATTCTCGGCTCCTCAAACGAAACGTCCGGACTGGGGTTGAGTTTGGCCAACTTCAACTCAGCAAATAACTTTTCAAATACGGCATGCACGTTTTTGTCCTCGCTGAGGCGGCTGAGGTGCGCCATCCGCAAGGGCCCTACCTTCTTCAACTCAATACCGTTGGTTTGCAAAACACGCCCCGTCACCGTGTAGGTGTTCTCCGTCCTGTCCATACTGGTGGACAGCACATAGTGGGCCCGTGTGCTGCGCCCCAAGGCCGCAAGGCACTCCAGGTTGTCTTCACAACCCGCCGCCCTCGTCGCCAAAAATTCCTCCACCACCACCTCCGGCGTCATATGTATTTGCTGGCGGGAAACCTCCTGCATCAACAACGCATTCCAACGCCTCCCACGGGGGCTTTGTTCCGCTTCCAAGGGCAAAGCCGAAACCCTGGGCCGCTCCAGGAGAATAATGACTTCCACCACCGGCGCCTGCTTCTTCGTCCCCTGCGCCCACACTTGCGCCCCCAACAATAGGGACAGAAGGGCTGCTATATACCTCATTCTCCCGGCCATATGGGCCACACGCTTCCTCTCATTCATTGCCATTTCTCCTCTAGGGCTCCTCTTCCAACAACTTCTCCAACTCCTTCTGCGTGCCTCTCTGAGCGCCCCCCTCCGGGTGACGCCCTCTCCTCCCACCTCTCTGCCACTGGCCCCCCACGGCCAGCCATGTGTCCCTGGTGTGCCCTCTCCTATAGCCCACCCTCTCTGGCGCATGCAAGTATTGCGTATTGGAAACGTCAGCAAGCAGGGTGTGTTAAGCGGGGGGGGGCCTATGTTGTTGGTGGTTTGTCGCCTCAGGGACGACATTTGTTGGAGCCGTCTTTTTATAATGTGCCACAACATAAAGTGGCGGCAGCCCTGCTTCTTTTCACACTTTTTTAGTCCGTGTCCGGCCATTTTTCGGGAATGAGCTCTCTGAGGTGGTTTGTATAATAACCAAATACCCTCGCATAATAGTCGAGCACATAGACACGCTCTCGGCAAAACAAAACCAACACATTTTTATGATGGTTTTTTGTGACATTATTTGAAATGGTTTTGTTGAAAGGATCGATCATGACAACTTCTATGTCTCTGGATGGTTTGCCTTGCCATGTTTCTTTTGTGTTGGCATCAACATTGTATATTATTGCATTATAATCGACATTGAGATTCAAAAAATAATCATCCTTTATAATTGCGACACCACCCTTCACGGGGAAAAGTTGGTCTCTAATACAATGGATGTCTCCTATAATTTTCAAAAATTTTTTGGTGTCATTGGATGCATATGCTTTGAGCGCATCTGCCATTTGCAAGTCAAAGTCACAGCTGTCTATAGAAGGCACTTTGTCACCATTGGCCACGGAAACCATTTTGTCAGCATTGCAGTTATTTGTGAAGGGTGTGCAAGCAGCAAGAAGGAAAGGAATTAAAAAAGCAATTGTTTTCATTTTTATGGGTTATATGTTCCTGCGGAAACTCTTTGGAATGGTTGCGTAGACATTTGTTCGTCTAATTTATAAGGGTTTGGAACAAGGGCGCTATATAGCGTCACCCGCTTTGTTTGCCTCAACGCCAATGCCAAATGTTGGAGCATCCCCAACAGGAGCTGCGCTGGGTGGTTGGGTTTCATTTGTATTCGAATTTCCTTTCGAAAACTTCTGCTTCTCCTCACCACCCTCGCTGCCTTTCCGCTGTAGCCGCTTGGCCTGTGGCATATGGCTGTTTTGCCCCTGCTGTTGGACAACATGTGCAAGCTCATGCCCCAGGAGGTTTTTGCCCGCGGGGGAGTGGGGGGCATATTGCCTAGGAGCGAAAACAATGTTGTTGCCAAGGGTAAATGCTTTGGCCTGCAGAGAGTTTGCCATATGAGCAGCATGGTTGTCGGTATGGAGACGCACCTGGCTAAAGTCTTGGCCGAAGCGAGGCTCAAAGAAGGCACGCGTAGAGGCGTCCATAGGGATACCGCCTTGGTTGAGAGAATTCAGAGTGGACTCGAGTTGCGGCGAGGCCTCGCCAGCCTCCGTGTGCGGCGTAATTCCCGCTCGACGTAGAGCTTGGCGTCGCTGCTGCTCATGCACGGGCAATGGAGCCTTCTCCAGAGGCTTCGGCATACGCACAACGCGCTCGGCAGCGGTGTCTGCTTCACGTTCCAGCGGATGGTTGGTTTCGAGGCGTGGCTGCACCCCTGCCCGGCCTAGGGCCTGGCGCAGTTGCGCCTGGTGAGCCAGGGCATTGGGTATGGGCGTAGCGTTGACATATGGGCGGGAGGGCACGAAGGCTTTGGTTTCAACGAGGGTTTTCATGAATATTCCGTACAAAACCAACACATTTTTATGATGGTTTTTTATAACATTATTTGAAATGGTTTTGTTAAGGTGCAGCTTGCCTGCTTTGTACGCATAGAATAAGTTTCCAAAATGTACATAAAACCCAACAGTTTGGGCAGTGGCAGGCCCAAAAATTTCCCGGAGAGGTGGAGGGCCATTCGGTTGTTTTGTCGAGTGGGGGTGTTTGTTGTCCTCTCCTTGGCCGGGTTGGCCCATGCGGGGGCCAAGCCGTTGCTTATTCATGTTTTTGTTGCTTTGGCGGACAACGAGCACCAAGGCATTGTCCGCGTTTCTGCTGCGCTGGGCGATGGTGACAACCTTTCAACCAATTTATATTGGGGGGCGGCCTATGGCATGAAGACTTTTTTCTCAAAGAAGTCTCCGGCTTGGAAACTTGAATATTGCCGCAAGGCGGTTTCCTCGTCGGTGTTGGAGCGTTGTGTATTTTCAACACGCAAGCCCCCTTGGGCCTATATGGTGGCCGACGCCTATCGCGGGCGGGAAATTGCCCAGGCAATGGTTGACTTTATGTACTCTGCGGCGGGCAAAGGGGCGCTCCACGAGTCCCACGCCCGGCCTCACATTCAGGCCCCCCACGGTGCCACCCTCTCCATTTATGTTGGCCATAATGGTTTGATGGATGCGCACTTGTGGAGCCTTGCCCAAAACTTTCCGGACGGGGCTGCGCAAGGCAGGCAAGCAGCGGTCCTCGCGTGCCAAAGCCACCCCTATTTTGCAAAGCATTTGGAGCGCAGCGGCGCCCAAAGTCTGGTGTTGACATATAGCCTGTTGGCTCCGGAAGCCTATATTGTCGAGGGCATTGTGGAGGGCAGGCGGCGCAATGAAAGCGCGCAACACATCCGTATTCGCGCTGCAAAAGCCTATGCGCACTACCAGAAAATTTCTGAAAGAGCGGCGCGTCGCATGTTTGGAGCACCGAAAAGCTGAGCACGTGGGGGCTCTTTTCACATGCCTACTGGGCTACCGGCTCACCCTGTTGGTTGGAGCCGGTTTCAACCTGGGGCCAACAAAGTAACGGCCCACACAGGCTGAGCGCCGGCGGCAACTGTCTACACGGTTGAGCAGCACGCCGGAGAGTCCGGCAATGAGCGCAACCGTCAACCCAACCAGAGGAGGAAGAGGGAGAAACAGCCAGGAGAGGAGCAGACCTCCGGCCGCGAAGGCCAACCACTATCCTCAACGTAGTCGCGAGCAGTTGTGGCACTTGTTCCGTGTAGCGGGCAGGCTGTCCAGCGTCGCGACCAACAGCGCCACCATGAGGCGATACAGGTCAGCCAACGTGTGCGAAGGACCTGGCATGGCAACCTGGACTTCGCCCAACCCTGCCAGGGCTTGGCGAGTGGCCGCGTCGTGCTGAGCAGAATTCACGAGAAACGTCAGAAGATGGCCGACACCGAGCCCAACCATGGAGCACCCTGCCACCAAAGCAGCGCGCCGGAGTGGGACGGCTCGAACAACAGCAGATGTAGACATGGACACCTAATGCGTTGGGGGAAGGCGGGTTGAGGGCAAAGGGGGGGCCGCCAACGCCGTCAACGGTCCAGATTGAATGAGACGTTGCATTGCCATTGTGGCCGCCGTGGATGGAGCCAGTCGCATAACAGTTTCTCGTGCCCATGCGACACCAGGGCCGCGGAGGTTCGCCACCATTCCAATACGGCGTGAGGTGAGCTGCACCCGACGAACTCGTCGGTGACGGTTCGCTCGGTACCGTTCCAGTGCTCCGTCGACTCCTGGGCGCAGCGCGGCGGCGAGGGAGAAGGCATCTTCTATCGCCATTGCCGCGCCTTGCCCTTGGTTCGGCGTCATCGCGTGGGCGGCGTCACCGAGCAGCAATATTCGAGCTTGCCCCCAAAACGGCCTCTCCAACTCGAAGAGGTTGCTGTGCACCGGAGGCATCTCTTCCAGTGAATCCACCAAGCGCCCAGCCGTTCCCCCGTGCCCGGCAAAGAGGGCGCGTAGTTGCGCTATTGAGCTCGGGGGCTCGGCTCCAGCGGGGGAGACACGAACCAGATAATAATATACCTGGCCACCCCCAATGGGCACCACCCCTACCCGGTTGCCCTCTCCCCAGGACTCCACCGCCACAGAGCCCACATTGAGCGGTACAATGCCCCGCCAACAAGTGTTCCCCGAATAACGCAGCTGCCCTGGTCCACCGAGCAGGCTCCGCAGCCCGTCGGCAACAACCACTGTGTCGAACGCTCTGTCGACTCCTGGCCATGTGAGCGTCACTGTCTGATCAGAGGATTGTTGCGCCGAAGCGACAGGAGCGCCGAGCACGAGCTCAACCGATGGCGGGAGAGCCGCAGACAGCAGAGCGTGCAACCGGGGCCGTGCTATTCCATAGCTCGGGCCATTCGCCTGCGCGAGGTATGCCAGGTTGATTGTGCTGATAAGGCGGCCGCTCCGGCCCCATACCTCAAGTCGGGAGAGCGTCTGCCCCTCACCGCTCAAGTCCACACCGAGACGGTCGAGCACCTGGACGGCGTTCGGGGTGAGGAGCAGTCCAACGCCGAGCGCCTCAAGCTGTTTGGTCCGCTCCAATACGGTCACTTGGTGGCCATCGGCTGCTAAGGCCAGCGCCGCCGATAAACCGCCTATTCCTGCTCCAATAACGGCCACGGTACTCATGAGCGTGCCGCCGCTCGAAAGGTATGCCGCAACAAGCGACCGAGCAAATCCAACTGTCCAGCGGCCTCGACTTCTTCACGCAAACCCATGACCAGCACACCGAAATAGAGGGCGAAGAAGCTCATGAAAGCCTCCGGTGCGGGCACAGGCTCTATCTGCCCCGCCGCCACAGCTGCTTCCACACGCGTACTGACCCACGCCTGAAACTCGGCCATCCGCCGCTGGGACGGCCCCCCAGGGGCAGCTTCGAACAGGGAAGCAGACACCACGTGCCGAGACAACTCAGGGTTCGCCCGATATGCATCATAGAGGGCGGAACTGACGGACAACAGATGCTCTATCAGGTCGCCCCCCTCTGGCCCCTCTCCCACCTGTGCCAGTGCCTCCTCCACCATCTCGTCCAAAAGTGTCTCCGCCAGCTGAGCCATCGTCGGAAAATGCAAGAAGACAGTCCCAACAGAAACCTCAGCCGCCGCCGCTACCTCTCGTGCTGTTGTGGCTATAAACCCTTGCTCCGCAACCACCTGGCGTGCCGCCCCCAGCACCTTCTGCCGAGTACGTTTTTTGCGCTCTGTGCGTCTCTCCATGTTGCTGAGCATACTCACTGAGCATGATTAGTCAATAGGCACAAGGCCAACACAAATTTGAAAGCGGATTTTCGTCAGCGGCGCCTTGCTTTTTTGTTTAGAAGGGCATTCCAGTGCGTCGACATGAAGTCATTGCGAGGTGTTTCATATGAATGATGTTCCAAGCTTGTTTGGAAGCATGGTCTTCAATGACTCCGTCATGCAGGCACGACTTCCGAAGGATATTTATAGCGCTTTGAAAAAGACGATGTCGCAGGGCACACATTTGGAGTTGGATGTTGCCACGGTGGTTGCCAATACCATGAAGGAGTGGGCGCTGGAAAAAGGCGCAACACACTACTCTCACTGGTTCCAGCCGATGACGGGAATAACAGCAGAAAAGCACGACAGCTTCATTTCTCCCTCCGGCGAAGGCAAGGCGATGATGGAGTTTTCGGGGAAAGAGCTTGTCCGTGGAGAGCCGGATGCGTCCAGTTTTCCGTCGGGTGGGCTGCGGGCTACCTTTGAGGCGAGGGGCTATACTGTTTGGGACATCAGCTCCTATGCTTTTATTCGGGAGGGCACACTCTATATCCCCACCGCCTTCTGCTCCTATAGCGGAGAGGCCCTCGACAAAAAAACCCCCCTCCTCCGCTCTATGGAAGCCTTTGACAAGCAAGCGTTGCGCATTGTCAGGCTTTTCGGAAACACCTCCACCAAGCGTGTTGTTACAACGGTTGGCCCAGAGCAGGAATATTTCCTCATTGACAAAGAGGTCTATCTAAAACGCCCGGATTTAATTTATACTGGCAGGACATTGTTTGGCGCCCGGCCACCCAAAGGGCAGGAGATGGATGACCATTATTTCGGCAGCATCAAACCCAGAGTGGCCGCTTTTATGAAAGAGCTTGAGGTGGAACTTTGGAAGCTCGGTGTCTATGCCAAAACCCACCATAATGAAGTCGCTCCGGCACAACACGAGCTTGCGCCCATCTTCACGACAACCAACATTGCAACCGACCATAACCAACTGACGATGGCGCTGATGAAAAGCGTCGCGGACAAACATGGCCTCAGCTGCCTGCTCCATGAAAAACCCTTTGCCGGCGTCAACGGCAGCGGCAAACACAACAACTGGTCCATTGCCACAGATATGGGCGCCAACCTGCTTGAGCCAGGTGAGACGCCCTATGAAAATGCCCAATTTCTGTTGTTTTTGGTGGCTGTCATAAAGGCGGTGGATGACCATCAGGATTTGCTCCGAGTGTCGGTGGCAAACGCCGGGAACGACCATCGTCTGGGCGCGAATGAAGCCCCCCCCGCCATTGTGTCCATGTTCCTCGGTGAAGAATTGACGGAAATTTTGGAAGCCCTTGAGGTCGGCGCGGCCTATAGAGACAAAACCAAACACCAAATGGAAATCGGCGTCACGCTTTTGCCGCATTTTCCCAAGGACACAACCGATAGGAACCGCACTTCGCCCTTCGCTTTCACCGGCAACAAGTTTGAATTTCGCATGCTCGGCTCAACCTTTTCCATTGCAGGGCCGAACATTGTTCTCAATACCATTGTCGCGGAAACTCTGCGGCAATTTGCAGACTTTTTGGAGCAGTCAGCGGATTTTGAAACAGCTCTGGCCTCACTCGTCAAAAAAACCTTCCATGAGCACAAACGGATTATTTTCAACGGCAACAATTATGCCGACGAGTGGATTGTTGAAGCCAAAAAACGCGGCTTGTCGAACTTGAAAACCACCGTCGACGCACTCCCCGAATTCATTTCCCCCAAAAGCGTTGAGCTGTTTGAAAAACACCATGTCTTCACCAAGCTGGAGCTTCATTCACGCTATGAAATTCTCATGGAAGGCTATTGCAAAACCATCCATATAGAAGCGCTCACCCTGGTGGACATGCTGAAAGGAGAAATCATCCCCGCTTGTATTGCCTACCAGAATGACTTGGCCAAGCTTTTGGAGCGCAAAAAAGCTTGCGGCAACTATGAAGTTTCGCTGGAACACCATTTGTTGACCAAAATTGCCAAGCTGTCCTCAAACCTGTTTGAAAAATTGACAACTCTTGAAACCGCACTCCTGCATTCCGCAGAAATACAGAAAATTTTTGACCGCGCGCGCTCCTATCGCGACCAAGTTTTGGCCGCCATGTCCGCAATTCGGCCGGTTGCCGACGAGCTTGAAACACTCGTGGCCAAAAAGCACTGGCCCTTCCCGACATATGGCCAAATCCTTTATAGCGTTGTGTAGGCCGGTTTCACTGGGCCGTTGCCGCGCAGCCAACAAAAGGAACCCTTGGTTTGGCAGTGGGGGGGGCGGGGGTTGCAATGCCCCCTGCTGTCTTAGGGTGTCTTAGGGCTCCCTGAAAGGTTGGTTTCTTCTAAAAAAGCAAGGGCTTTTTTATATTTCTCCATCCTGACATGGTCGTTTTCTGTCGGGTGGGCGATGCGGCGAATCTCCATGTTGTGCTTAATATCCGCTATCTTAACATGACAAGCATCGGGGTCTGATTTTATATGAAACAAATATTTTTCATAACTCACAGAATCTTTTTTTGTGAGAACACAGATGGATTCTATAATATTATCTGGAAATCCATCATTTTTCAAGTCGTCTTTTGTGAGTGCTGTGTCTTCTAACACATCATGCAGCAGCGCAATAATTTTATGTTCTATTCTTTCCAAAGAATCAGCCACTGCAATAGGGTGCTCTATATATGGATTGCCTCCCTTATCGAGTTGACCCTCATGAGCTTTGGTGGCTATTTCTCTGGCCAAAACATATAACTCATCCAATTGTTTTTTTTGAGCATTCATGTCTATTGGCTTTTTCCTTTTCTTGCCTTAACCAACTTTTCCGCTTCTTCATAACTTATTTATATCCCCATTGCCCAAATGGATGTTTTCCAAGAAAAAGAAACATTTCAAAAAAAAGCCGGGCCGCAGGCCCTTGCCCAAAATTCAGCTGCCCTCCCCTTCCCCACCGTGCGCGGTGGAAATGGGGCTTTTTATATGCTCAATGCGTACGGTGACGACGCGGGAGTTGTCCATTTTGGCCACAAGTATGCGAATGCCGTTGAGCACCAGTATGTCCCCCACCACGGGGACTCGGCCTAACTGAATCATTAAATAACCCCCTATGGTGGTGACTTCCGCCTTGTCCATCCCAAACTCCAAACCCAACCTGTCCTCAATGTCTCCCAACTGCGCCGTCCCCGGTAACTCCAAATGCCCCCCAGGCAAAACCCTCACAGCCTCTTGCCGCCGCCCCAATGAGGCTATGTTGCCCACCAACTCGGAAACCACATCCCCCAACGTCACCAAACCGGAAGTCCCCCCATGCTCGTTCACCACCACCGCAAAATGCTTCCTGCGCCGCCTAAACTCCGTCAATAACTGCTCCAAACTAATGTTTTCAGGGACGAATAATACTGGCCTCTGTATTTGCGCCAGCGTCTTCAACTGCCCCGCCGCAAGCATGCTGAATAGCTCCCTCGCATTCACCACCCCCTCCACTTCGTCCAAATTGCCGCGAATGACGGGCAACCACGCATGCCCAGAGTTGCGGACAATGGCCACATTCTCCTCCAGGCTGTTCTCTACCTCCAAACACACCATCTCCCGACGCGGTACAAATACGTGGCGCGCCGTCTTCTCCACCATGGAAAGGGCCCTCTCCAATAGCTCCGCCCTCTCCTGCGCAATCGCCCCCGAGGCCGCGGAGCGCGCAAAAATAAGCCTCAACTCGTCCTCTCCCAATACCTCCCCCGCTGCCAACGTCTCCTTGCTCTCAAACCCCAACGCCCAAAGTACCCAACGCGTGCCCACATTCAATACCCATATGGCCGGGTGGCAAACAAATGCAAACAAACGCATGGGCCACGCTAATAACAAAACCGTTGACTCGGCCCGCGCAATGGCCGCCGTCTTCGGCACCTGCTCCCCCACCACAATGTGCAAAAAAGTCATCAGAGAAAAAGCCGCAACAATGCTGCCCGTGCGCGAAACCACACGCATGCTCTCTGTGTCCGGCAAAATGTGGCTCAGCAAAGGCCCAAACAACTGGGCAAAGGCCGGCTCCCCCACCCACCCCAATGCCAATGAGGCCAAAGTAATGCCCACCTGGCAGGCCGAAAGCCAGATGTCCAGGTTCTTGCGCATGGACAACGCCAACCCCGCCCCCGCCCGCCCCTGGCTCGCCAAAGCCTCCAACTGAGTTGTCCTCACTTTGACGAGGGCAAACTCTATGGCTACAAAAAAAGCGTTGATGCCCAACAGCACCGCTGCGAGGACGAGAGAGCCCAGTTGCATGCCGCTTCCCGAAGGAAACTTTTCCCCTTATTCTAAATGCGGGTTGCCCACCTCAAACACCCAAAGCCTAATACCTGGCCCGGTTCTACCTCAATTGGAGACCGGTTTCAATTGGACATGAGCTCGACGCGGACGAGGCTTTTGCAATGAGTAAGCTCCCTTCCACCACCTCCTCGTCAGCAAGCTCCACCGGAGCGCTTGCTGACGGAAGGGAGGAGGCAGGAAGCGCACTTAAGTGGCTGTTCCTCTGCTATTCGGCCTGAGCAAATAACGAGTCCAACGAAGAGAAAATGTCAAAGTGAAAGCGGTCTCTAGCCTTTCATTTGTCGCGCACGTGCCCGCCTGCGTTTCAATGCAACTTTCTTGGTTTGGGCGCGGGAGTTTGTTTTTCTTTTCTTCCTATTCGTTTTTGGGTTTGACATTCGCACTTCCTTGGTTGAGCAACAGGTTGCTCTACTCATAACCATTTTTGCCTCCTATGAACAAGCTGGAAGAAGTTGAACAACGCTTCGAACGTCTCAATGTGGAATTGGCCAACCCCGAAGTGCTGGCCAATGCGCAACGCATGCAAAAACTTGCAAAAGAGCATGCTTCCTTGGAAAAAATTGTCGAAAAATATAGGGCTTGGAAAAAAAACCACCTGGACATTCAGGCCGCTCAAGAGTTTCTTCGTGGCTCCGACGCGGACTTGAAAAGCATGGCCAAAGAGGAATTGCCCCTCTTGGAGCAACAACGCGAGGCCCTGGAGCAGGAAATTCACCTCCTTTTGCTCCCCAGAGACCCTTCCGACGAAAAAAACGTCATTGTTGAAATACGTGCAGGGGCAGGGGGGGATGAGTCGGCCCTCTTCGCAGAAGAGGTGTTGCAAATGTATTTGCGTTTTGCCCAAAAACAGGGGTGGACGGCGGAATTGTGGGACTTGAGCCCCGGCAACGCCGGGGGACTCAAAGAAGCCTCCTTCAGCCTCTCCGGCCAATCCGTCTTCTCCTGGATGCGCTATGAGTCCGGCGTCCACCGCGTCCAACGTGTCCCGGACACAGAAACACAGGGCAGAATCCACACCTCCACCATTACTGTCGCCGTTATGCCTGAAGCCGAAGACGTCGAGGTGGATGTCAACACGGCTGACGTTGAAATGCAGGTGTTTCGCTCCACAGGCTCCGGCGGACAAAGCGTCAATACCACGGACTCGGCCGTCCGCCTCATCCACAAACCCACCGGCATCGTCGTCAAATGCCAACAGGAAAAAAGCCAAACCAAAAACAGAGCCATGGCTATGAAAATACTCAAAGCCAAATTGCTCGAGTCGGAGCAGGACAAACAACAAAAAGAGCGCGACAACTTGCGCAAAGGCCAAGTCGGCACAGCCGACAGGAGTGAAAAAATACGCACCTATAACTTCCCACAAGACAGGTTGACCGACCACCGCATTGGCCTAACCGTCCACAACCTGCCTTCCATTATGATGGGAAACCTCGAGGACATTGTCGTCTCCTGCCGCACCTATTTCCAGGCCGAAGCCCTCAAACACAATGCCTCCCCCGCCTCCTTCAACCCCTCTGCTCCATGAGTGCCCCTGCACACCCCCCCCCTCTGTGGAACGTCTCCTCCGTCCTCCGCTGGACTTCCCAAAAATTCCAAAAACTTGGAATTGACGCCCCACGGCTGAGCGCGGAGCTTTTGCTGGCTCATGTGCTTCAATGCAGCCGTATTGCACTTTATTTGGAGTATGAGCGCCCACTGGAGCCGGAGGAGTTGCGCGCCTATCGCTCGCTGATTCAACGCCGCTGCAAAGGGGAGCCTACGCAATACCTCATCGGCTCCAAAGAGTTTTATTCGCGCCCCTTCCTCGTGGACTCCAGGGCCCTCATCCCTCGCTTCGAAACAGAATTGCTCGTTGACTTCGCCTTGGAAAAATTGCCCAAAGGCCAAAAACACCGCGTCGCGGACGTCGGCACAGGCTGCGGCTGCATCGCCCTCTCCCTCGCCTTGGAACGCCCTGAAACAGACATATGGGCCACGGACATTTGCCCCAGGGCCCTCAGCCTCGCACAGGAAAATGCCCACCACCTGGGCTCCCCACCCAACCTCCACTGGTGCGAGGGCCACCTCCTCTCCCCACTCGCCCCCTGTGCCCCTTTGGATATGGTTGTCTCTAACCCCCCCTACCTCTGCGCTCAGGAACTCCAAAACCTCCAGCGCGAAGTAGGCTTTGAGCCTATGCTCGCCCTCGACGGCGGAGACGACGGCATGCAACTCCTCTCCAAACTCATCCTCCAGGCCCCCCTCTTCCTCGCCCCCAAAGGCTGGCTCCTCCTCGAAATAGGGGAACACCAAGCTGAAAAAATAACCCAACAACTCCTTCTGGCCGGCTATTCTGAAGTCGCCATATATAAGGACTGGGCCGGCTTCCACCGCATCGCCCAGGCCCAATTCACCTAGGGAAAATATTGATGGACTCTCTCTCTGTCTGCGGAAACGGCCCCCTCAAAGGCCAAACCTTCGCCTCCGGCTCCAAAAACGCCGCCCTCCCCCTCCTCGCCTCCGCCCTCCTCGCCGAAGGTACCCACCACTTTGAGAATGTCCCAAGGCTTGCCGACATTCGTACCATGCTGAAATTGCTGCGCCACATTGGCTTGGAAACTTCCATGGAGCACAATGCCCACCCCTCCTCCTGCACCCTCCACAACCCCGGAAAGGCCAACCCAGAAGCCCCCTATGAGCTTGTCAAAACCATGCGCGCCTCCGTCTTGGTGCTGGGCCCCTTGCTCGCTAAATATGGAAAGGCCAAAGTCTCCCTGCCAGGAGGCTGCGCCATCGGCGCAAGGCCCATTGACTTGCACCTCAAAGCCCTCTCTGCCATGGGCGCCCATATTTCCCTGTCCGGCGGCTATGTGGAAGCCACTGCCCAACGCTTGCACGGAGCGGACTTTCGCTTTGACACCATCAGCGTTACGGGCACAGAAAACCTGCTCATGGCGGCAAGCCTCGCCAAAGGCACAACACGCATCCGCAACGCGGCCCAGGAGCCTGAAGTCGCGGAATTGGTGGACGTACTCAAAAAAATGGGCGCCCAAATAGAATGGGAAAAACCCAATGAGTTGGTTGTGGAAGGCGTGGAGGCGTTGACACCCTGCCAACACACCGTCTGCGCAGACAGAATTGAAGCCGGTACCCTGCTCGTCGCTGCCGCTATTACGGGCGGTGACGTCTTCGTACAAAATGCACAAGCCGCCCACCTCGGGGCCGTCATTGAGAAACTGCGAGAGGCCGGTTGCGAAATTTCCCAAGAGCACAAGAACGGCCCGGGCCTGCGACTGGTTGCCCCCCCCCACATCCGCCCCCTCCAGTTGCAAACACAGGAATACCCTGGGTTTCCAACCGACATGCAAGCACAATTCATGGCACTGCTCAGCATTGCCGACGGTGACTCGGAAATTGCAGAAAACATTTTTGAAAACCGCTATATGCACGTGGCGGAGCTGTGCAGGATGGGCGCCCATATTCACGTCTCGGGGACGCATGCCCTCATCCACGGCGTTTCCAAACTCTCCGGCGCCCCCGTCATGGCAACGGACTTGCGCGCTTCGGCCTCGCTGGTGCTGGCCGCACTTCGTGCAGAAGGCACCACCACCATTAGCCGCGTCTATCACCTGGACAGAGGCTATGAGCAGCTTGAAGAAAAACTGTCTCACCTGGGCGCAAAAGTGGAGCGCCTCCACGGTTAGGCTGCTTTTCAGTTGCTTCCGAGTTGCGCAAAGCCTGCCCTAAGTCGTAGCATTGTGGTGAACCCATATTTGAAGGAGACGCATAAGAAGATGAATTGCCCCAGTTGTGGTGTTGAAATGGGCACCCTTAAATCCGACGAGCAAAACTTGTCTCACTGCGTGGAGTGCGGAAGTATTTGGATGGACATATCCGACTTAAACCGACTGCTGCTGCAAAACAACCTGCCCGGTTTGGACTCCCTAGGGGGGAAAATGAATTTGGACATGCTCTCCGGCCAATGCCCCGAGTGTCTGGTGGACTTGGTGGAAGTATGCAGTGGCAACCCCCAACTCGCCCTTGCCTATGCCTCTTGCGAGTCCTGCGGCGGCATCCTCGTCATGGATGACTTTTCCGCCTGCACCAATGCAGACGAAGCCTCCAAACACCTCGTGAAATTTTTCACCGCCTTCCAAAACAAAGCCAAAAGAGCCCCGCCTTCCACTGTGTAGTCCCCTCTACCCCTTCCTTTTTGTCAGTGCTATGTCTTTATGGGCCTGCGGCCCGGGCCTTTCTTAACTGAGATATGTCTTTATGGGCCATGCGGCCCGGGCTTTTCTCTGAAACATTTCTTTCTGCCCTCCGGGCGTTGTTCTCTTTGGGCCTGCGGCCCGCGCTTTTCTGCCCTTCAGACGTTGCTCTCTCTGGGCCTGCGGCCCGGGCTTTTTCGCCCTCCGGGCATTCTGCCTCCGGCGGGGAACTTTTTGCTCGCCCAAAAAGTTCCTCAAAAACGGCTCCCTCCGGTGGCCCTGCGGGGCCTTGCGCCTCACTCGCAACCCTCT
>Ga0209755_10004763_pt1 | contig 15842 bp, 18 predicted proteins | sample TergutCo191P1_FD_187301 | JGI IMG/M metagenome (GOLD analysis project Ga0209755, IMG submission 187301) | Cornitermes sp. P1 segment gut microbial communities from Petit-Saut dam, French Guiana - Co191P1 (SPAdes) (version 2) | ecosystem: Host-associated > Arthropoda: Insects > Digestive system... | reverse complement strand
CGGGTTTTGGAAGTTTAGTATATCTCTAAACATTATCCTCCATCCGCCTATTGCCCTAAAGGTTTCATCATGTATCGGTATTGAGTCAACACTTATTATAAAGCACATGCCGCGAGCAAAAAACATCCCGGCGAGAGTTGCTATAAACGGTGCAACATTGAAAACCTGTATGAGCACACCCATGAGAAAACCTAAGAGAGTCCCGACGGCGAGCGCAATCAGTACAGCAAGCCAAATCGACCAGCCCCAACCTATTTCCATAGGTCCATGATTGAGCGCGGGACCAACGGCAATTATCATCGTGGAAAGCGCGGCAACAGACCCCACCGAGAGGTCAATTCCACCCGAAATGATCACCATTGTCATACCCACCGCTGAAATGAGTAGATGCGTGTTATCGGTAAAAAGACTAAAGAAATTCCTAAATGTCAGAAATCCTACGTCACCATACATGATGCCTCCGACAATAAATGCTATCACGAAGAGAATGAGCGTAGTGACTGACGGCACTATTTTTACATGTTTTGCAAGTAGTTTTTCAAATTTTTTCTTTCCTGAGAAAAGAAATGTCATGCAATTGGTGAAAGGGGTATTATTTTTTTCTTTTTTTGCTATTTCATTATCATTCATGCGTCCGCACCCCCTGTCTTTTGAGCCTTTTTATTCGTGCGGCAAGGAAGTTTCGAGTTGTGGAGGACTGGACTATTATTACTATTACTATTACTATAGCTTTGACCGAAAGCGTTGATTCAACCGGCACTCCATAAAAATACATTGTTTGATTTAGCGCCATCAGAATAATCGCGCCTACACAGCTTCCGCCCAGATTGAATTTCCCGCCTTTCATGCTAGTACCGCCTAAGACAACGGCAAGGATTGCTTCCAGCTCAAAATTCTGTCCCGTGTTCATTGGCTCAATGACGCGCACATTTGATGCGCTTAGAATCCCCGCTATACCGGCGCAAAGACCTGAGAGAGCATATATAACCATTATTATTTTCGTTGATTTGACTCCCGCCAGTCTTGCCGCCTGTCTGTTTGCACCCACCGACTCAACAAAGAGCCCAAATGCAGTTTTTCTCGTAAAGAACCAAAACAGCAAAAATACGATTAGCGCAATCCAAATCTGGTTTGGTATTCCCAGGGTAAATCCGTTTGCTATTTCACTAAATGGCAGATGTCCGGTGGTGACGCTTCTTTCTCTCGTGATATTCTGCGTCAGTCCGCGCCCCGCAACCATCAGTATTAGTGTTGCAACTACCGGAGGCATACCGATTTTTGCAACCAGAATTCCATTCCATAGTCCGCATGCGATTGCTACTATCAGTGTCAATACTACCACCAAACCAAGCACCATTGCTGTGTCCGCGGTGGGACTTGCATCCCCCCCCCTGATTAGTGATATAGCAAACGCACTTGATACAGCGAGCACCGAGCCAACAGACAGGTCAGTTCCTCCGGTCGCTATTACCAGTGTCATGCCCAGCGAGAGAAGCATTATAGGCACGGAGCGATTTAGAATCATAACCAAGCCTCCGAGCAGGCGTCCGTCCCTGATTTCTACTGATAGGAATCCCGGCTGGATAATGACGTTAAACAGCAGAATTAGCGCCAGTGCCAGCAGCGAGGGGAACATACTAAGCGAAGTGATTTTCTTTAAAACACTCATGCTGATTCACCTCCCGCTATTGTTTGCAAGATGTTGTCTTGATCTATTTCCTCTTCTGTAAGCTCGGCTATTTTATGCTTATCCCTCATTATCACGATATTGTTTGAGAGTTTTACAACTTCTTCAAGCTCGGACGAGATAAAGGCGACTGCCATACCCTCCTCGCATAATTCCAGTGTCAGCCTCATTATTTCAGCTTTTGCGCCAACGTCTATACCCCTTGTCGGCTCGTCGAGTATTAGAGCATCTGGTTCGGTGGCAAGCCATCTTGCCAAAATGCATTTTTGTTGGTTTCCTCCGGATAGTTCACCTATTTTTTTCTCGGCGTCCGGCGTTGCTATTCCAAGCATTTTGATATAGTTGTTTGCCAGTTCGTTTTGCTTTTTTCTTGTTATAAATCTAAATGTACCCAAGCGGCTTTGCAATGCCAGGACGATGTTCTCCCTGACTGTCAGCTCCGCTATTATTCCCTCGTGTTTTCTGTCTTCGGGGCAAAACGCTATCCTTTGCTTTATTGCTGTTGCGGGGCTTCTCAGATGTACAACTTTTCCCTTTATTATAATCCTACCTGCACTGATCTTATCAGCGCCGAACAGTGCTCTCGCAGTCTCGGACCTTCCCGAACCCAGTAGTCCGGCAAAGCCAAGTATTTCGCCTTCTTTGAGCGATAAGTCCACGTCTTTTATTGAGGCGTTTACCGAAATACAATTTGCTTGCAGCACCACTTTTCCGTCTTTTTTTGGCACGGCTTTTTTCAGACTGGTCAATTGGTCAAAATCCTTGCCAACCATTTTTGTCACAAGGTCAATTCTCGGTAAATTCTTTGCTATGTATTCTCCTATAAGTTCACCATTGCGCAGCACTGTTATTCTATCCGATATTTCATATACCTGGTCAAGAAAGTGAGATATAAACACTATCGCCATGCCCTCTTCCTTTAGTTTGCGCATAACTTCAAAGAGCCTCGCGACTTCGTCCTTGTCCAGCGAGGACGTAGGTTCATCGAAAATCAAAACTTTCGCTTTTATGTCCACTGCTCTTGCAATTGCCACCATTTGCTGAACTGCTACGGAATATGAATCCAAATTTCTTGCTACATTTATGTCCAGGTTAAACCGCTCTAATACTTTTTTTGAAAGCTTGTTCATCTTTTTCCAATCAACAAGCACTCCCGCTTTCATCGGTTGGCGACCTATGAAAATATTCTCAGCTACTGTCAGGTTTGGGCAAAGATTTATTTCCTGATAAACACTGCTGATGCCAATTTTCATGGCATCACTAACTGACTGCGGGCGAATTTGCCTCCCATTATACTCTATCGTCCCGCTGTCCATATGGTAAACTCCGGTAAGACATTTTATCAGTGTTGATTTGCCCGCGCCGTTTTCTCCCATTATGCAGTGGACTTCTCCTTTTCGCAACGTGAGGTCAACACCGGCAAGCGCCCGCACACCCGGAAAGTTCATTTCTATTTTCGTCATTTGCAAAATTACATCATCGCTCACACTATCACCACCTATTTTTTGCAAAGGATTTTCGTCTGCCTTGTAGCCTTTTGCTGAAAAGCCGGTGGCTATTTCACCGGCTTTTCAACTCTGGCTCGCCCTAAAAAACTAATTGTCTGCAAGAAGTTCGATGGAGGAGGTTTTTAGAAGCGTCGTCCTAATAGTGCATATTGGAAATCAGCTACAAAACCTCTCTTTGAAGAGTTATTAATAAACTCTGTTTGGCAGGTCGTCTCTTGCGCTCAGGAATCTGTCAGGCATCACTTCACTGAGAGTATCGTCAAATACGCGCACGTTGTTAAATATTGTTTTGGGTGGTGTGCCGCCTGCCAAATGCGTCTGGATAACTTCAACTACAGTCGGACCCATCAGCGGTGAGCACTCAACAGTGACATTCATTTCGCCGCGCAAAATCGCTTCAAACGCCAGTGCAACCGCATCTATTCCGATGATTATTATGTCTTCTCCGGGAACGAGTCCGGCTTCTTGAATCGCCTGAATGGCGCCAAGTGCCATGCCATCGTTATGTGCATAAACAACATCTATCGGAGTTCCGTCAGCTTGTGCCCTTGCAAGGAAGGATTCCATAACTGTTTTGCCGAGTTCTGTTGTGAAGTCGCCTGTTTGCGATTGCGTGATCTGCAAATTGGGATAAGCTGCTATAGTTGCGGCAAAACCTGCTTGACGTTGAATTTGAGGACCTGAGCCTACTGTTCCCTGAAGCTCAACAATATTGATATTCTCGCCCATACGGTTTGTAAACTCAAGATATGCTATCAGCCACTCAGCCGCGGCAATTCCTTCGTGTTCAAAGTTATTTGTAATCCATGTTATATAGTAGTCTTCCTGATTGGGCATGTCTATGGTTCTGTCTATCATTACCAATGGGATTCCGGCGTCTCTTACTTCACTCAATACTTGATCCCATCCGGTTTCTACTATCGGCCCAAACACTATATAGTCCACACCCTGAGTTATGAAGTCGCGCATTGCTTGAATTTGAAGATGCTGCTGCTGATTTGCATCATTGAATATTACTTCCCAACCTGCCTCTGTGATTGCGTTGCGTACAGATTCTGTGTTGCCCACACGCCAGTCAGATTCCGAGCCGATTTGTGAAAAACCAATCCTGAGAGGCGCACCGCCGCCGGATACCTCAGGTGTTGTTGCTGCGTTTCCGCCGCCTCCGGTTTCGTTTCCGCTCCCGCTGCCGGTTTGTGCCGTTTCACCGCCGCCGCACGCGGCAATTGTGAATACCATCACTAAAGCAATGAGTAGTGCAAGTGCTTTTTTCATCTCTTTCGCCTCCTAAAATATTTTTTTGTTATTGCGATGCCCAAATTATATTAGGATGCTCGGTGAAATGAAATGGACTATCTTATTAAAGATGTCTATTTTTTTACGAATTTGTTAAATAATTTAATATATCACGACATCAAAGCGCATAGCGTCAAGGATTATTGTGTTTTGTTGTGGATGCGCTCGTTCGCCCCTCCGGCATGTGGGCAAGGTTTCATTTGTTTCTGAAATCTTTTGGCGACACTCCCGTATGTCTTTTGAACACGTGGCTGAAGTAGTGAGTATCGTTATACCCGACTTCGTAGCCTATGTCCGAGGTTTTGCTCCTGGTTGTTTTTAATAATATTTTTGCTTTTTCCATTCTGGCTTTTGTCAGGTAGCTGATAAATGTCTCGCCCGTTTCTTTACTAAAAATCGTACTGAAATGGTTTGGCGAGATGTTCACTTCTTTTGCCACGGTATGCAGCGAGATATCTCTGTCTGCATAGTTTTCTTGTATATATTCTTGAGCTTTTGCTATGATTTCGCCGTATTTTGAGCCTGATTTCTCATCCCTGAAATCTATAACTCTTTCAATAACCGCTGTTAGCGCTGTTTTAATATTTTCATAGCTTGGATCATTGCCCAGTTGTGTGCCTATATCGGAATAGTCCGACAGTATAATTGCGGGGTCTCCATCCAGCTCCTTTAGAACCATTGCCGCACTGAGCAGAATGTCCATGAAAATATAGTATAAGAATATAAGTGATGTTTTCGCGTTACCGCTAAAACTGCTGAGATAGTCTTCGACGAATTTCGGCGCATCAGATTTTGACGCATATCTTAGTTTGTCAATCATCGGCAGCTTGTTAAATCCAGCCAGCGAAAGCTGCCCGCTTGCGCTGATATCCTGCATACTGGAAACAAGTTTTTCAACATTGCTTCTTCTTTCTTTATCCACTTTCCCGGAAATTGTGGTTAGTATCTCCAAGAGCTTTGCCGATGTGATGGGCTTGAGCAAATAGTCTTCAACTCCGATTTTTATCGCTTGCTTAGCATATTCAAATTCGTCATGACCACTTAGGATTATAATTTTCAGCCAGGGCATGTTTTTCTTTGCAATTCGCGCCAGCTCAATACCGTCCATAAATGGCATTTTTATATCGGTTATAAGAATATCAGGCATGATTTCCTGCATTAGCGCAAGCGCCATTTCTCCGTCCGGAGCTTCTCCGGAGAGTGTAAATCCGGTGTTTTCCCAGTCGATGCTCTCCCTTATTCCAGTTCGCATTGACGCTTCATCGTCTACAAAGAATACCTTATACATTTTATCATCACCCTATGCATTTAATAATTGAGCAAACCAGGAATCGCTCGCCTGCTCCTGAATGATATTGCGATAAGTTGTGCGATTTAACAAGTCAGTATTTGCCTGAGTCATAGCGTTAACACGAAGCTTACTTCCGTGCCTTTTTTGTATTCTGATCGGATTTGAACGCCCTCATTGTCGTAATAGAGCTTGAGCCTTCTATTTACATTAAATAAACCATAACCATGCTCGCCGTTGCCGTGGTTTATATCGTAGTAAAGTTTTTCAAGTCTTTCTCCTGTCATGCCTATTCCGGTGTCAGAGACGGAAAATCTGATTTTCTCCCCCTCCATTTTGATACTGACAAGTATTTTCCCTCTGTCTCTTGTATGCTTTATACCATGATAGAGCGCATTTTCAACAAGCGGTTGTAAAAGCAGTTTCAGCACTCTTTTATCAGGCAGATTGTCGTCCGCGTCTATCTCATAAGTCAAAACATCACTGTATCTAATCTGCTCAATGACCAAGTAATTTCTGACGTGTTCGATTTCGTCGGCAATGGGTATTAGATCAATGCCGTGGCTCAGTGATAGCCGGAAAAACGATGACAGGGAAGTTACCAAAGTTGTGACGTCGTTTATCCTGTCGGCTTCCGCCGCCCATATTATTGCGTCTAATGTATTATATAAAAAATGCGGTCTTATCTGTGCTTGTAAAACTTTATGCTCCATTATCTGAATCTGTTTTTGTTCCTCGATACCCTTTTCCATCAGTATTTCGATTTTTTCTGACATCGTATTGAGTCCTGTTGCCAACGCGCTAAACTCATCTGATGTGTCAAGCTTTAGCCGCATGCTGAAATCACCTTCGGCAATCTTGTTTGACATTTTTACCAGTTTTTCAATGGGGTTCATAAGGCTTCTTGATATATACCAAAATGCAAAACCTCCGGCAACAACCAACACTATCGTCAGTATAAGCATTATTGTAAAGCTGTTCGCGCTTCTCTGTGACATCTGTTCGTTTAGCACTGCGGCTTCTATAACTTGCTGTGATGAAAACTCCAGAAGCAGATCATTTATTCCCGCAACACAAACTCTTATCTCTTCAAGCAGTCTCTCACTTTCAACGACCGGATATCGCTCTTCCTTTTGGTGTCTAAGTCTTTCTAAATAATCTTCCAAAATAGTCAGCGCTCGCAACGATATATCCATAATCGCGCGGTTTTCCGCCGAGTCGGTCGAATTTCTGATTTCTGTCATTCTCACTCTGATATCATAAACCATCGGCATGATTTCACTGTCTCCGAAACTTTCTTTACCCGCGACAATGTTCCATACCAGCGGCTCGATGTTTTCGCTGACGTCTAAGCTGAGTCTATTTGCATAAATAATATTATTAATGAGTTCCCGATATGCCTGTGCTTGCCGGAATGAGGTATAGCTTTGGTATATCAGCGGGCTGAGCAAAAGTATAAAGACCATGATAAAAAGCAGTATGATTTTTCCTATAATGCTGTTTCTCATGTTTGTTATTATGCTTATATATTTTTTCGTAAGAACCACCTCCGGCGTCATGTCATGTTTGGCGCTGCCTGTATGTGTTCTGCTTCCCTCCTATATCTGCTGCTTTGCTATCTTATGGGCAATGTGCCCGGGTCGTCAAGGTCGGTAAAGACTCTGGTTTGTGTATATGTATATCTTTCAAACGGTTCTCCGTTTACAATTCTGAGCACCAATGACATAAGCTCATCTCCTACATATGGGCTGCACTCAATGAGGCAGTTTATTTGCCCCATTCTCAGAGCTTCCAGTCCGGAAACTTGTGCGTCAACGGAGACTATTTGTATGTCAACGCCGGGTCTTATACCGTGCTCTAACAGGATTTCAATCGCACCGAGAGCCATGTCATCGTTATGAGCATATATGATATCAATGTCCGGCGTCTCGCTAAGTATGCGTTCCATGACCTCTCTGCCTTTCGAGCGCATGAAATCTCCTGATTCGGAAAATACGATCTCAAATCCCGGATGCATATCAAGTACTTCCCGCAGTCCTTCATATCTGCCCAGTGTCGGCGAGGAGCTGTCTGTGCCGCTGATTTCCGCAATTCTTATCGGTCCTTCAACATCGGCAAATCTCTCCACAATCCATTCTCCGGCTTTTACTCCTTCTCTGTGAAAATCAGCGCCAAGAAAAGCCGTGTATAGGTCGTCCCTTGACGTCTCGATTTTTCTGTCCACTATGACTACAGGAATACCGGCAGCCTGCGCTTCTTCCAGTATATTGTCCCAGCCTTCTTCTACTATGGGGCTAAAGGCAATGACGTCAACACCTTTTAGTATAAATGATCTTATCGCTCTTATCTGATTGAATTGCTGTTGCAGGGCGTTATTGAATATAAGCGCAACTCCCGCACTGTCAGCCGCTCTTTTTATGTCTGCCGAAGATGCCGAGCGCCACTCGCTTTCATCACCTAATTGAGAAAATCCGACTACTATTCTTTCCTGTGGTTCAGGTTCAGCTTGAGTTCTATCGCAGCCAAATAAGGCGGGAATCAGTGCAAATATTAATATGTATGCAACTATCTTCTTCATCATATTCAACCTCTGGTTTTAGTCAGTTATTAAGTATTTATCGGCGCGGTTTCTATTTGAAAAGCTTCGCAACCCTGCTCTTTTCAATAAATATATATGCGAGAGCAGCGTATGTCAACAAAAATGGGCTGCGAGATATGCGTCACCTATGCGAGAGACAATCTGTAATTGGCAAAAAAGTCGAACCCTGATAACCGCAGAGGTTATCAAGGTTCTCATTTCTATTTCTTCTGGTGACCCGAGGCTTTTCAAAGGTGAGCTTTTGATAGTTGGGTAGGCAATTAGTGTGTTGGTGTGGTTTTGACTCTCCACTCTTCGATATCCAGATATTTAGTTACGGCATTGTCAAGTGATAACACAGAAATGTCAAGTTTTTTTACAAATTGCGTTGACTATGTTCAATAATCGTGGTAATATAGCGTTATCATTTTACAAAGTAGGGTATATAAATGAATGTAAACATGTCAAACAACATTGAAAAAGCTCGTACACTTCGTGGATATACTCAAGAACAAGTAGCGCATGCACTTGGTGTCAGCCGCCCAACATACATTAACATCGAATCAGGCAAGAAGGAACTTTCTATCAGTCAGGCAAAAGCTTTGGCATCTATGCTCTGTATCGGTTTGGATGACATTTTAGGGTCGGACGGTGTGGACTCGATATTTTTTGATATTCTGGCATCAACAGAGAAATATAAGCAAATAATCCTAAACTCCATCAAATATGGTGCTGACTCAGGCGATAGAAAAATTACAAAAACGAAGCTTGCTAAGTTGGTGTATTTGGCTGATTTTGCATGGTATTATCTAAATTCTTCTCCCATGTCGGGAATGACTTATCGCAAACTGCCCCGCGGACCGGTGGCAGACGTTTATTTCCGTGCGCTTGACGAATTGGAAGACGCAGGAACGATTGTAAGAGAACCCAAAGGTAAAGCTATCCTGTACTCGTTAGTCGAAAACGATACACCGCGTAGTAGAATCTCTGACCAAGAAATCGAACTTATTGAGAAGATATGCAAAACATGGCAAGGAAAATCAACTGACGAAATTGTTGAGTTTACTCATCGCCAGCTGCCGTGGCAAATATGCAGAGACGGGGAGGTTCTCCCCTATAGTCTGATTTCACAAGAAGAGCCTGAGAATGTCTATTGAACAGTCAAATTATGAAGTTGAGTTTGATGCCTACACCACAAGGCATCACATCAAAGCATTCCGAAAGAAATATAAAGAAAAATGGCCTCCAACAGAGATAGCAATTCGCGACGCATGTGCGCGTATAGACAACATGCTCCTTTATAGCCGTGCTGATAGTATCTCCAACTCTGAAAACTATCAGTTAGTGAAATTGGATTTTGCGATAGAAGGATCCCGTGTATCGCCGAAAGCATCAGGACACCGCTGCATCTTATTTGTCGACAACTGTGCAAGGTCAGTGCGCATACTGCTTGTCTATTCAAAAGACGAGATTTCGGAACCAAATGAAACACAAAAATGGAAAAACATTATTAAGAATGAGTTTAGAAAGGTTGCAGAAATCTTCAATCTATAGCACAATTGTCGAGCTATTAAGGCTTGATTTTAAATAGATTTGACCCTGTATGTTAGCTCTCTGAGCAAGTGGGCACATATTGAGAACGGAGGACAGTGCAAAAATAGCGACGGGGCGGCGAAATGAGGTTCGCTCAAAAGCTTGATCGTGATGACCGTATGAGCGCAGATTTCACGCAGCACAAATCAGTCGGAGTTTGTGTTCCCACTGATTTCGGACAATGGTACGACCCGCCACCTATAGAGAGGGGGACTTATTGATTTGTTAGAAATGGAGCCTAGAAAGGTGAGGCATATTGTGACTTGGAATTATCGCGATGGTTTTTCCGATTCTGAGAATGCAAAGAACGCTGAAAGGGTTAAATACGAGCTTGAGTCATTGATTCATAGTATTGACGGAATCATTGAAATAAAAGTCCACATAAATGAACTTAACTCAAGCAATAGAGATGTGGTGCTAAACAGCTTGTTTGAGAATTATGAGGCGTTATACAGATACCAACAGCATCCCGCCCATCAAAAGGTTAGTGCTTTTGTCGGAACTGTCATGCAAAACAGGGCTTGCATAGACTATTATGAGTAGAAAAAACTATATGACGACACCCCTCATCAATTACGCGGGCTGCGAGATATGCATCGCCTATGCGAGAGACAATCCGTAATTGACAAAAAGTCGAACCCTGACAACCGCAGAGGTTATCAAGGTTCTCATTTTATTTCTTCTGGTGACCCGAGGTTTTTCAAAGGCGAGCTTGTAGGTGTAGGCGGCTGTTGTCGGAATGATTGTATACCTTAAATAACAGCACGCCATCCTGAGCCTATTAGTCAAGGGTATAATTGCGTTTTCCATGTATCATGGTAACAACATGACCTTTTTGAGTCCAGTTGACTTTGCTCATTTAACACTTTCTCGTAATTTCTCACGCGCTTGTTCTTGCGAATATACGTTGCCTTTTTCAATATCGCTTAAACCATTGTCAATTTTTTGGTTAATATAAAGAAAATACATTATATCATCCCACGTTGAGTTGTCCGGCAACGCACTAATTCCATCAATTGCAACTTGTTTAACCATAAAGCTCAACTCCTTCATATTCGAGATTATATCACGTATACCAAAAATAGCAAGAGCATTAGCTGCTCTATGGTTATAAAATCTTATACTAACGCAACAACCCAAACCCCACAAACACAGTGCTTGTAAGGCTCAGGATTCTGGTGACCCGTCCGCGACTCGAACGCGGGACACCCTGCTTAAAAGGCAGGTGCTCTGCCGACTGAGCTAACGGGTCATATTCCGATTATGGGGGGTGTTGTTTGCGCTAGAGTAATATAGCACGAGAGCCAGGTGCTGTCAAGAAAAACTTGTGTGTATTTGCCGTATTTGTATTAGTTGCAGACGCTTGTTCACTTTTCATTGAAATGTGCCGTGCGTCAGTATATAATGCTTGTACTACCACTATTGAAGTGGGCTGGATTTGTGATTGGCGGGCAGTGGTCGGACTGCAAACTTTAGGTTTTGAGGTCAGTAGGCAAAAGTACAGTCCTCATATTACTCTTGCTCGCAACGCTATAACCGACTCTATTCCCCGCCCTGTTGCGGGCTTTGGAGAGACAGTTTCTTGTATTTCGCTTATGCAGTCTACCAGAGTCAATGGTAAACTGACATATTCAACAATGTAGGAGGTGGCTAAGTTGAGCGACGTTGCGCTACTTAAGAAGATCTTTATTCCCGCGGAGCAAAGAAAAAGAGTCGGCCTTTCACGCAATATGTATTATGACATAATAGAAGTCTATGAGAACAGAGTGGTCGGGTGCTTTAATGAGCAGGCAATGATGACATGGTATTTTAGCGAATGTATCGGCATTGAGGTTATTCGGGCAGGGTGGTATTCACAGTTCGCTCAAATCATATTTTCGACAGAGGATATGACTAAGAAAAGAACCGATGTTGGCATTTTGAAAAACGCTCATGCTGTGAATTCTACTGATAGAATTTTGCTTTGCAGTGGTACGTTCAGCTTCAAGAAAACAAACGAGTTTGCAAACACTATAGCCTCTGAACTAAAATTGGCTTTTGAAAAACTCAATGTTGATTCCGCTATGAAATAATTAGAGCAGAAACGACATCTTACCTAATGAACATAACGCAGTACGGGCGTTAGACCGTGTAAGCAGTTAGGCAAGCAATAGCAATAGAAATTTATAATTGTGGAGGGTGCATACAAATATGCAACCGTTTATTCCTTTCATTATATTCATATTAATTGGTGTGGCTGCAATTTTGTATATAAAGGTACTGCTTGCAAAGCGAGAATTTATATGTGACGAAAATCAACCTGAAACAACGCATTAGTTGCAGACGCTTGTTCACTTCTCGTTGAAATGTGCCGTGCGTCAGTATATAATGCTTGTACTACCACTATTGAAGGGGGCTGGATTTGTGATTGGCGGGCAGTGGTCGGACTGCAAACTTTAGGTTTTGAGGTCAGTAGGCAAAAGTACAGTCCTCATATTACTCTTGCCCGCAACGTTATAACCGACTCTATTCCCCGCCCTGTTGCGGGCTTTGGAGAGACAGTTTCTTGTATTTCGCTTATGCAGTCTACCAGAGTCAATGGTAAACTGACATATTCAACAATGTATTCAAAGGAGTCTGCACATGAAATCTTATCGTAAGGAATTAACTATCCGCACTAAGACGCGGCGCGCATTTGTAAACATAACCCCGCAGGTCAGCGCTGCACTTGCAGAAAGCAGTATCAATGACGGTTTATGTCTGGTCAATGCAATGAATATTACGGCGAGCGTTTTTATAAATGATAATGAGAGCGGCTTGCATCGTGATTTAGAGCGCTGGCTGGAAAGACTCGCTCCGGAGAAACCTCACGACCAATACGATCATAATGGCTATGAGGACAATGCCGATGCTCATCTCAAGCGCACAATCATGGGGCGCGAGGCAGTTGTCGCAGTCACAAATGGCAAGCTCGACTTCGGGACTTGGGAGCAGATTTTTTACGGAGAGTTTGACGGCAAACGAGACAAGCGTGTGCTGATAAAGATTATCGGAAATTAAGTGACCGCCTGCAAAGGGCGTAGTATTCTCCCCGATTTTGAGTTCTTCCGTTTTCACAAAATACTAAAACAAAGAGGCTGTACATATGATCAATACAATTTTGTTTGACTTGGATGGAACCTTGCTTCGTTTTTCGCAGGATGAATTTATTCGTGTTTACTTTGGCGAACTTTCTAAGGTCTTTGCTAAAATGGGAATGGATGCAAAAAAGTCTTCCGAGGCTGTTTGGTCAGGCACTGTGGCAATGGCGCGCAATGATGGCAGCGTACTCAACAAAAAACGATTCTGGTCTCGCTTTGCGGAACAAATGGAGCTGTCAAGCGAAGAGCTATCCGTTGTTGAGTCCGCTTGCGATAGCTTTTATGAAAACGAGTTTGATAATGTCAAATCAATTTTAAAACCAAGCGATGACTCAACGCGGATTGTACGCTCTATGATAGAAAAGGGCTATACCGTTGTATTGGCGACAAATCCGCTTTTCCCGCTCTGCGGCGTAAGTACAAGGCTGAGTTGGATCGGGCTTTCTCCTTCGGATTTTGCGCTGGTCACTCATTATGACAACAGCAGTTTTTGCAAGCCTAATCCTGAATATTTTCGCGAGGTGCTCAACAAAATCGGTAAAGAGCCTGCCGAATGTTTGATGGTCGGCAATAACCCTGCTGAAGACATGGTTGCCGCCAAGCTTGGGGCTGACGTTTTTTTGGTGACTGATTGCATTGAAAACGAGCATGGAGTGGATATCTCCGGCTTCAGGCGCGGTACGCTCAAAGAGCTTGAAGCGTATCTGAACGGATTTCCTGATCTGCTGAAAATGCCCTCCAAATGAAATACCGTTCCATCGCTGCTTTGTCCGTTATCTGTCTTGAGATGAATTTAAATTAATTAATATAAAGGCGTCTATTTGACGGCGTAAAAGTTACTGTTGAGGGAAAATCACATGAGCTATGTTCAGGTATACACAGGAGATGGTAAAGGCAAAACTACTGCGGCGATTGGCTTGTGCGTGCGTGCAATCGGAGCAGGTCAGCGGGTGCTTTTCATGCAATTTATGAAAGAGTGTAATTATAGCGAGCATTCTGTTTTGCCTGCAATATCAGAAACTATCACCCTCGAATCTGTTGGGAAACCGTACTTTATAGCCAGAATAGAGGATATTCCTCCGGAAATACTGGCATCCTATGGCGACGGCTGTGTTGTGTTTGAAAGGGGAAATCCTCCGGCGGATTATGTAGAAAAGGTAGTTGGCGGACTGCGGCGAGCAGCCTGCGCAATAGAGAGCGGAGAGTATGACCTTGTGATACTGGATGAAATAAATTGCGCAATTTTCTTTGAGCTGCTTGACGTCGATGATGTGCTCGCTGCTTTAGACCGGCGCTCAAGTAATACCGAAGTTGTGTTGACAGGCCGCGGCGCCCCGCAAGCGCTTATTGACTACGCCGACCTTGTAACTGAAATGAGAGAAATCAAGCATTATTACAATATCGGGGTGCAAGCTCGCAGGGGTATCGAAAATTAGTATCTTTTTGCAATTTTTGAAATAAAAAATACACAGACAAAACACGCACAATGCCAAAAACGCCTATATTGTTATAGCGTTATGGGCGTCTACCGGAAATGGCAATCAATGAAAATTATTTTAATGGAAGGAATAATATTTGCATGAAAAAAGTTTTAATTGCGGGCGCGGGTTCTATGGGGTTGGATATTGCACAGGTCTTTGCGACAAAGGATTTTACAGTAGAGGTATTCGATATCAGCGAAGATATTTTGGAAAAAGCGAGAAATCGGGTAAATAAGAATCTGTCTCGTCAAGTGGAAAAGGGAAAGTTAGATGAAGATGCTCGCAGTGCGATTATCGGCAGATTATCATTTACATCTGATATTATGAGTGCTCAAAATGCTAATTTAGTTATTGAGGCGATTATTGAAGACTTTTCCATCAAAAAGGATTTGTTTCAGCGTTTAGACAGCGTGTGCAGCCCTGAGACTGTTTTTGCCTCAAACACTTCTTCGTTCTCTATAACAGCGTTGGGCGCGGTCACCAAGCGTCAGGACAAATTTGTCGGTATGCATTTTTTTAATCCTGCAACAATTATGAAACTTGTTGAAGTTATTCGCGGTGCGAACACCTCGAACGAAACCTTTGAAACGACTTATAATCTATGCGAGACTATTGGCAAGCAACCTATAGAGGTCAAAGAAGCGCCCGGTTTTGTAGTAAATAAAATACTGGTGCCCATGATTAATGAGGCGGTCTGTCTCCTTGAAACAGGGGTCGCTTCGGCAGAGGATATCGACAGAGCAATGCAACTGGGAGCGAATCATCCCATCGGTCCTCTTGCATTAGGCGATTTGATTGGTCTGGATGTTTGTCTGGCTGTAATGGACACTCTTCTGGATGAAACAGGAGACCCAAAATATAGAAGCAGTGTCCTTTTACGCAAAATGGTGCGCGGCGGCATGTTAGGCAGAAAAACCGGCAAAGGCTTTTTTGAGTACTAGTACTCTGCTTTCCAAATAGCTCCTCAATTGTGTTTACGCCGTCTTTGTCTATAGCTCAAATTATATTTATTTCAAGTGGCGCAAGAGTTTTACGCAGTTTTTCTGTGCAAAGCTCTTGCCTTTTTTCTAATGTTTTCATACAAAATTTCTCGCTGTGCGCCCAAGAGAGGTGTAATCACCCTAAATATAAAATTCCATATAGCCCGTTATATTTCACGAACGCATATATATGGTAAATTAGAAACCGAACATTACGGAACTAAAAAAACCCTGCACAAAGGAATTATTTTTAGTTGAATAAAGTTAATCATAATAACAGAGACCAACCGGAGCGGAGCGAAGGGCGGAAGC